>Ga0126369_10001002_pt1 | contig 19268 bp, 17 predicted proteins | sample PanSoiMetaPlot_1_FD_109646 | JGI IMG/M metagenome (GOLD analysis project Ga0126369, IMG submission 109646) | Tropical forest soil microbial communities from Panama - MetaG Plot_1 | ecosystem: Environmental > Terrestrial > Soil > Tropical forest > Bulk soil | place: Panama | collected 2016-02-17 | reverse complement strand
GGTACCGCATAGCCTATAAGAATCTGTGGCTGGCTGCTAGATAGGACGCACGTGCTCGCTATATAGTTACGTTTTCAGGGCTAGTTTCCTGGAAATTCGGGCCGGCTGACTCGCTTGCAACTTATTGGAAAGACAAGTGCGCAAAGGCCGGAGTCGAAGTACACTAGGCGGGACAATTTTAGCCGTTCGGCGCGGGAATCGGGGAATAAAATCCCTCAAAAGAGGAAAAGGCGTCTATGCTCAAGGGCATTGCGATGGGAGTCGTTCTCGGGTTCGTTCTGATGTTCCTCGGCGCGTTCTTTTACTTCTCCACTGGCCGCGCCCCGGTGGCCACCAATTCGCCGGAAATGCCGTTTGAGCGGAAGTTTGCTGGGATGGCCTTGCATGCGTATCTGGGCAAGGTGCCGCATGTGAACTCGCCCGTGCCGGCCGACGAGCCGAATCTGTTGGCGGGTGCGAAGCTTTACAAGGAAAATTGTGCCGTATGCCACGGACTGCCTGGAGAACCCCGCAATGCGATCGCCAACGGCATGTTCCCCAAGCCCCCACAGCTTTTCCGAGGGATGGGGGTTACCGACGATGAGGCCTGGGAATCGTTCGCAAAGATTTCGGGCGGCATTCGCATGACCGGGATGCCCGGTTTTAGGGAGAGCCTCAGCGACACGCAGATGTGGCAGCTCAGCCAGCTAGTGAAGAGCGCAGACAAGTTGCCTGCTTCGGTCAAAACGGAGCTCGCCGCAGCGGCGCCAGGGGCGGTTGTGCCAACGCTGGCCCCCGCCGCCGCAGGCAAAAGTGACGAGGAACACGAGCACGACCACGTGCACTAGTCTTTGGGCTAGATCCGTTCCGGGGCGCCGACCTGGCTCGAACGTGTGAGGGAATCGGCGCGGCGAAGTTCGGGGAACATCCACGCCCAGAGTACCGTCACCAAGACTGCTCCCACGCCCCCTAACACGACAGCCGGGACGGCGCCGAACCATTGGGCGGCCAGGCCGGATTCGAATTCGCCAAGTTCGTTCGACGCACCAATGAAAATCATGTCCACGGCATTGACGCGTCCGCGCATTTCATCCGGCGTTTCAACTTGTATGAGGACGCCGCGCACGACGACGCTGACCATGTCCGCCGCGCCGACAAAGAATAGAGAAATCATCGACAGTACGATGTTGCGCGAAAAACCAAAGACAATTGTGAATACGCCGAAGCCCGCCACGCACCAGAGCATCGTGGCACCTGCCCGGCGACGGATTGGTTTGTAAGCAATCAACAGAGCCATGATCGCCGCACCGACTCCTGGTGCGCTGCGCAGGAGCCCCAGTCCCCAGGGCCCGGTGACGAGGATCTCTTTTGCATACACAGGCAGCAGAGCCACTGCTCCGCCAAGTAACACGGCAAACAGGTCCAGCGAAATAGATCCGAGAACCAGCTTGTGCTCCCAGATGTAGCTGAAACCGGCAAAGACGGTACGGAGAGAGAAGCGCTCGCGGGCACGTGGAGGCAGGTTCACCTCAATGCGTGTGGTGGTGAGCATGGCCATCGTGCCAGCCGCCAGCGCCGTAGCATAGACGGCCGCAGGGCCACCGAAGGCCGCGTACAACACGCCACCCATCGCGGGACCAAGAATGGTTGCGAACTGGAAGATGCTAGAGTTCCACGCCACGGCGCTTTGGAACTGGTTTTCCGGCACAAGTTGCGGAAGCAAGGCGCGGCTGGACGGCATACTGAAGCTGCGCACAGCTCCTACCAGACACAGAATTGCAAAGATAGGCGTGACGGTCCCGGCGCGGTGCAGGTATTCGACTTTCAGTGCGACGAACAACAATAAGGCGGAACAAGCGGCGAACCCGGCGTAGCAAAGCGTCAGCAAATATTTGCGATTGAAACGATCGGTGACGTGGCCAGCCACGAGGAACAGGGCTACTCCAGGAAGGAACTGGAAAAGACCGGTCAAACCGAGGTCCAGCGGGCGGTGGGTGACCTCGTAGACCTGCCAGCCGACAGCCACCGATTGCATCTCCGTGCAAAAAACGATGCAGAACCGCGCGATCTGGTACAGGCGAAAACCCGAAAATTGGAAGGCCGCTGTTCCCGCGGACAAGCGATGGTCACCGGTGGCCATGCACTTCTAGTCTGCCACAACCGGTGCGCCCTTCCTGGGTGCAATCGCAGGCAACTTCACAAATCCCTCGCGGCGTTGTAGAAGTAGATAGTCCTCTTTCGCCGCTTCATCCGGGAGCCGCTGCTCTTGTACTTTCGCCCCAGTTCGCTGCAAGACGCCCTCAACGTTCTCGCTGACACGCGCGCCACGATTCTCGCCGGAGGCACCGATGTGTTCCCCGCTCTCGGTGAGCGGCCCCTTTCGGGTCCGGTCCTGGATATTTCTGCGCTCGAGGAGATCAAGGCCATTCAGACCGAGGCGAGCCACATTGTGTTCGGTGCGCGGACGACCTGGAGCGAAGTGCTGACCGCTCCTCTACCACGAGGCTTTGACGGATTGAAGGCCGCCGCGCGGGAAATCGGTTGCGTGCAGATTCAGAACCAGGCCACCATGGCCGGGAATTTGTGCAACGCCTCGCCTGCGGCGGATGGGGTGGCGGCGCTACTGGCGCTCGATGCGGAGGTGGTGCTGAACTCGCGCGGCGGATCGCGGGCGTTGCCTCTTTGCGACTTCATTCTCGGCAACCGGAACACGGCGCGCCGGCCGGACGAGTTGCTGACTTCGATTCGCGTGCCGCGACGCATGGAAAGTGCGGTTTCCTCGTTCCTCAAGCTGGGAGCGCGACGGTATCTGGTGATTTCGATTGTCATGGTTGCTGCGAATCTGGTGTTGGAAGAGGACCGATCCATACGCGAAGCGCTGGTTTGCGTCGGTTCGTGTTCACCGGTGGCGCGGAGACTTCCCGATCTGGAGCGGAGTTTGACGGGCCAACCTGCACGGGCGGGCTTGAGCAAATTGCTGAAGGCGGAACACATCGCGCACCTTGCGCCCATTGATGATGTCCGAGCGACAGCGGCTTATCGTCTCGATGCGGCGCACACCCTCATCGGGCGCGCGCTGGAAGCATGCGCGCAAAAGGCGTTTGTCCGATGAAGGCCGCCGAACACAGGGACACCACCGCGCAACTCTCGTTCCGCCTCAATGGAGAGCTTCGCCAGGTAAACTCTGACCCCCGTTCGCGGCTTTCCCGGGTTTTGCGGGAAGAATTTCGCCTAATCGGCACCAAGGTTGGTTGTGACGCAGGAGACTGCGGTGCTTGCACAGTGCTGGTGAACGGGCAACCGGTTTGTGCGTGCCTTACAGCGGTCGGGCAACTTTGCGGAGCGAAAGTCGAAACCATTGAAGGACTGCGCGCTTCGTCAGTGACTTTCGACTTGCTGCAGAAGTCATTTCTGCAGCATGGCGCGGCGCAGTGTGGCGCGTGCACGCCAGGCATGCTTGTTTCTTCGGTCGCGCTATTAAACGAAGTCGCGCGGCCGAACGAAACCCAGGTGATGGATGCGCTGGGCGGCGTGCTTTGCCGTTGCACGGGTTACCGAAAGATCGTTTCGGCAGTGATGGAGGCCCATCGGGCGGCCGAACAAACACCAATCGAGCATGCCCATGGGCCCGTCGGACAAAGAGTGCCGCGTCTTGACGGTCAGAAAAAAGTCCTCGGACAGGATATTTTTGGGGCGGATGAATGGCCGGAAGATGCGCTGGTGTTGCGGGTTGTGCGCTCACCATATCATCGTGCGCGGTTTTCCTTTGGGGATCTGGAGGCTTACAGAAGGGCACATCCGGGGATTCACGGCATTTTCACCTCTCAGCACGTACCCGGAAAGAATTGTTTTGGTGTGATTTCACAATTCTCCGATCAGCCCGTGTTCGCGGAGTCAGAAGTGCGATTTCTGGGCGAGGCGGTCGCCGCCGTAGTTGGCGATGGCGAAGCCATCGCGGTGCTCGATTTAGCCGGATTCCCGGTATCGTGGCAGCCGTTGCCTGCCCTGGCGCTTCCGGAAGATGCGCTGAAATCAGAGGCACCCAAATTGCACGCCTCGCGACCTGACAATATCCTGGTCGGGGGTCGCGTGGTGCATGGCGATGTGGACGACGCATTGCGCACCGCTGATGTGACCGTCGAAGCCGAGTATGAGACCGGTTTCATCGAACACGCCTACATTGAGCCGGAGGCGGGCTTCGCGCGGCGTGTTGGCGATCGCATGGAGGTGCAAGCCTGCACCCAGGCGCCGTTTACCGATTTAAAAGACATCGCGGCGATTCTCGGCATTCCGGAATCGAACGTGCGCGTCATTCCGACGGCTGTCGGCGGGGGTTTTGGTTCGAAGCTCGACCTTTCGTTGCAGCCTTTTCTCGTTGTAGCCGCTTGGCACCTGGGAAAGCCTGTGCGCATGGTTTATTCGCGTCCGGAATCGATTCGGTCGACCACTAAGCGGCATCCTTCGAAGATTTACTGCCGGGCGGGTGCCACGCGAGATGGAAAGCTTGTGGCCATGGACTTTACCGCTGATTTCAATACCGGCGCATATGCTTCCTGGGGACCAACGGTTGCTGCACGCGTGCCCATTCATGCTTCGGGACCTTACAGGGTTCCGCATTTCCGGGCCATAACACGCGCGATTCATACGCATATGGTTCCTGCCGGAGCGTTCCGCGGCTTCGGGGTTCCCCAGGGTACGATCGCACAGGAACAGCTTTACGACGCGCTCGCCGAAAAAGTCGGGAAGGACAAGCTCGAATTTCGCTGCTCGAATGCACTCGATAAGGAGAGCGCCACGGTGACGGGACAGGTGATCGGCCAGGGCGTTGGCATCCGGGCTTGTTTCGAAGCGTTGCGGACACGCTGGCAGGAAGCGCGCAAAGACGCGGTGACGTTCAACGCGACGACACACCAACCTCTGCGCCGCGGGGTGGGAGTCGCGGGCATGTGGTATGGGTGTGGCAATACTTCCCTGCCCAATCCCTCGACGATGCGCGTGGGATTGAAACGCGACGGTCGCGTGGCGATCCATATGGGTGCGGTCGATATCGGCCAGGGATCTGCAACGGTCGTGACGCAGATTTGTGCCGAGGCACTTGGCGTACCTCTCGAAAAATTCGACCTCGTCTCTGGCGACACCGACCTCACGCCGGATTGCGGCAAGACCTCCGCTTCGCGGCAAACATTCGTGAGCGGCAAGGCGGCGTTTCTTGCCGGCACACAATTAAAGCAAGCGATTATGAAACTGGCAGGTGCCTGCGACTGTGCGACTTTTCAGCTCCAGGACGGCTCGATAGTTATTGAAGACGGCGGCAGAAAAACCAGCCTGGACTTGCGATCGCTGCGGTTCGACAAGCGCGGTTATGTGATCAGTGCCGAGGCCACCTTTGATCCAGCAGTCTCACCACTCAATGAAGACGGCCAGGGAATTCCTTATGCCGTTTTCGGTTTTGGCGCTCATCTAGCGGAAATTGAAGTCGATACGGAACTGGGCACGATCAAAGTGCTTCGGCTGACAGCGGCTCACGATGTGGGCCGCGCCATCAACCCCACGCTTGTGGAGGGGCAGATTGAGGGTGGCGCCGCGCAGGGGCTGGGTATGGCATTGATGGAAGAGTTTTTCCCGGGCAAAGGCGAGAACTTGCACGATTATCTCATTCCCACAATTGGCGATATGCCTCCTGTAGAATCCGTCTTAATTGAAGATCCCGCAGCTGTCGGGCCCTACGGGGCAAAGGGTGTGGGCGAGCAGGCCCTCATTCCCACGGCTCCCGCAATTCTCAACGCGCTATATGATGCCGTCGGCGTTCGCATTCGAAAACTGCCAGCTACACCAAACAAAGTGCGTGCCGCGATTCTCGCGAAGGAGAGCGGTCGTTCAGGAAACGAGCATGGCTGACGTCTTTCCTCCCGACACGGTGCGTTGCGACGCTTGTCCGGTTCTCTGCTACATCAAACGCGGCCATGCAGGCGCGTGCGATCGCTACGCGAACATTGAGGGACAACTGGTTCGAGTGGACCCACACATTCTGCTCGATCGCGCTAAATCGCAAGGCACGCCGCTGGTTCCGTTTCTCGAACGCGAAGGGGATTGGGACGGTAAAATCATGAAGGGGCAGGAGACGTTTGTGACGGCAATTGGCGCCGGCACCACGTATCCCGACTACAAGCCGGCGCCGTTCATCGTTTCGAGTGAAATCGAGGGCGTCGACATGGTCACTGTGGTGACCGAGGGAATCTTCAGCTACTGCGGCGTGAAGTTGAAGATTGACACCGACCGGCACTTGGGCCCGGAACGCAATCTGGTGCGAGCGCAGGGCGAACCGGTTGGCCACGTGACTACAGCCGAATACGGTTCGCAGATGTTGTCGCTCGGTGGCGTGCACCACCTGACCGGCGGAACGAAAAGCGAAGGGCGCGTCACCTGCGAGACGCTGCTCGATCTTTGCAACGGAAAGGAAGTCGAATTGACCATTGAGGGCGGCGCAACGGTCCGTGCCGCCGCGGGCCAACCGCCGATTGTGAATGGACAGCGCGAGGACCGCATGCGTGTCGGCTGCGGATCAGCCACCATCGGCATGTTCGCGAAACAATGGTTCGGGAAGGTGGACGATGTGGTGGTGGTCGACGACCACATCACTGGCGTGCTTTCCGAGCATCAAGCAGGAAAGCTGCTGGGCGTCCGCGAGACAGGCATTGCCGTTCAGGGTCGACGTTCGACTCCGGGAAGATATTTTCAAGTCGCGGAACCCGGCACCGGTTGGGGTGGAACCAACATTTCTGATCCGCTCACGATTTTGCAGCCGTTCAAGGCCAAATTTGCCTGGCCCCATTTGCGATTGCTCATGGTGAGCACGACCGGCGAACAGTATGCCTATTATGAACTCGACGAGCAGCTACAGCCGGTCGAGAAAGAGCTTCCCGATGGATTGAAGGAGTCGGTCGCGCGCATTCGCGAGAACTGCGAGCCGGCGCTGACGACGGTGTTATTTATGGGCGGAGCAGGCGGCTCGCTGCGCGCTGGGGTAACGGAAAACCCCGTGCGGCTCACGGAGTCGGTGAAACGCAAATTGACACGCGTCACCTGTGGTGGCGCGCCGGCCTACATCTGGCCCGGTGGGGGGATCACTTTTATGGTGGACGTGACACGCATGCCGGAAAACGCGTTCGGCTATGTGCCGACGCCCGCGTTGGTGGCGCCGATCGAGTTTACGTTGAAGAAGGACGATTACGCGCTGCTCGGTGGTCACGTCAATTTTGTACGGCCGCTTGCGGAAGTCCTTGAGGAAAAGGAACGGCAGCGTCAAGTGGGTGCCCTGCCGCAGAATCCCTGGCCGCTGAAGCCCTATGCGGGGAGCAGCGAATCATGAGAGAACCCGCACTGATTCGCATGCTCCCCGATGGCTGCCGACTACATCTTCACGACGGCCCGATCGATCTAGTGGTCGAAGCGAGCGGCTCGCGGGAGACGGTTTCTATCGCCTATGAAGCTGCCACGCGCAGGTTTGTTTCCATTCTCGATGAACTATGCGCGGAGCTTTCGCTTCTGCGCAGCCAGGTCACCAGAGGTTCCAGAAGCCCGAACGGAACCATTGCGCGGTGCATGTATGCTGCGGTTTTGCCATACTGCGAAACGCGCTTCATCACGCCCATGGCAGCGGTTGCGGGTTCGGTAGCGGAAGCGGTCCTTCAATCTATGATTGTCGCTGCGAGGCTCGAGCGGGCTTACGTCAACAACGGTGGCGACATTGCGATTCACCTTTCGCCCGGCCAGAGCTACCGCATCGGAATGGTGGAGCGGCCCGACCGCTTGTCGTTTTTTGGTTCGGCGGAAGTCTCCGCCGATGGCACGGTACGGGGCATCGCCACGAGCGGATGGAGGGGGCGCAGTTTCTCGCTTGGAATCGCTGACGCCGTGACGGTACTGGCGGGGAGCGCTTCGGCCGCCGATGCTGCGGCAACCGTGATCGCGAATGCAGTGGATCTCCCCGGGCACACCGGAATCATCCGCATTCCTGCGCGGGAGATTTGCCCCGAATCCGATCTCGGCGATCTTCAGGTCACGCGGTCCGTTTGCCCGCTGGCAGGTTCCGAGATTGAGGCGGCGCTCGATTCCGGGGCGGGGATCGCCAGTTTGTTGGTCGAAGAAGGCCTGATCGATTCCGCGGCGCTCGGTTTGCAAGGCCAAACGCGCGTCGTGGCGTCCGCGCAGCAAACACCGTCGTTCGATCTCATGCAAAGGAGCCTGCTGCATGCCTGAAGTGCAACTCCGGAAACGCGCTATCGTCGTTGAAGAAATCTTTCATGAGGGCGGCCCCGTCGCAGCCGCGCCACAACGGCGCGCCGCTGCATTGGCGGTGATTCACAATCCCTTTGCCGGGAAATATGTCCCGGAGATTGCCGGATTCATGGAGGACCTGAACCCGCTCGGCGTTGAAATGGCCAAAGCGCTGGTCGCTGCTCTGGGTGGCGATGCGAAAATCGTGGAGGGCTACGGCAAAGGAGCCATTGTCGGTCAGGCAGGCGAACTGGAGCACGGTGCGCTGTGGCATGTTCCGGGAGGCTATGCGATGCGTGAAATCCTGGGGAATGCAAAGGCCATCGTTCCATCCACGAAAAAGGTGGGGGGCCCAGGCACGCGGCTCGATGTGCCTGTCACGCATATCAACGCCTCGTACGTGCGAAGCCACTTCGATGCCATCGAAGTCGGCTTGAACGATGCGCCCAAAGCGGACGAAATCTTGCTGGCACTAGTCATGACCACGGGCCCACGCGTCCATGCGCGCGTCGGGGGATTGAAGGCATCTGAAATCAAGGGTCAAGATGGGCTGCGTTGAAACCAGTGGCGGAGACTTCAGCCATTGTTTAGCTGTTCGTGATGCTAGGAAGGCTTCATGAAATCCAGGATTCGAAAAATCGTCACTCTGGTAGAAGAGACTCGGACAGAGATGGGGAAACCAGTGAGTCCCCCCACGCGCCGCTGCGCCGCGGCCGCGGTCATTGAAAATCCGTTTGCAGGGAAATACGTGGAAGATCTTTCCGAACTTATGGAGATAGGCGAAGAGCTCGGCGCACTGCTGACAGAACGCGCGGTTGCGGCACTGGGCATTCCTGGTCCATCTGCAGAGAGTTATGGCAAGGCTGCTGCGGTCGGCGAAAACGGTGAACTGGAGCACGCGGCCGCTATTCTCCACCCGAAACTCGGCACACCCGTTCGGAAAACACTGGGCAAGGGCGCAGCGTTGATTCCCTCTTCGAAAAAGCGGGGTGGACCAGGTGTCGCGCTCGATATCCCGCTCGGGCACAAAGACGCCGCCTTTGTGCGCAGCCACTTTGATGGGATGGAGATTCGTGTGAATGACGCACCGCGCGCCAACGAGATCCTCGTGGCAATCGCTGTGACCGACAGCGGACGTCCGTTGCCGCGGGTTGGCGGCCTCACGAAGGAACAAATTAAGGGCGAAGACGGGCTGCGATAGGTGTGTTGCCTCCGGGAAGAGTCGACGTTACCCGGTGCGTGGTAGTCATTGGACTCAGGATAGGCAAGAGACCACAAATCCATTGCTTACTTGAGTCAGGTCTCCGAGGACTGCGTGCTTGCTATCCCATGATCTTCGGCAAGCGCGTGGCAGGAGGAGTGTTGCGACTGCGTTCGGCTTTAATTTCGCCATCAATCACGACCATTCCTACACCCGGCAAGTCGCCGAGGCGAACGCTATCAAGCAATGTCTTCCCCGCCGAATGTTGCGCCGCGTCCAAAAAGACAAAATCTGCCGCGCGGCCAACCTCGATCAGGCCCGTATCGAGTTTGCGCATGCGTGCGGTGTTGCCCGTGGCAAAGCAAAATGCCACCTCTGCGGGAATGTCTCCGACCGAACACAGTGCGGAGATAACGCGCAATATCCCAAGCGGCTGCACACCCGATCCAGCCGGAGCGTCCGTGCCAAGGATGATGCGATACAACTGGTTCGATTCTTTCGCCGTGCGCAGCGTGAACAAAGCGGCTCGTTCGTTTCCGTTGTGCACAATCTCGAGGGCACGCTGGGACTGTTCGCACAAGGCGCGAATCTGTGCGTCGGGCAGCGCCGTGTGCCCACCATTGACATGGCCAATGACATCCGCGTCGGCGGCCAGGACGACGTCTTTGTCGATCAGGCTTGAGCCCGGAATAGAGGGACCACCCGTGTGGATCGTGCTCTGCATGCCGTATTTGCGGGCCCAGCCGACCATTTGCCGTGCCGTCGGGCCGTCCTTCACGCTGCCAAGGCCGACTTCACCGAGTAAGTGCACGCCCGCTTCGGCCAGGGAGCGAAAATCGTCCTCCACCATCCCGTGCTCGATCACCGGGGCGCCCGCCAGCACTTTCACACCGCTCGGACGGAGGGTGGCGAATGCGCGTTGCGCGGTGACGGCCATGGCTTTCAAGCCCAACACATCTTTCGGACGCCCGGGCATGTGCACTTCGCCCGCGGAAACCATGGTGGTCACGCCGCCATGCAAACAACTATCAATCCAGCCAATCTGGTTCTGGCGCGGCGTCCAATCGCCCGCTACGGGGTGCACGTGACTGTCAATCAGTCCTGGGGCCAGAGTCGTGCGATTTGCATCAATCACGTTTGTCGCAGCTTCGGTGTCCACATCCTTCTCGCGGCCGATGGCAGCGATGCGCCCGTTTTTCACCACGACCGTGTCGGCATCCAGAATCGGGCGTTGCAGATCGCCGCTCAGCAAAAGCCCGATGTTCTTGATGACGAGGACGATGCCAAGATCCGACCTTGCCGGTGCTTCGTGAGCCATCCCTTCACTCTCCTCGCTTCACCATTCGTGATTCGCTCCATTTTTCCATACAACCATCCGTTATCAAGCAACGACTTTCTGGCGGCTCGATTCGGTGCGGCCAATCGCAGCATGCGCCGATTTCAATGTCATAATCTGGCATGGTCCTTCTCGTGATGGGGGTCGCCGGCTCCGGCAAGACGACCGTCGGGTCGGTTTTGGCGAAAAAATTGGGTTGGCCATTTCTGGACGCCGATGATCTTCACTCCCCGGCGAACCGTGAAAAGATGCATCGCGGTATTCCACTGACCGACGAGGACCGCCTTCCTTGGCTGCGCTTGATCCATGAAGAACTTGCCGGCCGGACTCGCAAGGGCGAAAACACGGTACTGGCTTGTTCGGCATTGCGCCAATCGTATCGCGAAATTCTGTGCGCCGGGCTTGAGGTGACGATCATCTATCTGCGGGCCACGGCAAAGCAGTTGCACCAACATTTCGCGGGGAGGTCGAACCACTTCGCCGGTGAAAATCTCGTTCCGAGCCAACTGGCAACCCTCGAAGAACCTCCGGATGCTTTGGTGGAGGACATCGGGCGCTCACCGGAAACAATCGTGGCGGACATTTGCTTGCGCCTGAAGCTCTGCTAGCCCGCTCCGCGGTTGAATAACGGCCGCGGCAGTGCTAGTTATTTAGGCGATGGGCAATCAACCCGAATAGCCGCAGAAAAGGAATCACAACCACAATGGCATCTTCCAGCAAAAAGCTTCGCAGCCAGCATTGGTATGGCGGCGTGGGTCGTGACACTTTCATTCACCGGGGATGGATGAAAAACCAGGGCTGGCCCGCCGATGTTTTCGACGGCCGCCCGGTGATCGGGATTTGCAATACCTGGTCGGAGCTCACTCCGTGCAACGCGCACTTCCGTGATCTTGCCGAATGGGTGAAGCGCGGCGTCTGGGAAGCCGGTGGCTTCCCGCTGGAATTTCCGGTGATGTCGCTTGGCGAAACGCAACTTCGGCCGACAGCAATGCTGTTCCGGAATCTCGCCAGCATGGACGTGGAAGAATCGATCCGCGGCAATCCGATTGACGGCGTGGTTTTAATGATGGGTTGCGACAAGACGACACCGTCGCTCATCATGGGGGCCGCCTCGTGCAATCTCCCTACCATCGGTTTGTCCGGCGGTCCGATGTTGAATGGTAAATTCCGCGGCAAGGAACTGGGCTCGGGCACAGGAGTCTGGCAGATGTCGGAACAGGTGCGGGCCGGCATCATGCCCGTGTGCGATTTCGTGGAAGCCGAGGCCGGCATGAGCCGTTCGAAGGGCCACTGCATGACCATGGGCACAGCCTCGACGATGGCCTGTATGGTGGAATCGCTAGGCGTCAGCCTGCCGGGAAATGCCGCGATTCCGGCGGTGGATGCGCGGCGAAATACTCTGGCGCAGCTGACCGGCCGCCGCATCGTGGAGATGGTACGCGAAGATTTTGCATTCTCGCGCATCCTTACGCGGCAGGCATTCGAAAACGCCATCTTTGCCAACGCCGCGATCGGCGGTTCGACCAATGCGGTGATCCACTTGCTGGCAATCGCGGGGCGTATGGGAGTCCCACTCGCACTTTCGGACTTTGACAAACTCGGGTCGCGGCTTCCGTGTTTGCTGGATTTGCAGCCCTCCGGCGTGCATTTGATGGAGGATTTCTTCTACGCGGGGGGCTTGCCGGTGGTTCTGCGGGAACTGGCGGATTCGGGAATTCTCCACCGCGATGCCGTTACCGCGAATGGCAAGACGATTGGAGAGAATGTCGCTTCGGCGGAATGCTGGAATCGTGAAGTGATTCGCTCATTTGGGACTCCGTTCAAACCCAACGCGGGGATCGCAGTGTTACGTGGGAATCTCGCTCCCGATGGGGCGGTGATCAAACCTTCGGCAGCCAGCGAGCGACTGCTAAAGCATCGAGGCCGCGCCATCGTTTTTGAAAATGCCGCACAGATGCACGCACGGGTGGAGGACGACAACCTTACCGTCGACGAAAACTCCGTGATGGTGCTGAAAAATTGCGGACCCAAAGGATATCCCGGCATGCCCGAAGTGGGGAACATGCCCCTGCCGCGGGTACTGTTGCGTAAGGGAATCACCGATGTAGTGCGCATCTCCGATGCGCGAATGAGCGGAACGGCATACGGCACAGTAGTGCTGCATGTGACACCGGAAGCGGCCGCAGGAGGACCACTGGCCGCTGTTCAAGAGGGTGACTGGGTAGACCTCGATGTTCCCGCGCGGAAGCTGCATTTGGACATTTCCGACGCCGAGCTTGCCGCCAGGCTTGCAAAATGGAAGCCGCTGCCCGTTCCAACACGCGGTTGGACGAAGCTCTATGTGGAACACGTGATGCAGGCGAACGTTGGCGCAGACTTCGATTTTCTGGTCGGCGCCAGTGGAGCCGAAGTGCCGCCGGAATCGCACTGACGCGATTGTGATGCGGGGAGTTCAGTCAATTCCCAGAATCCGGCGGTTGCTCGTAGGGTCTTTAACCCCAGCGGCAAAATCATCAAAAGCGCTCTTCGCTGCCTGGATCATGTGGGCCTCAATGAAAGGCGCGCCTTCGGCAGCACCTTGCTCGGCACTCTTGATGCAGCATTCCCACTCGATCACCGCCCAGCCCTGATAGCCGTATTGGGTCAGTCTCGAAAACACAGCGCGAAAATCCACCTGGCCGTCGCCCGGCGAGCGGAATCGTCCCGCACGCTTTTGCCAAGGCTGGTAGCCTCCGTAGACGCCGCTGCGGCCGGTGGGACGAAATTCGGCGTCTTTCACGTGAAACATCTTAATACGGTCGTGATAAAGGTCGATGTAAGCCAAATAGTCTAGCTGCTGCAGGACAAAATGGCTCGGATCAAAAAGCAGATTCGCTCGGGGATGGCCGTGCACTCGTTCGAGAAACATTTCGACGGTTGAACCGTCGTGCAGATCTTCGCCGGGATGAATCTCGTAGCAAAGATCCACGCCGGCGCGATCAAACTCGTCCAGAATCGGCCCCCAGCGGCGCGCCAACTCGTCAAAAGCCTCTTCGACCAGTCCATCCGGGCGCGGCGGCCAGGGGTACAGATACGGCCAGGCCAGGGCCCCCGAGAAGGTCGCGTGTGCCTTGAGCCCGAGATTCGCCGAAGCGCGCGCAGCTGACCGCATCTGCTCAACCGCCCACGCTTGCTTTGCTTTCGGCTGGCCATGCACAGTTGCAGGCGCAAAGCCGTCAAACACCGCGTCGTAAGCCGGATGAACGGCGACCAGCTGCCCTTGCAGATGCGTGGAAAGCTCCGAAATTTGCAGTCCATGCTTGGCGACCGTGGCTTGCAGTTCCGCGCAATACTCTTTGCTTTCCGCCGCGCGCTTGAGATCCATGATGCGCGCATCCCAACTGGGCAATTGAATTCCTTTGTAGCCGAGCTTTGCCGCCCATGCCGAGATAGTGTCAAGCTGGTTGAAAGGAGGTGTGTCACTTGCAAACTGCGCCAGAAAAACGGCCGGACCTTTCATCTGTATCCGCTCCTCAGGTGTTCACGACCAACCCGCATCCACCGTAAAATCCTGCGCCGTACATTTCGAGGACGCATCCGAGGCGAGAAACAGTGCCATGTCGGCAACGTCGTCCGGCATGACCCTAACCCGCAGGCACTGATTCGAGTTGATTTTGGCTTCCATCCCCGCGTCAAACCAAAGCCGAATCTGCCGCTCGGTCCAGATCGCGCCGGGGGAGATGGTATTGACGCGCGCACCAAATGCGCCAAACTGCGGAGCAAGGGCGCGTGTCATTCCGTGAACCGCTGCTTTACAGGTGGAGTAAATCGGAGCCTCATCCATTTTGATCCGCCAGATGATGGAAGCCATGTTGATGACCGATCCGTGCCGCAGTTCCTTCATCTGCGGCAGCACGGCCTGGCAGGCAAATAGGTAGTGACGGAGATTCAGTTCGACGCGCCCGTTCCAGTATTCCTCGGTGATCTCGCTGAATTTATGGCGGTCGTCGTTGCCGGCATTGTTGATGAGCACGCTGATCTTGCCGAACACGCCTGCCGTTTTGTGGATCGCCGACGCCAGCGCCTCAATATCCCGCAGATCGCAATGGAGGAATTGCGCGTGCCCGGTACCGGAGGCGGAAATCTCACCCACCAGTTTTCGTGCATCCTCATCGAGGATGTCCACAAAAGCGACGGTCGAGCCCTGCCCGCAAAATCCCCGCACCAGGGCCGCGCCGATGCCGGAAGCGCCTCCGGTGATGAACACGACCTTGTTCGCGAGGTCCCGATAGATGGCTTTCGCGTTCGGATTCGGTCCGGAAGCCATCGGCGCTCAGAGATCGCCCTTCTTCATCTGCGAGACGGCGTAGTCGCACGCCCGGGCCGTCAGCGCCATATAGGTGAGCGAAGGATTCACGCATGAAGAGGACGCCATGCAGGCGCCGTCTGTCATAAAAAGATTGGGAACGTCATGCGCCTGATTGTGGGCATTCAGCACGGAAGTTTTCGGATCCTTCCCCATGCGCGCCGTGCCCATCTCGTGAATCGTCAAGCCGGGCGGGTCGTGTGCAATGTAGGGGCGAATTTCCTGTGCACCGGCCGCCGCCAGCATTTCGGCTGCGGCCACCGCCATATCTTCCTGCATGACTTTTTCGTTTTCTCTCCATTCGCAGTGAATCTTCAACGTGGGAACCCCCCAAGCATCGACGCGCTCCTTGTCAATTTCGACGTAATTTTCGGGATTCGGCAGGCACTCGCCAAAGCCGTGGAATCGCATGATCCAGGGCCCCGGCTGCTTCAGGGAATTTTTGAAATTGGCGCCGAATCCAGCTGCCAGAATTCCGCGGTCCCAGCCGGCACGCTCGGCCCCGCCTTGGAATCCGTAGCCACGCAGGAAATTCTTTTCTTTGTTCGAGACGTTGCGGAAACGCGGAACGTAGATTCCATTCGGCCGGCGTCCCGTCTGAATGCGATCCAGCAAACCCGGAATTGTGCCACGCGCCCCGCCAGCCATGATGTGGTCCATCAGATTCTTGCCGAGTTGACCGCTGCTGTTGCCCAAGCCATCCGGGAATTCCGGAGTCGCGGAATTCAGTAAGATTCGCGTGGACTCAAGCGTGGAGCCGCAAACAAAAATGATCTTGGCTGTAAACTCGAGAGCCTTCTTCGTCTGGCCGTCAACGACGCGCACCCCGGTCACGCGCCGCGTCTGCGAATCGAAAATCAGGCTGTGCACCACGCTATAGGGGCGCATCGTCAGGCGTCCGGTTTTCACGGCTGCGGGCAGTGTGGCATTCAGACTACTGAAGTAGGAACGCGTGATACATCCGCGGTGACAAGGGCCGCAGAAGTGGCACGGGTAGCGGCCGTTGTGCGGACGTGTCAGCACGGCAGCGCGCCCGATGGTCATGACGCGTTCTGGACCAAAGTGCTTCGCAATGGCTTCCTTGACGTGAAGTTCCGCGCAGTTCATCTCCATCGGCGGCAGGAAATGGCCATCCGGCAGTTGAGGCAGCCCTTCGGCTTGCCCGGTAATGCCGGCAAAATCTTCAACGTAGTCGTACCACGGCGCAATGTCGGCGTAGCGAATCGGCCAATCCACGGCGATTCCGTCGCGCACATTGGCTTCAAAATCAAGGTCGCTCCAGCGGTAGGACTGCCTTCCCCAGGTGATGGACTTGCCGCCCACCTGGCGCCCGCGAATCCAGGCGAAGGGCTTGCCCGGATCGGTTGCGTAAGGATTATCCACATCGCTCACGAAAAATTTTGACGCCCATTCCTCACAGGCATAGCAGGTGCGTTGAATTGGCTGGCTCTCCGCTTGCTCTTTGCGGTCATTCATGCCGCGAAATTTCATTTCGGAGATGGGGATGTGCTCGGCGTAATCCTGTTCGGGAACAATAGGGCGTCCCGCTTCCAACACGAGCACTTTGAGACCTTTTTCCGTGAGTTCCTTGGCCGCCCAGCCGCCGGTGATGCCAGAGCCAATGACGATTGCGTCGTACTTCTCAGGCTTCTTCACCTGAATCATGGCTTCACCTCGGGTTCGAGAGGCGCGCATCCATGAAGCGCTCCGGGCGTCAAATCATATTTCAACTCCTGCTCCTGGCCGATCGCTGAGGTGTAATAGCCGGTGAGCGTGAGACGGCGCATCTGTTCGAAAAAAGGCGGTGCTTGCGTCAGTTCCCAGGCGTCACGGTCGTCGAACGGCGCTCCGCTGCGCGAAGCCGCCAAATGATCGTCGAAGATCTGCACAATCGCCGCTTGTTCCTTCGCAGACGCAGCCACAAACCCGTGGCCAAACAGCTCGTTGGTGCGCCTGTCGACCTCCTCAAGTCCCGCGAGGAAGACCTTTTTTTCATCATCGGTGGCCCACTCGGTGAGGATCAGATCAATGAACTCGTTGACCTTGGCTTGTTTTGCGCCAGGGGTTGCCGTCGCGGGAATGATGATATCGGACATGGCCACGACCATAGCGTTTTGTTCGGGGCTGAGCGTCCGCAAGTTCCCCGGACTCTGATCGACTAGCTGTGCGCGCAGCCTCGCGCTCAGCCAATCGGTGGATAAGACGGAGAAAACGCTTGCCCCTCCCATCAACCGCAATGCTTCCCGACGCTCCATGGATCCCCCTGTGTCTTTAGCCGAAATCCCCATCGTGCAACTTATCGCTTGTTCCGTCCTATCGCAACCTAGGACCGCACTCACCGCTCACACAACGAGCCGCGCGGTTCTTGCCAGCCGCCACAAACCCCGCTCCGCCGCCTCCGCTACAATTTCGACCGCCGGCCAACGCAGATGGTTCGAAGCGAATTTGTATCTCGCGCAAAGACCCGGATCACCGGCAAACACAATGCGCGAGAATTCCTCGAGTCTCCGTCGGTCCCGTCGCAGAATGCGCTCCACTCCCGCCAGTTCTTCCGCAATCAGCAATCCCGAAAGATAATCCGATTGTTGCCCTTTCCGCAATTCGCCGAGCAGGGACTTTGTTCGCGTGCTGAAGATCGTCGAGAGCACGCCACCTGCTCCTTCCGTGTCCGGCCCGCGCGCAGACTCCATCCCCGCTTGAAACGCTTCTCCAGAGAATTCCTGAGACTTGCTTTCCGTCTTCGCTATGACTGAATAGTTGGTAAGCAACCCGTACAATTCGCCGGTAACAAAAGTCGTGAACGCGACGATTTTCCCCATTCCTGTTTGTGCCCACTTCGAATGCGTGCCAGGCAGGCCAACCAACAAATTTTCACCATCGGGGTCGTTCGTATCGCCGCCGCCAAATATCCCCGCAATCTGGGTCTCCTCGCCGCGCATGACCTCCGGCAGGCGTTTCCCCGAAACTCCAGGCGCCAAAATTCCCGGCACGATGTGGATTAAACCACCGTCTGCACGAGAGACCTGCGTAAGAGCGCCGGCAAGCGCGTCGGTTCCCGCCGGGGTCCGCAGATAGGCAGCTTCTTTCCAGCCCACCGTGCTTCCGACCATGCCGCAAGCGATCACCGGCAAGCCAGGTGTTCGCCGCAGCCAATCGTCACAAACCTCTTCGAATGCCGCCTCGAACAATTCGTCTCGAGTAATTGGATGCTGGCCCGGAGCGAAAAGCCGCTCCAGATGCATCACGCCCGACGGAGCGGAATTTTCTGCCAGTTTCCGTCCCGCTTCGCCAAACAAATAGGCGCGCAGAGAACTCGTTCCCCAGTCCAACCCGATCAGCCGCGCCGGTTCCTTCACGCCCATCCATCTCCAGCCAAATGCATTTTCACTCGTCGGTCACGGCTTAGAACGCGACTGCATCGCCATTCCCACCAGCGCGGCGATCAAAATCGCCGGGAAGAGCTGCCCGACGACGGCTTCGGCAACCGCAAGAGAGCGTGCCATCGGGTGCAAGGGCAGAACATCGCCAAAACCCACCGTGGTCAACGTCGCAAAACTGAAATAAACGAGCTTAGCGGTCAGATCGTCGACGTTTGCGGGCTGGGTAACAAAGTGAAACGACCCTGCGTGCACTTCCTCTACCAACCGGAATGCCGTGCCCCAAGCAAGACCGATCAACAAATACACGGAAATGCCTCCTTGCAAGCGGCTCCAGGTGATCGGTCCTTCGCGGAACATTACCCACAACACAATGCGCACATAGAGAAGCAGCGCCAGAATGGACAACGCGCTGCTCAGCTGCTGGTAGAAGGGGGTCGGGTAGGCGTGAGATATCCACAGCATGGCCAGGCTCAGAGTCACAATGAGGATGGTGATCGCCGTGAACACGCGATGCTGCTTGATCGTCAGGGCTCCGGAAACCATCAGAATGACCATCAGCAGATCGAAAAACAGCCGCCCCCTCTCGCCTTCGGCGCGCAAAGGCTGGATCAGAAAAATAAGGATCACCAGGGACACCGAGACCAGCGTGAGCCCGAGGTCGCCCGACCAGAATTCGCTCATGTGTAAATGCAAGATCGCCTTGCCTGACTCTTGCGAATCGTTCCTCATTCAAGCCCGCTCCCGGCGGAT
>Ga0126369_10001001_pt1 | contig 19287 bp, 15 predicted proteins | sample PanSoiMetaPlot_1_FD_109646 | JGI IMG/M metagenome (GOLD analysis project Ga0126369, IMG submission 109646) | Tropical forest soil microbial communities from Panama - MetaG Plot_1 | ecosystem: Environmental > Terrestrial > Soil > Tropical forest > Bulk soil | place: Panama | collected 2016-02-17 | reverse complement strand
TTCCTCGGTTTGGAGAGTTTGGAAAGCGCAAAAAAAACTTACCAGAGACTGAGAGATATCTGGTCGGATACTGGAATTCCCTCTGAGAAAGGCTTGCGAACCGCAGCAACCTTGGCCGAAGTGCCGACCACCTTTCCCGTCGCTAAACTCGCCAATTGGTCGTTTATGAACGAAGCAGCAGCATCTCTCAAAGCCGGTAAACAGAGAGTTACGTCAGAAAAATAATTCCAGGTTCAAAGAGGCGACCGCTGAATCTCGGCATAAGCTCTTGGGATAGGCTGTGACAGACCACCGCCGCGTGACCCGAACGCTAATCGTGCCATAAATTGGATCACGCTGGTTCCGTTACCTTCCAAGGGACGGTTTGGCGAGTCCGGTGTTTTAACCCCGGTCAAGGCAAATCTAAAGAATCACTTTGAGGTTTTAACGTTTTCGTCCGTAAGCTCATCTGTAAGCAGTGCGCCATCCCGGTTCTCCAAATTGTAAACAAAACGAACAGTATCAATGAGCCATTAGAAAATTAAAGACATAATTTAATTTTATTAGCTGAGTGGTTTTTTATAAAGAAGTTAAACTAGATCAAAGTGTAGTTTAAATCTCATTATTTGCTTAGATAAAACCTCTATCTTCCTGATAAAACTAATTTGTTCACCAATATTACAGTTTTACTTTAGAATTGTAATTTGAAATCGCGGAGTTAACAAGTAAGCGATTGTTAGATTCAAAAAACGTAAATAATACTTACAGTGTCACATGTGTCACTCGCCTTGAAAGATCAAGTAGTTGCGGTTTGGTATAAAGCTTGCTCAGTTGTCGCGCCTTGTCAACCAATGAGCATGGTTAGTCTGCGCAGCTAACTACGCATGGGTTGGTGTAACCAAAACTACGAGGAGGTAAGGATGAGACAACAAAGATTAGCTTCATACGTTTTCCCAATAGTATTTTTTCTCGCGATGACATCTGCAGCGAGGGCCACGCTAACGTATCAAGTCTCCGATGGCGTAAGCACATTTACCGTTGCTGATAACGCTTCTGCTGATCTTTCTGCCCAAGCCGGCGCGGTTCTTTTCACAAATAGTTTTGGCAATGTTATGTTGAACGTTGGCACCGGTATTTCGAGACCAATGATTGGCAGCACCGCGCTGCCGCAGCACCACCTGGACAGCGTGATTGTTTCAACCGGCGCGGTTAACTTGACTATTTCCCTGTCTGACACAGATTTTTCCGGGGCGGGGAGTGCCAATTTTCTCGCGAGCATCGGTGGAATCATCAACTCCGCGCCCGGATCAACGGCGACGTACTCAGTATATCGGGACCTAGCAAATAATTTGTTTGGAACAGGCCCGGGCACATCAGTTTGTACAACGGGCCCGCTAAGTGTAGGCAGCATTCCATTTACCTTCGCTGGTAGCTGCGCCGCCGCGCCCACAATTGACAGTGCGTATTCGTTAACCTCGGTGACAAACATACACCTCCTCGGTCCTGGAACTACTAGCTCCGGCGCCATTCTGGTTGACGCTTCCGAGCCCGCGTCAATAATACTTCTTGGAGTCGGCTTGATCGGCGCAATGAGTTGGAGTCGACGCAACGCAAGAAAGACTGCTTGAGATCCGACGCCAGGTGGTTTTAAAGCTCCAGCGGATCAGTGGCTGTTTGTTTTTGGCCAATCTTGATTTCGATAGTGCGTGCTTGGGCACTGAGCTGGTCTACGCTGTTGTACACGTCAAGCGGCCGTTGATTGCGGGTCGCCCGGGTACAACGGCGTAGACGCTAACGCGGCAAAGGCGTAACCAAAACTAGGACAGCGGGATTTACCGCAGAAGCCCAGGGTACGCAGAACTTTTCTTTTTTTGCCGACGCCAATGGTGCCGAAACCGGCCGGCCGCTCGGGTAAATAATGAAACCCGACAGCGCGTCGAGCGTTAGCGCCTTTTCTTCCTGTTAACTTTACGGGTCTTCTTGATGATTTTTCTGACAGCCGGCTTCGCGTATTCTTTCATTCCAGAGATATCAATGACCACTACCGGTTCGTCTCCAACTACCCAGGCGTTATGGCCGGGAGGTATTGCCGCAACATCACCGGGGACTCTGGCGTTTCCGGACGAGACCCGAACAACGAACAATAGAATCCAATTCCTGACCTGTGAATTGGCGCTCACGAGAGGAAAGCACACCACTACGCAAGTGTTAAATTATCGCTGCAATCGCCATCCCAACCTCGCCGGTGCTCGCTGTGCCCCCGATGTCACGCGTATGCGGGCCGTCCGTGAGGACCGTCTCGATCGCCTTCATAATAGCTTGAGCAGCATCCTGATGGCCTAGATGTTCGAGCATCATTGCCCCCGACCAGATTTGGCCGATCGGATTCGCGATCTTCTTGCCCGCGATATCCGGAGCAGAGCCGTGTACCGGCTCGAACAAGGACGGATACTCACCTTCGGGATTGATGTTCGCCGACGGTGCAATGCCGATGGTGCCAGCACAGGCCGGTCCTAAGTCGGAGAGAATGTCGCCGAAAAGATTAGAGGCAACCACGACATCGAACCAGTCAGGGTGCTGGACGAAATGCGCGGTCAGGATATCGATGTGATACTGATCCCATTTGACGTCGGGGTAGTTCGCCGCCACCGCCTTCACGCGCTCATCCCAATAGGGCATTGTAATCGTAATGCCGTTTGATTTCGTGGCCGAGGTCAAATGTTTTTTCGCTCGCCGGCGCGCCAGGTCAAAGGCGTACTTGAGAATCCGGTCAATTCCGTGGCGGGTGAAAGTCGCCGTTTGCATGACCGTCTCCCGTTCAGTACCCTCAAAAATTCGCCCGCCGATCGAGGAATATTCGCCTTCCGTGTTCTCGCGCACCACCAGGAAATCGATATCGCCGACGTTGCGGGCCGCAAGCGGCGACTTAATCCCGGGCATGAGCCGGACGGGCCGCAAGTTTACATAGAGATCAAACTGCCGGCGCATCGGGATCAGCAATTCCCATAGGGAGATGTGATCCGGCACCCCGGGAAAACCGCACGCGCCAAAGAAGATTGCATCGTGATGCCGGATTGTTGCCAGCCCGTCGTCAGGCATCATGCGGCCGTGCTGCGCGCGATATTCGCAGCTCCAAGGAAATTCATCCCATCTGAAGGCGATATCAAATTTCCGTCCAACTGCTTCAAGAACACGCATTCCCTCCGGCACAACCTCTTTGCCGATTCCATCACCAGGAATCACGGCTATGCGGTAGGTCTTCATAACTGGCCTTTCTGTTCCGGATTTCTTCCTGTTGACATAAGCGGCTCAGGAAGTAAAGAAGACTCCGCCGCTTTAGGAGTGTTACACGGAGCTTAAGCAAAGAGTCACGACGATCAGTTGCCAGGATGCGATGCATGTCTAACCGCTCCGGCACTGCAATGACGGTTGAGCCGTAACCCTCCACATCTATCGTTGCCTCGGATCCAAAAGATCTCTTACTCCATTACCCAATGCATTAAAGGCGAGGATGGTTAAGAAAATCGCGGCGGCGGGAAAGAAAATGACATGGGGAAAAGTGCGCATGGCGCGCCAGCCGTCTTGAGCGAGTGTTCCCCAACTCGTACCCCAAAGGCTATATGGATCGTTGATACCGATGCCGATGAAGCTCAGCGTCGATTCGGCGAGGATGGCGGACGGAATGCTGAAGGTTAACGTGACGATAATGGGACCAATGATGTTGGGTAAAATATGGCGTTGAACGATTCGTCGTTTACGCGCACCCATCGCTTTAGCGCCTTCCACGAAGAGAAACTCCTTGGCCTGAAGCACCTGGCCGCGGGCGATACGCGCGAAGCGCACCCAAGAAACAAGGCCGAGGGCGACTAAGAGGCCGCCGATATTTCTGCCGAAGAGCAGCGACAACAATATAAAGATGAGCATGTCGGGCAGACCATAAAAGATGTCAACGATGCGCATCATGAAATGATCTAGGCTTCCGCCGGTGAAACCGGAGATGAGGCCGTAGGCGGTGCCGATGACAAGCGCGATCAACGCGGTGCCAAGACCTACCGTCATCGATACCCGGGCGCCGTAAAGAGTGCGCGTCAGCAAATCCCGTCCTAGGGCGTCCGTTCCCATCCAGTGGGTCCAGCTCGGCGGCCGTAGAATTTGCTTCTCCTCCAGCCCGCCCGCCGTGTAAGGGGAAATGTACGGACCGACCAATGCCATGAGAGAAACGAGCGCGATAAAACCCAAGCTGAGTAACAGCAGGGGATCGCGGCCGGCTCGCCTGCGGGTATTCGTGGTGATCAACATCGGAGAGATTGTGTTAGTAGGTCATCCAGTCGAGATATGCTTCGCTTGGTCAGGGCCGTAAGACAAGTCCTATGAGCGCTTCGACTTAGTTCAGCACGAACCAGCTATGGACACGATTTACTTGTCTACCCTTTACCCTGAGACCCTCGAAGGGTGAAACCAACCGCTCACTATGTAGCTCTCCACGGGTCATTTTATTTCGTCCTTATGCGCGGGTCGACGTAACTATACAACACATCGACTATGAGATTGGTACAGACAAGCAAGGCGGTGTAGACCAGCGTGACACCCATAATTAAAGGGTAGTCGCGATCGGTAACCGCGGTGATAAAAAATCTTCCCATGCCTGGAATCGCGAAGACATATTCCACAACAAACGAACCGGTGAGCAGCGCCGCGGTCAGCGGGCCCATCACCGTGAGCACCGGGATAAGCGAATGGCGCAGGGCGTGCTTTAACACCACGGAAATTTCTCCCACGCCTTTCGCGCGGGCCGTGCGAATAAAGTCCTCGCCGAGAGTTTCGATAAGGCTGGATCGCAGAAGAGCTGCGAGATAAGCCGCAGGGGCCGCTCCCAGAGTGATCGTCGGCAAAATCGCGCTGCTCCACTGGTCCCAACGCCCCGCCTGAAGCCAGCCGAGTTGCAGCGCCACGGCCCAGATCAACAACGCCCCTAATATAAAGTGCGGTAGCGAAATTCCGAGGGTCGCCATAAACATGGCGCAGCGATCGAGCCAGGAATTCCGATGGCTGGCGGCGGTCAGCCCCGCGGCAAAAGAAACCGCCAGAGCAAAAAGAAGCGCCAATCCGCCAAGGGTGGCCGAAGCCGGGAGGGTATCAGCGATGATCTCATCCACACCGCGATCGAGATATTTGTAGGAAGGGCCAAGGTCGCCTTGAATCAATCCCTGGAGGTAGCGAAAGTATTGGCTGATCCAAGGCTCGTTAAGGTGATATTTGGCTTCGATGTTCTGTAGCACCTCCGGAGGGAGCTTCCGTTCGCGATCGAAGGGCCCGCCGGGCGCCAGCCGCAGCAGGATGAAGGTTAGAGTGGCGACGACCCAGAGAACCACAATGCCGTGGAGCAAACGCTTAAAAAGAAATGCGGTCATGGGAAAACTAAATTGAACGATTCCACTAAAAAGCAGCGATCGCTCGGCGTAAAAATAGTTAGGCTACCACCGGATCAATTGTCTCCTCTCACCATTCCATTAACAAAGGTGGATCACGGTTTTTTAGAGTTGTAACTTTTAGCAAATCTCCCCTGGCCCCTCTTTTCCAAAGACGGGAAATCTCTGATCTTGCGTTGGCAGGAATTGTCAGTTGTGCTTTCTCATTTGTGGAGAACCAATCTCACGTCACATCTAAACGCCTATCCGACCGCATAAGAAGCAGAGTACTCCTCTAACTTCTTTTCCAGCCAACGCGTGTTGATCTTGCCGCCGCGGTAGTCGGGGTCATCGATGATAAACTGGAGAAAAGGAATTCCGGTATCGATGCCTTCCACGCGGAACGTAGCAAGAGCATTTCTTATGCGCTCGATTGCTTGAAGGCGATCTTCGCCGCGGACAATAAGCTTCGCCAACAACGAATCGTAATAGGGCGGGACAACGTAGTTGGGATAACAATGACTATCGAGCCGAACGCCTGCACCTGACGGCGGCTGCCACTCGGTAATACGCCCGGGGCAGGGGCGGAATCCTTGCCGTGGAGACTCGGCGTTGATGCGGCATTCAATGGCGTGCCCATGGAGCTTCAGATCCGACTGCTTATAGGGCAAAGCTTGTCCCCCCGCGATTAGAAGCTGTTGGGCGACGAGATCGACGCCCGTGATCATCTCAGTCACAGGATGTTCCACCTGAATGCGAGTGTTCATTTCGAGAAAGAAAAATTCGCTGCTGTCGTTGTCGTAGAGGAATTCGACGGTTCCCGCGTTACAGTAACCGATACTGCGCGCCAATGTTGCTGCGGCTGCACAAATCCTTTCGCGCACGGCCGGCGCCAGAGCATAGGCTGGCGCCTCTTCGATAATTTTTTGATGCCGCCGCTGCAGCGAACAATCGCGCTCGCCTAAATGAATGACGTTGCCGTAGTGGTCGCCCAGAACCTGTACTTCGATATGCCGCGCGTTGCCGACGTAGCGCTCCATATAAAGGGTGTCGTCGCCAAAGGCGGCCCGCGCTTCGGCGGCAGCGGTGCTGAATGTGGCCTCCATCTCTGTGGCGTTCGAGACTAACTTGATGCCACGGCCGCCACCCCCTGCAGACGCCTTAAGCAGAATCGGATAGCCGATCTTTTTTGCCAGCGCCCCAGCCTCACGCGCATTCTTGGCGTGATCAGAGCCCGGCACGATGGGCACGCCGGAGGATTGCGCGATTCGGCGCGCCTCAAGCTTGTCGCCCATTTTAGTGATGTTATCAGCGCTTGGGCCGACAAAAACAATATTGTGTTTCGTGCAGGCCTCGGGCAGCGCGGCGCGTTCAGAAAGAAAACCATATCCGGGATGAAGGGCATCGCAGCCGGTCCCTTGCGCGCCGGCGATTAAAGCTCCGACTTGAAGATAACTATCTGACGAGCGGGCGGGACCGATGCAGACGACGCGATTGGCTCTTTTCGCGGCGAGGCTGTCGCGGTCGGCTTCGGAAACGGCGGCGACAGTCTCTATGCCCAGACTTTGGCAGGCTTTGATGATACGGACAGCGATTTCACCCCGGTTCGCGACCAGCACCCGGGTTACGCTCATGACGGCTTGACCAGGAAGAGCGGTTGTCCATATTCAACGAGCTGACCGTTTTGTGCGAGCACTTCTGTGACAACGCCCTTGACGCCCGCGCTAACGGCGCTAAAGACTTTCATCACTTCAATGAGTCCCACTGTAGTGTCTTCTTTGACTGCGGCGCCGACTGTGACGAATGGCGGTTTCCCCGGCTCCGGGGCGACATAGAAAATGCCGACCATCGACGCATTGATGGAAACGTGACCCTCGGGAATGACAACCGGTTTCGGCGCCTCCTTTTGAGGGGCAGAAGCCACCGCAGCCTGCGTGACTTGAGGCGCCTGTGCGGGCGCAGGGCTAGGGGTTTGCGACACGGAAACATTTTGCGGCGCCGCCGAAACAGGGATTGGATCTCCTTTGCTGACGGTAATTTTCAGCTCGCCGACCTCGAGTTGAAAATAGTCGAACTTCGATTCGTCAATGAGTTTCAATATATGAAGCACATCATCTTCGCTGAGTTCCATAATCCGTTGGCCTTTCTGTACTGTGTTAATGGCTCTGCCGCGCGGCCAGCCGTCACTGGGGACCTAACATGAATTTGCCGCGCAAGGCAAATTCTTGCCAGGAAATTTGGTTTCGTTTCCCTATGGCGCGCCCGTAGACGTTCGCCGAACGTTCCGTAGGTCCATGCGCGCCATGGAATTGAACTCCAGGCCGGTGAAGCGCGGATTCAAGACCGTAGTTTCGGCAGTCCAGAAAAGCGGCATAATCGGGAGATCGGTTTCACAGAGAATCTTCTGAGCTTCATCGTAAAGTTTTACGCGTTTCGGCGCGTCAAGTTCGCGCGCCGCTTGCTCCAAGAGTTGATCGTATTGGGAATTCTTCCAGCGGGTGTTGTTGTTGCCGCTGTTGGCGGTAAATAGTTTCATGAAATTGTCGGGGTCTGGATAGTCCGCGCCCCAACCGAGTCGAAATATATGCGGCGGATCATTCCGCAGCTTTTTTAGATAGACTTTCCATTCCTGATTTTCCAAGGAGACAATGACGCCAAGATTCTTCTGCCACATGCTTTGCACCGCTTCCGCGACCATCTTGTGGTCTTCTTCGGTGTTATAGGCCAAAACAATCCGTGGCAGTCCTTTGCCGTCGGGAAATCCCGCTTCGCTCAGCAGGCGCCTGGCCTGCGCCGGATCGTAAGGCAGCCCGATCTTAGGATTGTGCGCGAACATGCCGGGTGGAATCCAGGATGGCGCTGGCGCTTCGCCGCCATGGAGAATCGTGGAAAATATGCTGCGATCGATGGCCATGGAAAATGCTTTGCGCAGGCGCACATCGGCAAAGGGCTTCCGGTCCGTGACAAAACCGTAATAGTACCCCCGTAGTTGTGGCACGTGCTTGAACCCCGGTTGTTTAGCCATCCGTGGTTTGTCCAAGGTAGGAATGCTGTGGTTATCCATGAAATCGAGCTGTCCTTGTTCATACATAGCAAGGGCCGTGGTTTTTTCGTTGACCATTAGCATAGTCACGTTTTCCATGGCGGGTCTGCCGCGGAAAAAATTGGGATTGGCGCGCAGCCGGATCTCATTTTCATGCTTCCACGAGTTCAACAGAAAAGGGCCATTGGTGATGATGTTTTCAGGATCGGTCCAACGGTTTTGGAATTTCTCTACCATGTCCTGTCGCTGAGGAAAGGTTACTTCGAAAGTGGTAATGGCAAGAAAATAGGAAGCCGGGTGTCGCAGTTGAACGGCCAGGGTCGTGTCGTCCTGGGCCTTGACCCCCACGGCCTGAGCTTCGGCAATTTTTCCCTCATGGTACTCCTGGGCGTTAACGATGTCGAAAAGGATATAGGCGTATTCGGAAGCGGTCTTCGGGTTGAGAAGTCTCTTCCATGAATATTCGAAGTCCTGAGCGCGAACTTTTCTACCGTCGCTCCACTGCACGTCGTCGCGCAGGTGGAACACGATCTTGCTGCCGCCGTCAAGAATATCCCAGGACTTCGCGATCACCGGCGCCGGCTTTAGCTCTTTGTCGAACTCGGTCAAGCCGACCATTAAGTTAGCGATCACATTGAACGAAACATGATCCGTCGCCAAGGACCAGTCAAGGCTGGGCGGCTCGGTTCCGAGATTGACGCGGAATTGGTTGTCCGCCCCGCCTTTGGGAGTTGCCTTGCAGGCCGCGCACGCCATTAGGAGAGCCAGGCCAAAATAACCCAGATAGGGCGCCAGTTTGTTTCTGTGATGTGACAAAAGGTGGTTGCTTATAGGGACGTTTGCCACTATTAGTAGCTGAAGGTGCGAGGTTCTTCAAGATAAGGAAGGAATAGTCCATGGACGGGAAGGAAATCCTCAAGAAGTACATCGTCGTCGAGGGACATAGGGACGTCTACGAACAGCTTTACCGCACCTCCATCGGCGAAACTTCCCCGATACGCGATGCCATCGCGCCGCGCTTGATCCGAGACGGAATTAACGTTTGCGCTTATGCGATCAGTGGGGATTCCTACTCACATTCACAAAATACCGGCCGCTATTTGGAAACGGCCCTTGATCAGATCGATCAGTTTCTCGAAGAGGCGCCGCGCTCGGAAGGCATGATACAGATGATTAAGACCCGCGGTGATCTGCCCGACAAGGTCGAGCCAGGCACGGTTAAGTTTCTACTCCACTTCGAAGGCTGCATGCCTCTTCGCGGCAGCATCCATAATCTACGGAATTTTTACCGCCTAGGCCTCCGGTCTTTGCAACCTGTTTGGAACTTTCGCAACGAGCTCGGTGATGGAGTGTGGGAAAACCGCACCGGCGGCGGCCTGACTAATTTTGGCGTCGAGGTGATCAAAGAGGCGAATCGCTTGGGCATGATCGTCGATCTCTCGCATATGAACCGCGAAGGGTTCTTCCAGGCGCTCGACGCCGCCACCGCGCCGCTGCTGGTGAGTCATGCCAACGCTTGCGGCATGCTCGACAACCCACGGAATCTCGCGGACGATCAAATCAAAGCCATCGCCCAGCAGGGAGGTCTAGTGGGAATTTTGGCGCTCCCCGAGCGCGTTGCCAAGGGAGAGGTGGGGATAGAGGACATGTTGAAACACATGGACTACATGATCAAGCTCGTGGGCGTCGAGCACTTGGCACTTGGCATGGATTTCGTGAAATACGACGGACCGCGAACGCTCAAGGATCGTCATCATCCGCTGCATAAAGACCCGCTGATTAAGGGCTTCGAAGAGATCGAGGATCTTCCCAATCTAATCGATGGCCTTCAGAAGCACGGCTACAAAGAAGAGGAAATCGCCTTGATTCTCGGTGGCAACTACCTGCGGGTGCTGAAGACCATTCTTCCCGAACAATCCGTGATCTGAGGTTTTCGGACTCGTCTTTTTTCGCAGCATGACATGATAATCGGCTCCAAGATTCCGCGCGTCGACGGTTTGGAAAAAGTAACGGGCGAGGCGAAGTTTACTGCTGATCTGCGCTTTCCGGGAATGTTGGAAGCCAAGGTGCTGCGCAGCCCGCTTCCCCATGCAGCCATCGAGTCGATCGACGCCCGCAAAGCGGAAGCGTTACCCGGCGTGGTTGCAGTGCTCACGCGCGATGACCTTGGGGACATTAATCCCTTTTACGGCAACTGTTTTCGGGATCGACCCATCGTCGCCATCGACCGGGTGAGGTTTGTCGGGGAACCTGTCGCTGTCATCGCCGCAGACGATGGAATGATCGCAGAGGAAGCGCTTGCTCTCATGGATGTCCGCTATCGAGAGCTTCCGGTCTTGTCTACGGTTGAGGACGCGTTGGCGCCGGAGGCCATCCTGCTGCACGAGAATCTCTCTGGGGCAGGTGAGTTTCACGACATCGCAAGTTTGGGCGGCAAGCCCGAGCCGAATATTTGTCACTACGAACACTACGAGAAGGGCGATGTCGCGCGCGGTTTCTCCGAAGCAGACGAGGTGATCGAGGAGAGTTATGAATTTCCGATGGTCTACCAGTACGCCATGGAGCCGCATACCTCTGTAGCTCGCGTCACCAGCGAAGGCATAACGCTTTGGACTTCCTCTGCCCATCCATTCCTGGTCCGCGCCGAATTGGCGCACATGTTCGGCTTGCCCCATTCCAGAGTCGAAGTGATCGTTCCCTTTGTCGGCGGCGCCTACGGCAGTAAGTCCTATTTCAAGATCGAGCCGCTCATTGTCGCCATGGCGCGCAAGATCGGCGGAAGGCCGGTCAGGCTCGCGCAAAGCGTTCCCGAATCGATGCTAACCACGCGCCGACATTCGGCGCACTGCCATATGCGCACCGGCGTGAAGCGCGATGGCACACTCGTCGCCCGCGAAGCGGAAGTTGTGATGGACACCGGCGCCTATGCCGACAACGGCCCGCGGGTGGCTCGGCGCGGGGTTAGCCGGATGATCGGTCCATACAGGCTCGCTCACTGCAAAGTCGAAGTGCGCGCCGTCTATACCAACACAGTACCGGCGGGCTCGATGCGCTCCATCGGCGGCCCGCAGACAATCTGGGCCCTCGAATCTCACATGGACAGTATCGCGGAACGCTTGGGGATCGACCCCCTGGAGTTACGCCTGCGCAATCTGCTCCACCGCGGTGCTGAGCTCAAAACCGGAGCGGCAGGCATTGACGCGGACCTGCGTGAGGGGGCGAAGATCGTGGCGTCCGCGACCGGCTGGCCGGGAGCAAAAAAATTCGCCAGGGGAGTCGGCATAGCGCTGGGCGTCTCGGATTCTGAAGCGATGCCTGTTTCGGTGGCTTTGGTTCGCCTACTTGCCGATGGGAGTGTTATTTTGATCGCCGGTACGACGGAAGTGGGTCAGGGCGCTCGCACCGTGCTCTGTCAGGTCGTTGCTCAGGAGTTGGACATTCCCGTCGACAACGTGATCATGCGCGGCACGGAAACTTTGGCAACACCATTTGACCGTTCCACAGGAGCGAGCCGTTCAACGACGGTAATGGGTAATGCGGTCCGCCTGGCGGCGTTGGATCTGCGCAGCCAGATTGAAAGCGCGGCAGCGGAAGCGTTGGGGGTCGAACCGGGCCAAATTGCGCTTCGTGCCGGCGAGGCGATCGCAGGTGAGAAACACTTGCCCTATGGCAGGGTCGTAAGTCGGTTTTTCGGCATGCCGGGAGGCGAATTGATTGGACGCGGGTACATGAGGCCCGGCGACACCGTCGGTTCCCAATTTCCCCTGTTCTGGGAAACCGGTATGGGTGGGGCGGAGATAGATGTCGATTCAGAGACAGGGGAAATTGCGCTACGCTCCTATATCACGGTGGCAGATGTTGGGAAGGCGCTCAATCCCGCGCAAGCGGAAGGCCAGGATGAAGGCGCTGCTATTCAGGGGCTCGGGCATACGCTTTTTGAGTCGCTGCAATACGAGCATGGCCAACCTCTTAACGCAAATTTGGTGGACTATCGGGTTCCACGCTTTACCGATCTACCAAAACATTTCGATTCGGCATTGGTTGAAAACGAAGATGGCCCAGGACCATACGGTGCGAAGGGGATGGGGGAATCGGGGATTGTGGCGGTCGCGCCGGCTGTGGGTAACGCTTTCGCGCGTGCCACAGGCGTGCGCATCCGCGCATTGCCCTTAACCCCGGAGCGGGTCTGGCGCGCCTTGAAAAATAATAGAAAAGCGCAGTAAGGCAGGTACACCATGGAAAAGAATCCGGCTTACGAGAAGCTTATTCAAAACATCGATGGGCACAAAGACGATCTAGTGGAGTTGTGCCTAAAAATCGGCAACACTCCGAGTCCCCACGCTCGGGAAAAGAAATTAGGCGAGCTGGTTCTCGACTCGCTGTGTCGCTATGAGATCAATGGGGAGCTGCAATTCATCAGCGAAGAAAGCGTGAATGCCATTGCGACCATCCCTGGAGTGGGAGGCGGCGGCCATGCTCTGATCTGGAACGCCCACATGGACACCGGTCCCGAGCTTGGGCCAAGCGCCACGGCCGACGAGCACAAACTGGAAACCGCATGGGTCGATGGTGACATGCTTTTCGGCAAAGGCATGATCAACGACAAAGCGCAGCTTTGCGCTTTCATGATCGCCATGCGCGCCATCCAAGAAACCGGAATCAAATTAAAGGGCGACCTGACCCTCACGGCGGTTGCCTTTGAGACCGGAACGCCTTCCCATGGCGAGTTTCAGGGGGTTAATTACCCTGGCGAGGGATTCGGGACGAAATGGGCGGTGGATCGCGGAGCGGTGGCAGATTTCGCGTTGGTCGGCGAAACATCGGGGTTCGGCATCGTTCAAGCTGAATGCGGCGCGGCATGGGTCAAGGTACGAGTGAAGGGACGCGAAATCTACACGCCTAGACTGGAGCGGGGGAATTCGATCCAGGAAAATCCCAACGCCTTTGCCAAAGCGGCTTATATAGTTTTGGCGTTGGAAAAGTGGGCGGTTGAATACGAAAAGAAAGAGACCCTGAAGTTTGCCGGCGGTACGATCATTCCAAAAGCTCAGATCGTCGATGTCCGCGGTGGCGATCATCCTGGCCGCATGAACCCATTCTGCGATATCTTCGTGGACGTGAGAATCGCGCCCGGTAAAAATCCCAATCACGTTAAAAATGAAATTGCTGAACTTACCCGCAACCTCAAGCTGGATTGCGACGTTTCTCTGTTCCAGTATTCGCGTGGACACATGGCCACGGGAGCAGAACCGCTGATCACCGCGATCCAGACCGCGCACCACTATGTTTTCGGTTCCGAACCGCCGCAGCCGCCGTCGGCGGAGACCAGCATGTGGCGCGATCTCAATGTCTTCAATGAGGTGGGAATTCCTTCGGTGTGCTACGGTCCGCCGCGACAGCGCGAGCCCCTGAGCGGCGCGCAGAACCGCGCGATGAAGATTTCCGACCTAGTGCAAGCCACGAAAGTTTACGCATTGACGGCATTGTTGGTCTGTGGTTACGAGGCCTTGCATAGGTAAGCAGGGATAGGTTCCGGTGAAAATCGGCGTGCAACTCAATCCCCAAGTTTCCCTCGATAAGCCTGGAACGTCGCTTATGCCTACGTTGATCGAACAGGTTCGCGTGGCTGACGCGGCCGGGTTCGATGCGTTTTCTATGGGCGAACACTACAATATTCCGGGGCTGCAACGCCTCCACCAAATCCCAGCGTTGGCGCGGCTCTGCGCTGAAGTGAAGCATTGCGCCGTCGGCACCGCCGTCACCTTGCTAGGGCTGCGACATCCGGTGACTGTCGCCAATGAACTGGCGAGTCTCGATATCATCAACAACGGCAAGTCGTTTGCCGCCTTCGGGCTCGGCTATCGCGACGATGAACTCAATGCGTTCGAGCTGACCAGGGAACAAAGGTTTCGCCGTTTCGTCGAAGGTATCGAGATCATAAAAAGGCTCTGGACAGAAGATCATGTTTCCTATGAAGGCAAGGAATTCAAGATTAAAGATGTAAGCGTCGATCCAAAGCCGTTACAGAAGCCGCGCCCGCCTATATGGATCGCCGCGAACTCCGACGCAGCCGTGGAGAGAGCTGCGAGAATAGGAGATGGATGGATCATTGGGCCTCATTCCGCCATCGAAGAGTTGGAGCGCCAAATGAGCCTTTTCCGCAAGGCGTGGGCTGCCGCCGGGAAGCAGGAAAGGCCGGACATTCCAATTATTCGCGAAGCTTTCGTAGCTAGAAGCCGCAAAGAAGCGGTGGAGAAGGCACAGCCCTGTCTCGAAGAGCTTTATCGTTACATCTACATCAAGTGGAAGCAGAACGAAGCGATGAGCGATCCGGACGAACTCAGTTGGGCGTTCGATCGTTTGGCGCAGCATCGCTTCGTCCTGGGATCACCGCAAGAGTGCATCGATCAAATTCAAGAATACGAAGAGCGGCTCGGGGCAAGCCGCTTGTTGTGCCGATTTGATTGGACCCCTGGTTTGCCTCAGGAAGAAATCCTCGCTGCCATGAGGCTCTTCGGCGAAAAAGTAATCCAGAAGCTTTAATCTTGCGCGCTGCCTGGGTACAGGTGTAGAAGTTCCTAAGAAAATAAACGCACGCGAGATAAAGCAAAAATCGGCTCGATTCATCTTCATCTGAGGAGGAGGAATGGCAAAGAGAAGCTTAGCTCTTGTGATTGTTCTTTTGCTCTGTTCACTATCGGCTTTACCCACCCGGAGTGACGCCAGAATCATCGTTGGTCTCTCCTCGGTGAACGTGGCGTTTTTGCCGGTTTATGTGACCGAGGACAAAGGCTTTTTTAAGAACGAAGGCCTCGATGTATTGCTGGTCCTGTTCAACGCCGGTGCGACCAACCTGCAGGCGCTCATCGGCGGGGACGTGCAAATCATGGGCAGCGCTTTTGTGGAAACCATCGGCGGGCGCGCTGCCGGAGTCGATGTGACGAATTTCTGGGGTATCTGCAACTTGATGCCGTTCCAGTTGTATTCCCAGCCTGCCTTCAAGTCGATGAAGGAAGCCAAAGGCAAACGCTTCGCCATCAGTCGCTTCGGTTCGCTGACAGATTTTCTCACCCGCGCGACATTACGTCACTTCAACATCGACCCCAAAGACGTGACCATTCTGCAAATCGGCAGCACGCCCGCCCGCTTTGCCGCCTTGTCCGCAAAGGGCGTAGATGCATCCATTGTGTGGTTCCCGGTGACTGAGATCGCCAGGTCTCAAGGCTATAACAAACTACTCGATTTGAAAGAGATCTTTCCGGAGTGGCCCTATGAGACCTTCGCCGCCAAGGAGTCTTATCTACGCAAGGAAAAGGACCAGGTCAGCAAATTTTTGCGCGCTTATCAACGCGGCGTGAAATATACTCTCGACAACAAGGACGACGCTGTCAGGATCATGAAAAAGTACGTGAAGATGGATCCGGCCTATGCTCCGGCGGGTTACGATGAGTATCGCGATTCATTCCCGCTCAACGGCCAAATCGCCGAGAAGGCGATTCCCACCGTTATTGAGCAGGAGTTCGAAAGCGGCAGACTGAAAAAGAAAGTGACATTGGAGGACATGATTGACCGTTCCTTCATGCGCGCCATGGGAAAATAGCAAAGTGTAACCGAGCAAAATATTCAGGAGGTGGTTTATGATTATCGACTTAGATTCTCATTTGCGTGAAGGTTATTTCTTGGACGAGGTCTACAACTTGCCTGAACCCTACGCGCGATTCACGCCGCAAAAAGCCGGGGAGGGCAGAAATCATAATACCAAGTGGATTCATTCCCTGGATCCCGGTGACCCCCAGGGCCGCGCCGCGCATCGCCATCCCTATATTTACGATCCGAAGGTCAACTGGCGCAACGGCGAGATTGCTGAGCGGCAGGTGGCGGGCTACGACATGGAGCGGCGGCTCAAAGACATCAAGAAGGAGGGAATCGAGAAGCAAATCATCTTTCCCACGGGCATTAACATCGCAACCGAGAACATCGGCGGCCTGGGGCTGGCTTGCGCGCAGTCCTACAACAACTGGGTGGCGAAACTCGTGAAAGGCCATGAAGATGTATTTTTGCCTGTGGCGATGGCGCCTGCAGGGTGCCCGGAAGCGATGGCCGGCGAACTGCGCCGCTGCGTCAAGGAGCTTGGTTTCAAGGCATCTCATTTAGTGCCCTATGTAGGGAATCGGAACTTGGATCATCCAACCTTCTATCCATATTATCAGACAGCGGAAGAATTAAATGTGCCGCTATTCTGTCATCCGAACAGCAACGGCGAATTGACCGACCGCTTCGACAACTTCTTTAAGACCCACGTACTCGGCCGTGTTATGAATTGTACCCCGGCATTGATCGCGTTGGTCTTGGGCGGAGTGTTTGAAAAATTTCCCAAGTTAAAAGTCGCCTTTTTCGAATGCAGCGCGGAATGGCCGTTATACTGGATGCACCGCATGGACGACGATTGGGAATGGGCGAAAGATTTTCCAAACATTTCCGGCGAATTAAAAATGGCGCCGTCGGAATACGTGAAGCGCAATTGCTATGTCACCTGCGAGGCGGACGAGGGCGATATGACCCAATCATTAAAAGAGGTCGGCGAGGACCACATTTTGATGGCCACCGACTTCCCGCACTTCGATTCTGAATATCCGCATACGGTCTCCGGCATTCGCGAGAGAAAAGATCTGAACGCGAAGCAGAAAGACAAAATTCTCGGCGAAAATGCCGCGACATTGCTCAACCTCTAATAATTAACCAGCCATGCTCCGCGGCCCAACGACGGGCCCGCGGAGCATGACGAAAATCTTTCATGATTAAATTTCTTCACCCGGTTTTTCTTAAGCAGTAAATGATATGGCCGGTATTCTGATCCAATTTTTGTTCCTTGTTTTTCTTGTGGTCATCCGGGCCGATGCGGCTTTTGGACAGCCTCGTCCCAAAGTTGTCGTCAGCTACGCCTCCATGAGTTCCGTCGTTACAACGTTGTGGGTAGGGCAGGAGAGAGGTTTCTTTGCCAAGAACAACATCGACGTTCAGACCGTTTTTATACCGGGGTCACCGACGTTAATCGCTACACTCAACACCGGCGATGTTCAGTTCGGCTACACCGGCGGCACGGCGACTCTGGGGGCAGCCGTGGGCGGCCTGGATCTAAAAATAATCGCGGCTTTTTCTAACCACATACAAACCGATCTCGTGGTGAGGCCGGAGATTAAAACGGCTGCAGACATGAAGGGAAAGCGAATTGGCGTTACTAGCATCGGTGGCACTGGCTGGATGTCGGCGATGCTCGGGTTAGAACAGATAGGCTTGAATCCGGAACGCGATAAAATTTCCCTTGCCGCTTTCGGCGATCAACGAGTTATCAGCCAGGCTCTGGAAACCGGGACGATTCAAGGCGCTTCGCTGGCGGGTGTGTTTGGCCTGCGGTTGAAGCGCTCCGGCTACAACTTTCTGGGCGATCTGGAAAAAATCCCTTTGGTCGGCACGAGCGTCGTCGTGAAAACGGACTATCTGGCGAGCCACCAGTCCACCGCCCGGAACGTTGTGCGGGCGTTGATCGAAGGGCACGGGTTTGTCCTCAACCCGGCAAACAAACCCGCTGTTATGGAAATCATGACCAAGAAGCTTGGCCTGACGGATCCGGTGGCGGCGAACGATGGGTATGAAGATTACGTGCGCCGGGTGGACCGGCGCGGGTTCGTTCTACTCGATGGCCTGAAAAACATTCAGCGCTTCATGAAGCTGCGCAATCCAAGAATTGGCGAAATTCAAGTAGACCGGCTGGTAGATGAAGGTATTTTGCGCGAGTTGGAGAAGAGCGGCTTTTTGGATCAGGCATTAGGCGGAAGAAACGCCACCAGATAGTTTCATTGAAAGAGGAGGAATAACGATGGCGATCGACGGAATGAAAGTTATCGATTTGGACAGCCACTTGGTAGGGGACCTGGAAAGTTGGGAACAGACCATCGAGGACCAATGGAAAGCTTTTCTGCCGCGAAAACTCCCGACTAAGGATAACGAGCGCCGGAAGACCCTGGTCGGCAACCGGATCATGGTCGGCTCGGAACTCGGCCGCCAGAAAGCAGAAAAAAACGAGTGGGTAACCCCCGATGATCTGACTCCGCAAGGGCGTGTGCGCAATATGGATCTCGACGGAATCGACGTTGCAGTTCTCTCGCCGAATTCTCCCGCGCTGGATATCCTCTGGTTCGTCGACGATCCAGAGCTTGCCGCGGCCTACGCTCGGGCGCAGAACAACTACATGAACTATTACGCTTCACAACAGCCAGGCAGGCTTATGTGGGCGGGGGTGATACCACTGCAAGATTCAAAAGAGGCGCTCAAAGAGCTGCATAGGTCGAAAGAGCTAGGCAGCCAAGCGTTGAACGTGAAGGCGACCCCAATTCCAGGAAAAGAGTGGTGGGACCCTCATTTCGATCCGATCTTTGACGCGCTCGTGAAGTTGAAGATGCCGATTATTTTCCATGACACCAAGACCGGGTCGATGGGTCATGAACGCTTCGCGGAGAATTTTTTCTTTTCCCATATGGTCGGCCGCACCATTGAAACGATGGTTTGTCTTATGGTTTACATTTGCGGCGGCATTCTCGAACGCCACCCAGATCTGAAGATTATTTGCCTCGAAACCGGAGCGTCTCAGATGCCTTGGTGGCTTTCCCGGATGGATGAGCATTATGAAAAATTGCCCCATTTAGTTCCCTGGCTCAAGAGAAGGCCGACGGACATCTTTAACCAGAGCGTTTACGTCGGCTGCGAACCCTTCGAAGACGGTTTGTTTGAGTGGGCGGTGGAATATCTTGGCGGCGATCGCCTAGTATTGGCGACGGACTCGCCGCACTGGGATTCGTC
>Ga0126369_10000999_pt1 | contig 19295 bp, 14 predicted proteins | sample PanSoiMetaPlot_1_FD_109646 | JGI IMG/M metagenome (GOLD analysis project Ga0126369, IMG submission 109646) | Tropical forest soil microbial communities from Panama - MetaG Plot_1 | ecosystem: Environmental > Terrestrial > Soil > Tropical forest > Bulk soil | place: Panama | collected 2016-02-17 | reverse complement strand
GGTCGGCTGGGGATTCTGATTGCGATGACCGGTGCAGTGCTCGGCGCGGGTTGGCCGCTGCTGCGGCGCGGCCTGAACGCCACAGCCGAGGCGACCGCGGCGATCGGCTGTGCGCTGCTGACCGGCGACGCGTACCTGGCCCGGTACTTGCTGCCTGGCTCTGTCTGGTCGCAGCTCACGGTTGTGGCGGCCGGGATCGCCGTGTTGGCCTGCTGCTTCGCGGCCTACGGCACCCTTGCCAAGCTCACCGGCCCGCGGCTGGCCGCGATCGTGGCCGCACAGCTACCTGGCCTTATTCTGGCCGACGCGCTCGGGAACGCGCCCGGCCTGGACCAGGCCCACGCAATCGGACTCGCGCTCGTCGTGACCGCCGGCGCCGACCTGGCAGTCAGCGGTCGGTTCGGCAGCCCCGGGCGCCGCGTCTTCTCGGTGGCCGCCTTCGTGGCTGGCGTCGTGACCTGGTGCGCCGGAGTGGCGCTCGCGCTCTTCTGGCTCGCGGAGTCGCTGCGGTCGGGTTCGTTCGACTTCGACGTATGGGTGTCGGTCACATGTGCGGTGGCCGCAGCCGATGCACTCGTCCTGCTGCCGCGCGGGCGGTTGCCGTGGCTGGAGCGCGTTCCCGCTGCCGATGCAACTGGTGGCGCGCTGGCGGCGCTCGCGCTGGCCATCCCGGCGGCCGGCGCGTGGCCGGCCCGATGGACCGCCGCGGCGTTCGCCGCCGCGGGCGCGCTCCTTGCCATGCCAGTGGCTGAGGCCGCCCGTCGCCTTCCGGCCGATGCTGCATCGGACCGGGCGCGGCTGAGGTTGGTCGCGGCCGGGTCGTCCGGCGTGCTTGCACTCGCCGCCATTACCGCCGTGCCGCTGGCGCTCCGCGCGCTATACCCGCTCAACTTGCTGGGCGTCGAGCCCTGGACCGGACCGGCCGCGGTGCCCACAGCGACGGGCCTGGTCGGCGTGGCAGCCGCGCCGGTCGTGCTCGGTCTGGCGGCGATCGTGGCCTGGCGTGCTCCCGGTCCGGACGCGGGCTGGCAGCACCTTGTCGCGATCGCATCCGCCGGGCTCGCCGCGGGGGCCATCCCGGCGGCGATGTCGCTAGCGGGCTGGGCCGCGCTCGCGGTGCTGACCGCCAGCGTTGCCGTCCTCCTCGCGCTGAGCGCGGCGGCCGCGCCCGGAGTCAGCGCCGCCTCCGTGGTCTGCGGCGGTGCCGTGGCCGCAGGTGCCGTGCTGTGGTCGCTGACCGCGCCGGCCACGACGATCGGCGAGCTTGCCACGCTCAGCGTGCTGTTCGGCCTGACGGCCGGCCCGGCCCGGAACACGGTGGCGACCCGTCTGGCTACCGCGGGCTCGCTCGCGGCTTTGACTGGCCTGGCAGTGGCGGTCCCGTATGCCCTGCACTGGCCTGCCACGAGCACGGGTTTCGCGGTCCTGACGGTGGCGACGGCGGCGATCGTCGCGGCGACACCGCTGCGCAAATCGCGGCTGGTTCACGCCCAGACGCTGGACCTGGCAGCCGGCCCGCTCGTGCTACTGGCCGCCGTGCTCACGGTCGGGCGGCCCGACACGTTCGCGGTGCTCACCGGGATGGCGGCGTTGCTGGCGAGCGCAACCGCGTGGTTGCGGGAGGGTGCGCACAGGACGGTTGCCATCCTCATCTCGGTCTGCGCGGTGCTTGCGGCGCTGGGCACGGCCGGGCGGGCGGTGGCGATGGCCCTGGTCAGGCCGTTTGCTGAGGTCAGCCGGTCCTGGGGCGGCCATGCCGCCGCCGACCTGGTCGGCGCGCGGTTGCCTGGCCTGGGGTTCGCGGTCATTGTGCTGGTCGCGTGTGCGGTGGCGCTGGCTGCCGCAGCCGGCGCCTGGCGCGGTGGCCACGGTAGCCGTGACGCCGCGGCGGTCGTGCTGCCGCTCGTCGCCGCGCCTGCGGCAATGGCGAGCGGCCCTGGCTACTGGCCCACCCTCTGGCTGCTGCTCTCCGTGGCGCTGGCGCTGACCGGGTGGGCGTCGGCAAGCCGGAGCCTGGCCCCGGCGGCTGGGGCCGTCGTCGCCGCGGCACTGGCGGTCGCGTGGGCCCTTGCCGTGCCCGCCGCAACGCTGACCGCATGTGCCTGTCTGGCGGCGGCCTACCCGGTGGGCGCCTGGCGGTCGCGGCAGACCGCGGTGCGGGCCTGCCTGGCCTGCCTGGCCGTGGTGGCTGCCGCAGCCCTGGCGGGCTGTTTCGTCCTGGCCGCCGGCCACCCAGCCTGGCAGGCCGGGCTGGCGGTGATCGCGCTGGCGGGCGCTGCCCAGGTCGTCGCCGCACGGACCGCTGCGAGCACAAGTCTGGTGATCGAGGTGACCGCATGGCTCGTGCTGGTCGTGGGCGTGGTCCCGGGCCTTGCCCGGCCGGCAACGGCCGCGGTCGCACTTGCCGCAGCCGGTCTGAGCTGCGCAGGCGTGGCGCTTCGGGCCAGTCGGCGGCCGGCCATCTGGCCAGGCCTGGCGCTCGGCGAGGCGGCGTGGTGCGTGTGGCTCGCGAGCGCCGGGGTGAGCGCGCCCGAGCCCTATACCGTTCCGGCCGCCCTGGCTGGGCTCGCGTTCGGCTGGCGACTATCGCGCCGCTCGCCGGAAGCCCGGTCGTGGCTGACCTATGGTCCCGGGCTCGTGTTGCTCATGCTCCCGAGCCTGATCACGACCTGGCCGGAGCAAGGCTGGCCGCGGCCGCTGGCCGTAGGCGTCGTGGCTGGAGGGATAGTGCTGGCCGGTGCGCGGAGCAAACTGCAGGCACCGCTGCTGATTGGCGCCGCAGTCCTGGTGCTCGACGCGGGGAACGAGCTCGCTCCCGAGGCGAGCGTGCTCGCCCGGGCGCTGCCCAGCTGGCTGCCGATCGCGGTGGCTGGGCTCGTCCTGCTCTGGGTGGGCGCCACCTATGAGGCGCGACTGCGGGCCCTGGGCAGATTGCGCAGGTCACTGGGCGCGATGCGGTAAGTCGGCAGCGAACGGCCGCATATCCATGAGATCAGCGGGTAGGGCCAGCGCCCAGGAGCAGCGTTGTCGGCCGGTGACGGGGGAATCGGGCCGGCGTCCAGCCCGGCGCCCGCGCACGCAGCGGCGAAGGAGGCACTGCCATGGCTGGATCTGCTGTGGCCCCCATCATCATCCCGATCGCGGCGTTCGCGGCGCTCGCGTTCTGGCTCTTCATGGTGTTCTACGCGAGCGCTCACCCGACTCCGGGCGGCGGGGATGAGGCGGGGCAGTACCGGACCTCGCTGCCCGAGGCCGAGGAGGCCGAAGAGGTACGTGAGGCCGTGTTCGGGTCATACACGCCCGAGCCGCCCGGGCTTTACGTGCCAAGGCAACGCGGTGCCGCCCAGGTGGCGTCGGGCGCAGGCGCGTCCCCTCGGCGGGAGAAGCAGCACTCCTGAGCGCCGGTAACCCGTCCGATCCCTCGCGCAGAATCGACCGCAGTGCCCTGGTGCTACTGGTCGGCGTGGCGGCCTCCAGACACAGCCGTTCCATCACCATCAGGTAGCTCTCCACGAGCTCCTGCTTGTCCAGGTACAGCGAGCTTGTGAGCTGCTCGAGGTAGACCACGTCAGGCAGGTCACGCTCGGCGAAGCGGAGGATGCTGAACGGCCCGCCCGCCGCTGCGTGCCCGCCCGCGGCAAAGGGAAGCACCTGGATCGTGATGTGTGGCCGCTTGCTCAGCTCGAGCAGGTGCTTTACTTGTGCGCGCATCACCTCGGCGCTGCCGATCTGCCGCCGCAGCACGGCCTCATCGAGCACTACCCAGATGTTCGGCGGGTCGGGCCGGGTGAGCAGCGCCTGACGCGCGAGCCTAAGGCCCACGCGGCGGTCGAGCTCGCGTGCGGGCGAGTTCGGGTGGCCGAGCATCGTGACGGCCCTGGCGTAGTCGGCGGTCTGCAACAGGCCGGGCACGAACTGGATCTGGTAGGTACGGATCGTGGTCGCGGCTTCCTCAAGGCCTACGTATGCCTCGAACCAGGTCGGCAGGATGTCCGAGTAGTCGTGCCACCAGCCAGGCAGGCTGGCGCGACGCGCGAGCGCCCGCAGCGCGTCGCGCTCCTTCTCGTCGGTGACGCCGTAGAAGAGCAGCAAGTCGGCGATGTCACGGTCCTTGAACCCCACCCGGCCCGTCTCGATCCTGCTGATCTTCGAATGGGAGGCGCGGATGACGTTGCCAGCCTCCTCCAGGGAGATGCGCTGCGCCTCGCGCAGCCGACGAAGCTGGGCGCCGAGCAGGATGCGCAGGACAGTGGGGCCGCCGTCGGATGGCTCGATCGGGCGCAGGACGCGATCGTCATCCCCCGGCGCACTGACCATAGGTCCCCCCTTGGAGGCCAGGAAAGCCGACGAGGTGAGTCTGTCACACTTAGCGGTCAACATTCCATAAGTCGGGCCGATTACCTCGTGCGTGCCGCTTACCAGATCTCGTGCGACCCTTTCCGATGAGTCGCTGGCGAGCCATTCTCGGCAGCATCATGCTCCGCACCAGGCCAACCGAACTCGCCATCGAGCGCTCCGTTGAGGAAGGCGTCCCACTCGGCCCGGGTGAAGAGCAGGGCTGGACCGTCCGGGAACCGTGAGTTGCGCACGGCCACACCCCCGGAGGACAGCCTAGCCGTCTCGACGCAGTCGCCGCTCGGGTTGCTATGGCGGCTCTTGCGCCAGGCTGCCGAAGATAGCAGTGAAGCCGGCATCCCGTTGTATGGGCGATCCATTGTCATTCCCTTCAGCCGTCGACCCGCCAGCCGAAACTCTCTCCCGGTTGCGGGAGACGATGGCTCCGAACTTGCAGAGTGGACTTCTGTGCGATTGCACTTGCATGTGCACACACTCGATGGCATGGTAACGGAGGAGACAAGCTGTTTGCCCGCTACCCCAACCATCTGATGCTGGTGCATCGACTAGGAACACCCGGTGACATCGGTGCCTTCCCCGCGAACCTGGGAACTTGCCCAGGAAGGTGACGATGCAGCGGCCATCGCGCAGGCGGCGGCGATGGGCCGGATGGCGCTTGCTCCCGGAGGTATGGCGGCCGACGTCGCCCGGGTACCTGAGGCTTGCCAGGTGAGCCTTGCCGCGGAGCCTGCGTCCGCGCGCGCTGCCCGCCGCTTTACCACGACGACGCTGCTGTCCTGGGGTCTTGACGGGCTCGTGCAGGACGGCATGACCATCGCTTCCGAGCTGGTGACTAACGCGATCATGCATGGCGCGGACGGCTACGCGGCGCCCGGTTGCCCGGCCGGCCCGGCCTGGATTGAGCTGGCCTGGCAGCGCCGCGCCACTGCCGTCGTCTGCACCGTGATCGACACCTCCACCAGGCCGCCGGTCCTGGATTTGCCGAGGCTTGACGCCGACTGCGGACGAGGGCTGCAGATCGTCGGGCTGCTCGCGGCCGCGTGGGGCTGGGCGCTTCTCGGCACCGGGTGCAAGGCGGTATGGGCCGAATTGCGGATCCCGGCCTGCGGATGAGCGCTGCAGATCCGCACCAGGGGCGCGCGAAGGCCGTTACGGCTCTTGGAAATACGGCTTAGTCCGGTCGGTGACTGAGAGGGCCGGTTCCGGGGCTGTGTCAGCGCGCGCGCCCGGCGGGCATTGCGCGCTGGATCGGCCCGGAGGGCGGGCTGGCAGCACGCACGACGAGGCCGATAGCGGCGCCGAGGGCGAACCCGATGACGTGCGCGAGATAGGCGACCGACCCGGCACCGCCGGCGGCGAGGCCCGCCGAGTACGCCCACTGGAGCGCGAACCACAACCCGAGCACAAGCCAGGCAGGGATCCGCAAGGGCAGGAAGAGCAGGAATGGCACCAGGCTCCACACCCGGGCCCTGGGGAAAAGCACCAGGTAGGCGCCGAGAACGCCGGAGATCGCCCCGGATGCGCCTATCAGCGGGAGGACCGAGCGCGGCATTGCCGCGGCGAAGCCGTAGGCCGCCGCGTACCCGCAGGCCAGGTAGAACAGCAGGTACCTGATACGGCCGAACCTGTCCTCGATGTTGTTACCGAAGACCGCTAGGAACAGCATGTTCCCGAGCAAGTGCAGCCAGCCTGCATGCAGGAACATCGACAGCAGCACCGAGAGCGCGGGCGCCTTCCGGTACTGCGGGCGCGCCAGCACGCACGTGCCCGGCGCCGGGCCCGGTTGCCCCGTCGCGACCAGGCGCAGCGGCCGGTCGCTGATCAGCTCGCGAGGAATGGCGGCGTACTTGTCGTAAAAGGCTTCCTGCCGGCAGAGCGCCGCGTGGCTCGGCGACAGGCCCATGGACGCACGCGAGGCCGGGAGCGCCGCGAGCACGATCACGTTGATGGCGATCAGCCCGTAGGTGACCCACGGCGTCCGACGCACCGGATTGACATCGTGAACGGGGATCACCACGGATCCCATGATTGCGGTCCGTCGCCCCGATTGCCATCGCTGGCGGGTTTGGGACGGCAGCGCTTCGCATCCCGGTCGGTCCCGCCCGCATCCCCTACCATGGGGAAATGGGGGATGACCTCGCGCAGGCCGGTCAGCAGCCCCGGCGGCTGCGGGCGGACGCCGAGCGCAACCGCTCGGCGATCCTGGCGGCGGCACGTGACATTTTTGCCGAGCAAGGCCTCGAGGCTCCGCTCGAGGACATCGCCGCGCGCGCCGGGGTCGGAATCGCGACGCTATACCGGCGCTTTCCGGCTCGCGAGCAGCTTGTCGCGGCAGCTTTGCTGGACAAGGTGAGCCAGTACGCCCAGGTCGCGCAGGAGGCACTCGCGGCGCCTGATGCGTGGGCCGGCTTCGCCGGCTACGTGCAGCGGATCTGCGAACTCCAGGCGGACGACCGTGGACTGGCTGACCTGCTGTCCATGACCTTGCCGACCGATGAGCACCTGGGACGGCTCCGTAGCTGCGCCGAAACCAACGTGGCGGAGCTCATCGAGCGGGCCAAGGCCGCAGGCGAGCTGCGCAAGGACGTCGTGGCCGAGGACCTGCTGCTGCTGCTGATTGGCAACGCCGGCGTGGTCCACGTGACCGGCCGCGACGCGCCGGACGGCTGGCGCCGGTTCGTGGCGCTCGTGCTCGACGCGTTCCGGTGCCAGCACGCTGGCGCCGGCTGTGACCGCTCTTCTCTGCCCGCACCGCCGACGCCAGCCCAGATGGCCAAGGCCATGGCCCGGCTGGCGAGCGAGCGGGGCTGCGCCGGGCGCGGTTAGCGCAGGCGAGGGGTTGGCCCGGACCGGCGGATGGGCCTCGGCGGACCGGCGGCCTAGGCCTGGATCGTGTGCTCGCTGTCGGCCGTCTCAGCGCGGCCAGTGCCGGCGTCGTGCTTGCCGGACGCCTGGCCATCGGCGGCGCGCCCGTTGGGCTCGATGCGTTGTGCGGCCGAGGTGAGCAGCGCCGATACCTTGGGTGCCACTGTTTCCTGGAGCGCATGACCGGTGCGCTCGACCCGCGGTGCGGCCCAGGTGCGGGTCCGGCGCATCTGCCGCTTGGCGGCCGACCTGGTGGACTTCGCGAGCGGCTTGGCCCGTGCGGCGACCGGCTTCAGCCGGGCAGCGACCTTGCGCACCCTCTCCCACCTGCTGATGCCTTGATCACTCTGTTTCCTCGGGAACATGGATACCTCCGAGTGTGCTTTTGAGTGATGTACATAATCATTCCCATGTAACACTCTGCCAATCTCGATTCTATAAACGATGTCAATTGGGCAGCTCAAGCATGCGTTGTGCCGGGATCGGAGGTGACCGAGCGGCGCCAGGACGGCTGGTGTCGGCGCGGCCGCAACGGCCCGCGGCGGACGGCCGGCGCACGCTGGCTCCAGCAGGCCGACGGCTATTCTGGCCTGCATCAGCGAGCGCCGCGCGGGGCCGCAAGGAAGTCTGCATTGACAGTGCACTTTTGCCGCATAGACGGCAGAATCAAGCCATGACAAGCGTGACGTGGCCACGGCGAGCCGCATCAGCCGTGGCGCTGTGCCTTGCGCTGGCGGCGTGCTCTTCCGGTCAGCCAACCTCCTCGTCGCCGCGACCACGTCACTCGAGTGCCGCAGCCGAGCCGACGACCGGGCCCGCGGCCATGGCCGCGGTCAAGGCGAACTGGGAGCGGTTCGTCAATGGTGCGACCCCGATTCCGCAGCGCCTGTCGCTGCTCCAGGACGGCCAACGGTTCGCCTCCTTCGTCCGGTCGCAGGAGAACACAGCGATCGGGTCGCTGGTGTTCTCTACGTCGGCCAAGGTGTCCGCGGTGACGCTCGGTCCCGCTGGCCATGCCACCGTGACCTTCACCGTCTACCTGAGCGGCAAGCCGCTGGCCAAGAACCTGAACGGGACCGCCGTGTACTCGGGCGGAGTCTGGAAGGTGGCCGACACGACGTTCTGCGAACTGCTGCGCAAGGCTTACGGGAAGGGCAACCACGTCATCGTCCCGCTGTGCGGGGGCTAGGGCCGCGGGCTCGCCCGATGACTGGCTCGATCGCTGCCGCGCCGGCACCGGGCGTCACCTGGCGCGGTCGCCCCATCGCCCTTGCCGCCTTGTGCACTTTGCTGTTCCTCACCTTCCTCGACAACACGGTCGTCGCGGTGGCGCTGGCCGGCATCAGGGCCAACCTGGGCGCCGGGGTGTCCTCGCTGCAGTGGGTGGTCGGCGCCTACGCGCTGACATTCGCTGCGCTGATGCTTGGATTCGGCATGGTCGGAGACGAGTTCGGCCGCAAAAAGGTGATGCTCGCGGGCGCCGGCGTGTACTGCGTGGGCGCCGTGCTATCGGCGCTCGCCGGTAGCATCTCGGTGCTCATCGTCGGGCGCTCGGTGATGGGCTTGGGCGCCGCCGCCAGTGAGCCTGGCACGCTGTCGATGATCAGGCAGCTCTATGCCGACGAGCGCCAGCGCAACCGGGCGCTCGGGGTCTGGGCCGCGGTGTCCGGGTTCTCGCTGGCGCTCGGCCCGGTGCTGGGCGGCACCCTCGTCGGGCTGTGGAGCTGGCGCGGCATCTTCTGGTTTGACGTCACGTTCGGACTTGCGGCTCTGGCTGTCGCGGCCGCGGTGCTGCCGGAGAGCGCCGACCCGCAGGCGGGCCGGGTGGACACGCCGGGAACCGTGCTCGGCGCGACCACGCTGGCCGCGCTGGTGTTCGCGATCATCAACGGCGAGACGGCGGGCTTCACCGCGCCGCACGTGCTCGCGCTGTACGGGGTGAGCGCCGCGGCGGCCATCGCGTTCGTGCTCTGGGAGCGCCGCGCCGCCCATCCGCTGCTGGACCTGCGCCTGCTCCGGACGCCAGCCTTCGCGACGCCCAACGTGGTCGCGTTCTGCTGTTATTTCGCGACCTTCGCGATCTTCTTCTTCACCGCGCTCTACCTGGGCGAGGTGGCCGGGTACTCCGGCTACCGGATCGCCGCCGTGTTCCTGCCCATGACGGCGGTGATGATCACGGCATCGCTGCTCGCTGGCCGGTACACGGCCGTCGTGGGAGTCCGGCGGCTGCTCGTCGCCGGATGCCTGGTGTTCGCCGCAGGCCTGCTCGCTACCAACCTCGTGCTCAGCCCGCACCCGGCCTTCGTGCCGCTGGCAGCCGCGCTGGCGCTGGCCGGGGCCGGCTTGGGCGGGTGCGTCGTGCCCGTCACATCCTCGGTGCTCGCTGCGGCTCCGGCCGAGCGGTCAGGGATGGCGGCGTCGGCGACGAACACGAGCCGCGAGGTCGGCGCCGTTGCCGGGGTTGTCGTCCTCGGCGCGCTCGTCAATGCCGAGCTCACCTCCGGCCTCCTGCGTCGGATGGCCCAGCTGCACGAGCCTGCCGCCTTGCAGTCCTACATCATCCGGCTGGTCCAGCTAGGCGGCCCTGGCGTGATCGGCGGCGGGGGCGGCGGCGGTGGAGGCGGGGGCGCCGGCCAGGGCGGGCTCGTCGGCCAGCTCCTGCGGGCGGGCTACGCGGCCTTCGCCGTCGCGCTGCACCGAGCGCTGTACCTGTCGGCTGCCCTGCTAGCAGCGGCGGCGCTGCTAGCAGCGGTCACGCTGCGGCAGCGCCGAGCTGCCGGCGATAGCCGCACTATCCGCCCGGTCGGCCCGAGCGACAGATCTTGACACCCCGGAGTACGAAGCTGCATCGTGGTCTGGCTCGCACCGTGCGGCACGGCATGAGCCGGCGATGGGGGAGGTGCAGTTCGTCGTGAGCGCCACCGAAGCAGCCTCGACTTCTGCCACGCGGCTAGCAGAGCGGATGTCCCGGCTCGGCACGGAGTCGGCCTTCGAGGTGCTGGCCCGGGCGCGGGCCATGGAGGCCCGTGGCCGCACCATCATCCACCTGGAGATCGGGGAGCCCGACTTCGCGACCCCAGCGCACATCAGCGATGCCGCCGCTGAGGCGCTGCGGTCAGGCTTCACCCATTACGTGCCCGCGCCCGGCCTGCCCGAGCTGCGCGAGGCGGTGGCCGCCTGGCTGTCGCGGGCCGGCCGCCTCGAGACGACCCCGGACCGGGTGATCGTGACTCCGGGTGCCAAGCCGATCATGTGGTATTTGATGCTGGCGACCTGCCAGGAGGGCGACGAGGTCATCTATCCCGATCCCGGCTTCCCGATGTACGAGTCCATAGCGGCCTTCGTCGGCGCGCGGGCGGTGCCCCTGCCGCTGCGGGAGGAGAACGCTTTCTGTCCTGACCCCGAAGAACTAGCGTCGCTGATTACGCCGCGGACGCGGCTGCTCGTGCTCAACTCACCGCACAATCCGTGCGGCTCGGCGATGTCCGAGGCCGACTGCGAGGCCATTGCCGAGCTAGCGATACGCCACGACCTGCTCGTCCTGTCCGACGAGGTGTACTGGGCCGTCCGTTACTCCGGTACCCACGCATCGGTGCTCGACGTCCCCGGGATGGCGGAGCGCACCGTGTTGCTCGACGGGTGGAGCAAGACGTGGGCCATGACGGGCTGGCGGCTCGGCCTCGGAGTGCTGCCGCCCGCCCTGGTCGAACCCGTTACGCGCCTGGTCATCAACTCGGTATCGTGCACGAGCGCATTCAGCCAGCGCGCCGCGATAGCGGCGCTGACCGGACCGGCCGAGCCTGTCGAGCAGATGGTGGCCGAGTTCCGCAGGCGCCGGGACGTGATCGTCGACGGCCTGAACGCCATCGACGGCATCACCTGCGTGCGGCCGGACGGGGCCTTCTACGTGTTCCCCTCGGTCAAGTCGTTCGGCGTTCCCTCCAAACGGATCGAGGAGCACCTGCTCGACCGGGCCGGCGTGGCGGCCCTGTCGGGCACGGCATTCGGCCAATACGGCGAGGGCTACCTGCGCTTTTCCTATGCGAACTCGGTCCAGGCCATCCGCGAGGCCCTGGATGCGGTGGCCGCGGTCCTGCCCGAGCTTGAGGCCGCGACGTGAACCCCGAACGGCTGCCGGTCCTGGTCACCCGCCGCCTCCCGGCCGCGGCGCTGGAACGGATCGAGGACCGGTGCGCCATGACGCTGTATGACGGCCAGGGCGCAATGCCACGGGACCGGCTGCTGGCCGAGATCGCCGGCAAGGCCGGCGCGATCACGCTGCTGACCGACCGCGTGGACGACGAATTCCTGGACGCCGCCGGCCCGCAGCTCAAGATCGTCGCGAACTTCGCCGTGGGCTTCGACAACATTGACGTGGATGCGTGCACCCGGCACGGGGTGCTGGCCTCCAATACGCCCGAGGTGCTGACCGAGACCACGGCGGACACCGCGTTCGCGCTGATGATGGCGGCGGCCAGGCGGGTCGCTGAGGGCGACAGGTTCCTGCGTTCGCGCGCCGGGTGGATCTGGTCCCCGCTGATGATGCTCGGCCAGGACGTGCACCATGCCACCCTGGGCGTCGTCGGCTTCGGAAGGATCGGGCAGGCCGTCGCGCGCCGCGCGGGCGGTTTCCGCATGCGGGTGCTCTACCACGACGTGTACCGGCCGCCGGCCGAGGTCGAGCAGCAACTCGGAGCCGAGTACCGCGAGCTCGACGAGCTGCTGGCCGAGTCGGACTTCGTCTCGCTGCACACCAATCTCACGCCGCAAACCCGCCACCTGATCAACGCCGAGCGCCTCGCCCTGATGAAGCCGACCGCCGTGCTCGTGAACACCTCCCGCGGGCCGATCATCGACGAGCAAGCGCTCGCTCAGGCGCTGGCCGAGGGCCGCATCTTCGCGGCCGGGCTCGACGTCTTCGAGCGCGAGCCGGACGTCCACCCGGACCTGGTGGCGTGCGAGAACGCCGTGATCATCCCGCACCTGGGGTCGGCGACCGTGCAGACCAGGCTGGCCATGGCCAATCTGGCGGCGGACAACCTATTCGCTGGGCTGGATGGCACCCCGCCGCCGACCGCGCTGAACCCGGGCGCCGGGCGCTGACCGGTCGCCGATCACCCGGGCGGCAGGGGCGGTGCGGCCGGCCCCCATGGAGGGCTAGCCGGACGCGGCGGCGGAACCCGGCCGCGGACGTGCTTGGGGGTGTAGCGTCCGCGGCGCCGGAGAGGGATGCCGCTGCGAGCGGAGGCGGCCTGCTGGGCGAAGGCAGCCGGCCTGATGGCGGCGCCTGGCTGGATGGCGGCGCCTTGCTGGATTGCAGTGCCTTGCTGGACGGCAGTGCCTTGCTGGACGGCAGGTCGTTGCTGGAGGGCGGGGTCTTGCCAGGCCGGTGAATTCTGCTCGGCAGCTTGCCGCCGCCAGGCCGGTGCGTTCTGCCAGGCGGGCGAGCCTTGCCCGGCCGATGAGCTTTCCCGAGCGAACCTACTCGGCCTGACGGGCAGGCCCGGCCAGCCGGGAGATTCCGGGGACTCTGCCCCGTGCGGCACGGACCAAGCTGATGGCTGCGGCTGGCCATGCCACGCCGGAACCGGTTCGCCAAATGGCTGAACGTCCAGGTCTGCTGCCCCGTCGTGGCCGACGTTCGCTTGCGTATGCGCCTCGGGAGGCGTGACCGCAATCGCGATGATGAACATCACCAGCAGTACGACGAGGAACGCCCAGACAATCTCGATGATCTGGTTCTGCGTGGCAGCGTTCATCGGCGCGCCTCCGGCACGGAATTCATAGGCCTCCCAACTGTACGCCCGCGACAGGGTTCTTACCCCATTTACCCGGCCTATTCATCCCGCCCGCCCAAAGCCTTGGCGCTCTCCCCGAATGGGGGCCGTTCCTCGTTCATTCCCTTTCGTATCATCCGTCCGCTCGCCGTACCAGGTGGTGCCCGACACGGCCCGTCACATCCTTTTAACCCAGGTTGGAGATAGTTGCGGGTATTCGGGCAATTCGGGTGCTCAGCCGTTCGTCCCGGTGGCCCGGGCGGCACGGCCCGGAGGTTCCTGGCATGGGTGCCGGGACAATGGGAGGGTGGCTGGCTGGGAGTTCTGGATCGACCGGGGCGGCACGTTCACCGATGTGGTCGCCCGGCGGCCGGACGGCACGCTCGCCACCCGCAAGCTGCTCTCCTGGGATCCGGAGCGCTATGCGGACCCAGCGGTCGCGGCGGTCAGGGAGCTGCTCGCCGTGCAGGCGGGCGCTGAATTTCCGGCCGAACGGGTCGCGGCGGTCCGTCTGGGCACCACGGTCGCGACGAACGCACTGCTGGAACGCAAGGGCGAGCCTACCGTCCTGGCCATCACGGCCGGGTTCGGCGATGCGCTGCGCATCGGCTACCAGAACCGGCCGGAGATCTTCGCCAGGCAGATCGTGCTGCCGCACATGCTGTACTCGCTTGTCATCGAGGTGCCTGAGCGAGTTGGCGCGCATGGTGAGGTGATCGTCCCGCTCGATGAGGCCGCCGTGGAGCGGGACCTGCTTGCGGCTTACGCACGCGGCCTGCGGTCTGTGGCCGTCGTGTGCGTCCATGGCTACCGGTATCCGGAGCACGAACGCAGCGTCGCCGCGATCGCCCGCCGTGTCGGCTTCACCCAGGTGTCCCAGTCACACGAGACGAGCCCCCTGATGAAGCTGGTCGCGCGTGGCGACACGACCATGGCCGACGCCTATTTGTCGCCCGTCATCGGGCGCTACGTCGATCAGGTCTCGGCGGAGCTTCGCGGGGTGCCTGTGCAGTTCATGCGGTCCGATGGCGGGCTGACCGGTGCGGAGGAGTTCCGGGGCAAGGACTCGATCATGTCGGGGCCAGCGGGCGGGATCGTCGGCATGGCCCGCACCGCGCAGGCGGCGGGGTTCGCGAAGGTGATCGGCTTCGACATGGGCGGCACGTCCACCGACGTGTCGCACTTCGCCGGCGAGTTCGAGCGGCAGTACGAGACGCAGGTGGCCGGGGTGCGGATCACCGCGCCGATGCTGAGCATGCACACCGTCGCGGCAGGAGGCGGGTCGGTGCTGGGCTTTGACGGCAGCAGGTACCGGGTCGGACCGGACTCGGCCGGCGCCGACCCAGGGCCTGCTTCTTACCGCCGCGGCGGCCCGCTCACCGTCACCGACGCGAACGTCCTGCTGGGCCGGGTCCGGGCGGAGCACTTCCCGGCCGTGTTCGGGCCCGGCGGCGATCAGAGGCTCGACGCGGGGGTGGTGGCAGATAGGTTCGCCGACCTGGCGGCCGAGATCGGGGCGGCGACGGGCGCGACTGTGGCTCCCGAGCAGGTCGCCGCCGGATTCCTCGACATCGCCGTGGCGAACATGGCGAACGCGATCAAGAAGATCTCGGTGCAGCGCGGCTACGACGTGACCGAGTACGTGCTCGCCACCTTCGGCGGTGCCGGGGGCCAGCACGCCTGCGCCGTCGCCGACGCCCTCGGCATGGAGTCGGTGCTCATTCACCCGCTCGCCGGGGTGCTGTCCGCGCTCGGACTCGGCCTGGCCGACGTGACGGCGATGCGCGAGCGGGCAATTGAGACCACGCTCACCGAGTCGCTCGCCGGAGAGCTTGACTCGGTCGCCGCGGAGCTGGCCGCCGATGCCGCCGCCGAGCTGGCGCGTCAAGGTCAGCACAAGATCACCACGACGCGCCGGGCGCACCTGAAGTATGCCGGAACCGACACGGCGCTGCCGGTTGCGCTCGGCCGCGCGACGGACATGGTCGCCGCCTTCGAAGCGGCCTACCGGCATCACTTCGCCTTCCTGATGCCGGGCAAGCCGGTCATCGTCGAGGCGGTGTCGGTCGAGCTTGCCGCGCGGCGCTCTGGAGTAGCGCCGTCCGGGCCCCCGGTCGGAACGGAGACCGGCGGGGACGGCAGCGTTCCGATGTTCATGGATGGGAGCTGGCGAACGGCAGTGCTCGTGCTGCGGCGGGACCTGCGACCTGGGCGGGTGGTGGATGGTCCGGCGCTGATCGCGGAGGACTACGCCACCACCGTGGTCGACATGGCCTGGCGGGCAGAGGTCACGGCGCGCGGTGACCTGGTGCTGCGGCGGTTTCGGGCGCCGCCTGCCCGGGGGGCTAGGGGGACGACGGTCGACCCAGTGCGGCTGGAGATATTCAGCAACCTGTTCATGTCCGTGGCCGAGCAGATGGGGGAGCGGCTGAGGGCGACTGCGCATTCGGTGAACATCAAGGAGCGGCTTGATTTCTCGTGCGCGATATTCGACGCGGCGGGCGGTCTCATCGCCAACGCGCCGCACATTCCGGTCCACCTCGGATCGATGGGTGAGTCGATCAGGATGGTCGCGAGACGCAACGCCGGGCGAATGCGGCCCGGCGATGTATTCGTGCTGAACGATCCCTACCACGGCGGCACCCACCTTCCTGACGTCACAGTGGTCACGCCGGTGTTCGAGGGTCCGGACATCGCATTCTTCGTGGCCTCGCGCGGCCACCACGCCGAGATCGGCGGGATCACGCCGGGGTCGATGCCGGCGTTCAGCACTCGGGTCGAGGAGGAGGGAGTGCTGATCGACAACTGGCTCCTGGTGTCCGGCGGGGTGCTGCGCGAGACAGAGACGCTCGACATGCTGGGTTCGGCCCCGTTCCCGTCCCGCAACCCGGAGGTCAACCTCGCCGACCTGCGGGCCCAGGTAGCCGCCAACGAACGCGGAGCAGCCGAGCTACGGCGGATGTGCGATCACTACGGCCTGGACGTGGTGTCCGCGTACATGGGTCATGTGCAGGCCAACGCCGAAGAGGCAGTCAGGCGCGTCATCGGCAGCCTCCGCGACGGGAACTGCACGTATGAGCTTGATAGCGGCGCGACGATCCGCGTGGCGGTCCGGGTCGATCGTGCCGCGCGCAGCGCAGTGATCGACTTCACGGGGACGTCGGCGCAGGTCGGCGGCAACTTCAACGCGCCGTCATCGGTGGCGATGGCGGCGGTTCTCTATGTGCTGCGCACGCTGGTCGCCGACGACATCCCGCTCAACTCGGGGTGCCTGGTGCCGGTGCGGGTACGCATACCCGCCGGGTGCCTGCTCGCGCCGCGTTACCCGGCCGCGGTCGCGGCGGGGAATGTGGAGACCTCCCAGGCGATCACCGGGGCGCTGTACGCGGCGCTCGGGGTGATGGCCGAAGGCTCGGGCACGATGAACAACGTCACGATCGGCAACGCGCGGTACCAGTACTACGAGACGGTGGCGAGCGGATCGGGGGCGGGCAACGGGTTCGGCGGCGCGGACGCGGTGCAGACGCACATGACGAACTCCAGGCTCATCGATCCCGAGATGCTGGAGTGGCGGTACCCGGTGCGAGTGTTGCGGCACGCTATCCGCAGCGGAAGCGGTGGCGCCGGGCGATGGGCGGGCGGGAACGGCGCCGTCCGCGAGATCTGGTTTGGCGAGCCGATGACGGTGACCACACTGGCCAGCCACCGGCGGATCGCGCCGTATGGCATGGCGGGCGGCCAGTGCGGCTCGCTCGGGCGGCACTTGGTGCGCCATGCCGACGGCGCGGTCACCACGATGTCGGGCTGTGACTCGGTGCGTGTCGGGCCAGGCGACGTGTTCGTGATGCACACGCCTGGTGGCGGCGGGTACGGCGAGCCACTGCCCGGGCTCGGAGCGGCGTCGGCGGGCTAGCTGGCCGTTTTCTTGATCCTGGACCGCGCCAGCCACAGCGCGATGGCCATCAGCAGCAGGCCTACCAGCGCGACGGCGATGGGAGCAGCGGCCGATCGGGGCAGATACCTGTTCGCGGCCTCGGGCACCACGTAGATGAGCCCGGCAACGCCGAGGCCGAGCAGCGCCCCCTTCCTGGAGGCGACGCCGGCCGCGAGCAGCCCGGCCACGGTGGCCAGCGCGAACGGGAGCCCGGCTGACGTATCGACGGTCAAGATCGCGCCCACCAGCACCCCGGATCCAGCAGCGGCCAGGCCGGCTGTTCGCGGCGTCAGCCAGCTCTGCCAGGCTGCCGCCCCCCACAGCGAGGACAGTGCCCACAGACCCAGGCCGAACTGCCAGTCGAGCGGGTAATCCACGAACCGGCCGATGGTGGTCTCCACGATGGCCACCGATCCGCCGAACATCGCAAGCTGCAGCAGGCCGGACCGGCAACGCCACCACAGCGGGATCGCGCACGCTGTCCAGGTCGACGCCGTCACGAGCGCGACATCGTCATCAGTCATGCGCAGGACGCGGTCGGTCAGCACGGCGGCGAACGCGGCCGCGCCGACGGTCGCCAGCAGCCACAGCACGCTGCGCAGCCGGGCGAAGGCTGGCTCGCCGTTGATCCGCAGCGCGGCGCCCGCCACCGCGAGCAGCACGGCGGCCGATCCGGCGAATGCCAGCTCCACGGCGGCCGGGACGTGCGGCCAGAACTGGCGCACGGCCACGACGAGCGCCGTGATCGCGATGACCGCGCCGACGTAGCCGAGCACCTCGGCGACGAGGGGCAGTCGGCGGTGCTGGGCCTGGGCCGGCGGGACCGGCGAGCGTGCCGCCTCGTACTCGGAGATCCGTTTGGCCTGGGCTGGCTCGATGAGCGCGGCAGCGGTCCAGCGGGCGAGTTGTTCGTTCAAGTCGGGCAGTTCATGAGGCTGCGGAAGGGGGGGCATCGTGCTGGCCCTTCGTTACTGAGGCGCTCGTCCGGCGCCGCCTACCGCCCAGCCTCGTGGGCGCGGGCCGCGCGGGCCAGAGGCCAGGTACTCAGCGTGCCTGAGTCGATGTGCTCACACCGGACTAGGCCGACGGCGCCGCCGGCAGTCGCCGGCCGGGCGCCGGCTCAGGAGCGCTGGCCTGCATACTCTCGCACGCGGGCGTGCACCTGCGTGCTGGCCTTGGCCCACGCTCCGGCGTCGACGGGCGGCTGCGGGTCATACTCGATCATCAGCTGCGCCGCTTCGGCAGCGGTGCGGTCCACCAGCAGCTCGGTGAGCCGTAGCGCCATGTCGATGCCACTGGAGACACCCGCCGCGGTGATGATGCGGCGGTCCACGTGCTCGACGACCCGCTGCGCCGTGGGCCGGGCGCCGAGCGCGGCCAGCTCGCCGTAGCAGGACCAGTGGGTGGTCGCGGTGAGGCCGCTGAGCAGCCCGGCGGCGCCGAGCACGAGCGATCCGGTGCACACCGAGGTCGTGAAAGCGGTCGTGGCATGGGCCTGGCGGACCCAGTCGAGCACCAGCTCGTCGGCGGTAACGGCGCGGGTGCCTACTCCGCCCGGAAAGACGATCACGTCGGGGCTTGGCATGTCGTCGAAGGTCGCGTCGGCGAGCAGCCCGAGCATCCCGTTCTCGCTGCGCACCTCGCCTTTGGCATGGCCGAGGAAGGTGATGTCGAAGCTCGGGATGCGCTGGAGCACCTCGTACGGCCCGATCGCATCGAGCGCGGTGAACCGAGGGAACAGGGGGATGGCGACCTGCAGATTACCGGTCATGCGGATGCCCTTTCGCTGGTGGCGGTGCGGAACCGCCGTCGGTAGGCGTCGGGGGAAACGCCGAGATGGCGCTGGAACACCCGTCGCAAGGTCTCGGCGCTGCCCAGGCCGCAGCGCACCGCCACGACGTCCAGGGTGTCGTCGCCGGCCTCGAGCTCGGCCCTGGCGGCTTCCAGGCGGACCCGCTCGACGAACTGGCTCGGCGTCTTGCCGACTTCCGCGGTGAACACCCGGGTGAAATGGCGGACGCTCATCGCGGCAGCGGCGGCGAGCGCCGGGAGCCTGTGGTCTGCCCCGGGCGCCGACTCCACCAACGCCTGCACCGCCCTGACCGCCGAGCGCTCGGCCCGCGGCACCCACACTGGCGCGGCGAACTGGGTCTGGCCTCCCGGCCGGTGCAGGAACATCACCAGCCACCGGGCCACGAGCTGGGCAACCGGAGCGCCGAGATCCTCACGTACCAGGGCGAGCGCCAGGTCGATACCGGCGGTGACGCCCGCGCTCGACCAGTACTTGCCATCACGCAGGTAGATCGGGTCCGGGTCCACGTCGATGGCCGGGTAACGGTCGCGCAGCCGGTCCGCCGCCGCCC
>Ga0126369_10000995_pt1 | contig 19330 bp, 17 predicted proteins | sample PanSoiMetaPlot_1_FD_109646 | JGI IMG/M metagenome (GOLD analysis project Ga0126369, IMG submission 109646) | Tropical forest soil microbial communities from Panama - MetaG Plot_1 | ecosystem: Environmental > Terrestrial > Soil > Tropical forest > Bulk soil | place: Panama | collected 2016-02-17 | reverse complement strand
GTCTGCAATTCGCTGCTGGGCGGCGAGATTGAGTTCTTCGCGATCGCGCTCCAGCCTTGCGACGGCGGCAGGATCCGCGTCACCCGGACGCAGGTCGAGCTTCTCCCCGTCTTTGCACGGCAAGTCGGTGTAGACAATGCCGAGATTTCTGTCGAGACATTTGTAGATGGGCACGCTTTCGCCCTGCGCCGACCCGATGCCCGCAACAAGAGCACCGACCAGGATCGTCGACGCAAATCCACTGAATCCGATTCTATACACGCTCATGGCTGTCATCCTGCTACGCAAAAATGCCTTCTCGTTTGCGTCCCTACGATACTGACCTGCTAACACCTTGCCGCGTTCACCGCTTCCGCGGCCAGCCATTGCATCGACGCAGCTAGCTTACTCCCGATGCCTGACGCGCGTGCCGGCGGGGCCCGCCGCATAGGGGATGGCAACGACGCAACCTGCCGCCGGCTGTCATGGGAACTATTTTGGCGTTCGGGGATCAGAACGGGCCGTGTCGCCGGCAATATGGCGGCCAAAAGCAAGAATGCAGGTGGGCAAGGTGTTTAGAACAAAGGCGTACGTAACCGCAAAAAATGCGGTAAATTAAAAGGTTACGCCACCAACCTCAGGTGTCACCTGAGGCAGGGAATTCCTCCCTCAACGAATTTGGCTGGGGCAGGCGCGCGGACATGCTATGCTGTCGTCATAATCGCGCCGAGAGTTGCCTGCTGGGCATGACCGTTGCGTCGTGCCGACACGCGTCAGCTGACAGCGCGAGGTTGCGCTGGGCAGCCGCCAAAAGTGATAACCGGAAGGGAGCGGGAGGTTTTTTTCCCGGGTGCATCGAACGCACTCGGAGGGAGATGTCGCCATGTTGAGTATTGCCAAATCGTTTACCTTGTCGCGCGCGTGCTTCGTCGCGGGCGGCGCGCTCGCCATCGCGATGATGTCTCCGGCCTTCGTGGCCCAGGGCGCCATGGTGACCTACACCAACTCGAACTGCGCGAGCTTCGCAACCTCCGGCACAGCACCGAACCTGACCGTAACTTGCGTTGGCAGCGGGGGTGGCGGCGGTGGTGGCACGGTGGCTTACAGCAACTCGAGTTGCGCGAGCTTCACCACTTCCGGCACGGCGTCGAACCTGACCGTGACTTGCGCAGGCGGCGGAGGTGGTGGCGGAGGCGGGGGCTCATGCACAATGAGTGCAAGTCCGGCGAGTCCGATGCGCAACAACTCTACGGTGATTACCGCAAGCTGCCCCGGCCAGCCGACCTCCTATACGTGGTCCGGTCAGGGCTGTTCCACTATCAAAACGGCGAATTGCACCGTCACCAAGCCTTTGCCTGGGAGCCGAACTTTCACCGTTACAGCGTCAACGGGCGCCGCAGGAACAATAACGGTCACCTGGCAGTAAGGGCTATCGCAGGTCGGATTACTCAACGGATTACTCAACAGCTGCGACATTGGCTTGGTCGCATCGCAGTGCTCGTGGCGGTGGTTGCATCGTCGCAGGCAGCCGCATACGACTGGCTTCAGTTCAACGGCGACGCGGCGCATAGCGGCAACAACACGGTCGAAACGGTCCTCAGCGCGAGCAACGTCTCGCAGCTCGCGCAGAAGTATCAGATCACGCTGCCGTCGACCGCGGACGGGGTTCCCGTATTTCTGCAGAGTGTCGCGACGCCCGGCGGCGCCAAGGACCTGCTGTTCGTGACGACGATGGATGGTCACATCATCGCGCTCGCCGCTTCGAACGGGTCGCAAGTCTGGAGCCAGCAATACGGCCCGAACGGCTGCGTCGACAGCAACGGGGGCACCTGTTACACGACCTCGTCGCCGGCGATCGATCCCAACCGGCTGTATGTCTACAGCTACGGCCTCGATGGCTACGTGCACAAGCACCAGGTTGGAGACGGCGTCGAAATCACGAGCGATGGCTGGCCCCAGCTCACCACTCTGAAGGGCGATACCGAGAAGGGCTCATCGGCCCTCGCCATCGCGACGTCGGGCGGCACGACCTATCTATACGTGACGCATGGCGGATATCCCGGCGACGCCGGCGACTATCAGGGACATGTGACCGCGATCAATCTTGCTACCGGCGCACAGAAAGTCTTCAACGCAATGTGCAGCGACCAGGCCGCGCATCTGACCAAGACGACACCAGGTTGCGCGGGAAGACAGACCGCAATCTGGGCGCGCCCCGGAGTCGTTTACGACTCGGGCACCGACCGCATCTTCTTCGGCACCGGCAACAGCTCGAACGGCGGCTTCGATGGCGTGGGTTACTGGAGTGAGTCGGTGCTGGCAATCCATGCCGACGGAACCGGGGCGGCGGGCAAGCCGCTCGACAGCTACACGCCGGCGAATTTCGGAAGCCTCGATGGAAGTGATACGGATCTCGGCAGCACCGCACCGGCGATCCTCCCGGTACCAGCCAACTCCAGCGTTCAGCATCTGGGGGTACAGGGTGGGAAGGATCAGCAGTTGCGCTTGCTCAATCTCGCCAACCTGAGCGGGCAGGGCGGACCTGGTCACACAGGAGGCACGGTGCAAGCGGCGTTTCCCTTGCCGCAAGGCGGCAATGTGCTGAGTCAGCCGGCGGTCTGGACGAATCCTGCGGATTCGAGCACCTGGGTCTTCGTCGGCACGAGCGGAGGCCTTGCAGGCCTCAGGCTGTCCGTCGACGCCGGCGGCAATCCATCGCTGTCGGCGCAGTGGCACAACAACCTGGGCGGAACCTCGCCGGTGGTCGCGAACAACGTCGTCTATTACGTCGGCGGCGGGCTCGTACACGCGGTAAACCCGACGACTGGGTCAACCCTGTGGACAAGCGCAAGCGTTGGCAGCACGCATTGGGAGAGCCCGATCGTCGCCAATGGGGTTGTGTATGTCACTGGAGGCTCTAATCATTTGACGGCGTTTGCGTTGCCCACCGTAGCGCCGGCGTTCACGAGCGCGTCCAGCACGACTTTCCGAGTTGGCGCCGCTGGCAACTTCACCGTCGCTGCCGCAGGCACGCCCGCGCCCGCGCTGTCGGAAACGGGCTCCTTGCCGAGTGGCGTAACCTTCACCGCGTCCTCGGGAAGTCTCGCCGGCACGCCAGGCCCGGCGACAGCGGGAACGTATGCGCTGCAGTTCACGGCCAGCAATGGCGTGCTGCCGGACGCAACTCAATCCTTCATCCTGACCGTGAACGCGGCGGCGTCGAGCGCAACGCTCACGCTCATTGACCCGAATTGCACAGGCGGTCTTATCTTGTCGGGCACTCCGCCGAATCAGCTCCTGACGTGCGTGACGGGCGGGGGGGCGACACCCGTCTGCTCTCCCACGGCGAGCCCCGCTGCGCCGACCGCCGGGCAGCAGACAACGATCAGTGCCAACTGCAGCAACCAGCCTACCACCTACCTCTGGAGCGGCAGTGGTTGCGCCAAGGCGACTGCTTCGACATGCGTCGTCACGAGGATCCGACAGGGGACTACGAGCTTCATCGTTCAGGCCTCGAACGGCGCAGGTCAGGGAGCGCCCGCGCAGGTCAGCGTCACCTGGCATTGAGCACATCGGTCGTATCATTGCGGCGCATGCATGCACCGTTGCGCCAGCTTCGCCGCAGCGAGCTTCCCACCGATACCGAGCGGCTCGCACGCTTCCTGATTGGGAAAATCCTCGTCCACGACCATCCGCGAGGCCGCGTGGGCGGGCGCATCGTGGAGACCGAGGCGTACGTGATCGGCGACGCGGCGGGCCATGCGTTTCGCGGACAGACGCTGCGGAACCGTTCGCTGTTTCTCGAGCGCGGGCATGCTTACGTGTATTTCATCTACGGGTGCTGGTACGCGCTCAACGTCAGCGCTGAAACAAAGGGCATCGGGGCAGGGGTGCTGCTGCGCGCGCTCGAGCCACTTCAGGGCATCGCGTTGATGCAGCGCTGGCGCGGCGTGGAACGCTTGACCGATCTGGCACGCGGCCCGGGACGGCTCGCGACAGCGATGGACATCGATCGCCGCTACGACGGGATCGATCTATGCGCCAAAGGCCGCCTATGGCTCGGGGTGGATGAACGATCCCCAGGACCGGTCGCGTCCAGCGTTCGGATCGGCATTACGCGCGAGGTCCACCGTAAGCTGCGCTTCTTCGAGCGCGACAATAGATTCGTCAGCGGAACGCGGCACCTGAACGGGTCTCCAACGTTGTAAACGTACCGCCCCGCCGCTAGACTGATCGCCGCGACGGCGAGGCATGGCAGTTGAGCCCAGGAGTCACGATGGCGACCGAACCTTCCCCACTGCCCTCGGGGCGATCACAGGCCGAGACGACTCGCGTGGGAAGCTATCTCTACTATCGGCACACGCTGCCGGTACGCGTGATGCACTGGATCAACGTGATCGCGCTCACCGTTCTGCTGTTAAGCGGCCTCAATATCTTCAGCGCGCACCCGGCCCTGTACTGGGGTAAGTCCTCCTACTCCGGCAGGCCGCCGATTTTTCAGATCATGGCGCGCGAAACGGATGACGATGTGATCGGCATCACGAGCATGTTCGGGCACGAGTTCGTCACCACCGGCGTGCTGGGCGCCGCGGACGAGGATGGCGAGGTCGTGCCGCGTATCTTTCCGAGTTGGCTGACCGTGCCAGGCGATCGCTGGCTCGCGATGGCTCGCCGCTGGCATTTCTTCTTCGCCTGGGTGTTCGTGATCAACGGCATTGCCTACCTTGCCTACTCGATCGTCAGTCGCCACCTCGCGCGCGATCTCGCGCCGGGCGCAGGGGACTGGCGCTCCGTCGGCAGTTCGATTGTCGATCATCTGCGCTTCAAGCATCCGACCGGCGAAGCCGCCAAGCGCTACAACGTGCTGCAGAAGCTCGCCTATCTAAGCGTGATCTTCATCTTGCTGCCGCTGATGATCCTGATGGGATTCGCGATGTCGCCGACACTCAACTCCTTGCTCCCGGGCTGGGTCGATTTCTTCGGCGGCCGACAGTCGGCGCGCACGATCCACTTCATCGTCGCCTGGCTGGTGGTTGCATTCGTTCTGGTCCACGTGTTCGAAGTGATGGTGAGTGGATTCTGGAACCACCTGCGTTCGATGATCACGGGGCGTTACGCGATCCACCCGGAAGCGCCAAAATGAAGTTGCGGACCGCGATCTCGCGCCGTCGCTTCCTTCGTCGCGCTCTGGGGGTCGGAGGTGCATTCGCGCTCTCCGGCTGTGACGCCTTGTCGCAGACCCAATGGTTTCCCAAGGTCCTTGCGACAGGCGAGACACTCACCCGGGCGGTGCAGGGCCTCGTGCCACGCCGTGCGCTGGCGCAGGAATTCAGTGAGGCGGATCTCTCGCCGCGGTTCCGCAGTAATGGAACGGCGATGCCGGCCAATGCTCAATACCTGGCGCTTGCTGCGAAGGGGTTCGCCGACTATCGGCTCGAAGTCGGCGGACTGGTCGAAAAACCGGCGAGCCTGTCGCTCGTCGAGCTGCGCGCCTTGCCGAGCAGAACGCAGATCACTCGTCACGATTGCGTCGAGGGCTGGAGCGCGATCGGCAAGTGGAAAGGGGTCAGGCTTTCGGCACTGCTGGACGCCGTGCATCCCAAGCCGGAGGCCCGGTTTGTCATGTTCTACTGCGCCGACCCGATGGAGGCCGATGGGTCGAGCCCCTACTACGAGAGCATCGACATGGACGATGCCTTCCACCCGCAAACGCTCCTCGCCTATGAGCTGAACGACACGACGTTGCCGATCCCGAACGGCGCGCCGATCCGGCTGCGGGTCGAGCGTCAGCTCGGCTACAAGCACGCGAAGTACGTCATGCGCATCGAGCTCGTGCAAAGCTTCGAGAGGATCGCGGGAGGCAAGGGCGGCTACTGGGAAGATCAAGGCTACGAATGGTGGGCCGGCATCTGACGATGCCGCGCGGCGCGCCACCCTCGAGCTCGGGCGGGCAACATCTAGAGACGCTGTCAAGATTGACGGCTTGCCGCGGCGGCCGCCACACTTCGCGCTTTGCCCGCCTGCGACATGCCGAACGTCCGCTTCGACCGCTTTTATCGCTACCGGGATCTGTCCGAACTCCTAGCGGCCTTCGCCGCCGAGTTTCCACAACTCGTGAGCGTGGAGTCGATTGGTCGCAGTCATGAAGGTCGCGACATCTGGGTCGTAACCGTCACCAATCGGGGCACCGGACCCGCAAATGAGAAGCCGGCATTCTGGGTCGACGGCAACATTCATTCGACCGAGGTCGCTGCCTCGGCCGCGTGCCTGTATTTCCTGAACGAGCTCACGCGCAACTTCGGCAAGGACGCGGACATCACCCGTGCGCTCGACAGCCGTGCGTTCTACGTGTGCCCGCGCATCAACCCCGACGGCGCCGAATGGGCGCTCGCCGACAAGCCGAAGTGGGTGCGCTCCAGCACGCGTGCCTACCCGTACGATGAAGAGGCCATCGAGGGCCTGACCGTCGAGGACATCAACGGCGACGGCCGCATCCTGCAGATGCGCATCGTCGATCCCAACGGCCTGTGGCGGTCGCATCCTCAGGAGCCCCGACTCATGGTTCGGCGCGAGCCGACCGAGGTCGGCGGGACGTACTACCGCATCCTCCCCGAAGGAAGCTTCGAGGATTACGATGGCTTCATGTTACGAGTTAAGAAGCCAAAGCAGGGGCTTGATCTTAATCGTAATTTTCCAGGCAATTGGCGCCAGGAATACGAGCAGCTCGGAGCGGGCGCGTATCCCACATCGGAACCGGAAGTCCGGGCCATCGCCGACTTCATGATCGCTCATCCGAATGTGACGGGCGGAGTTGCCTTCCATACCTGGGCAGGTGTGCTGTTGCGTCCGTTCGATCATTTGCCGGACACGGACATGCACGCCGAAGATCTCTGGCACTACCAAAGGGTGGGCGCGAAGGGAACGGAGCTGACGGGCTACCCGAACATCTCCGTCTATCACGAGTTCCGCTACCACCCGAAGCAGGTCATCGGTGGCGCGTTCGACTGGATCTACGATCACCTGGGCATGTTCAGCTGGGTGGTCGAAATCTGGAGCCCGATGCGCGAAGCCGGGATCGAAAAGTACCTGTTCATCGACTGGTTCCGCGATCATCCGATCGACGATGATCTGAAGCTCTACCGCTGGAGCGAGCAGAAGCTCGGCGGGGCGGCCCACGTCGACTGGAAGGCCTTCGATCATCCCCAGCTCGGGCGCGTCGAGATCGGAGGCTGGAACAGGTTTCACGCCTTCGGCAATCCGCCGCCGCAATTGCTGGAGCGCGAGGTGGCCAGGTTTCCGAAGTGGCTGCTGTGGCAAGCATTGCTCTCTCCGAAACTGGAGCTGGTCACCGCGGACTCGCAGCGCCTCAGCGATGACACGTGGCGCGTGCGCCTGGTCGTACAGAACACGGGCTGGCTGCCGAGCTATGTGAGCAAGCGGGCGCTGGAGCGCAAGGTCGTTCGCGGCCTGATCGCTGAGATCGCCGTGCCGGACGGGGCCGAGCTCGTCTCGGGGCGGCGTCGCGAGGACCTGGGCCAGCTCGAGGGCAAGGCTTACAAGCACACTGGGATTTCGTTCTGGCCGGATTATCATGTCACCGACGACCGCGCGAAGTTCGAGTGGGTCGTCCGGGCAAAACAGGGAGGGACGGTGGCACTGACCGCGCGCCACGAACGAGCTGGAACGGTGCGCGCGAACGTGACGCTGCGGTAATCAGGGAAAAATTCCAATGGCCAAAGTTGTCGGGGTAGGGGGGCTATTCTTCAAATCGCCGGATCCGGAGCGCCTGCTCGCGTGGTATGCGAAGTGGCTCGGTATCGGCGACGGGAAATCGTCGGTCGAGTTTCGGGCGGATACCTTGCCGGCGAATGGACTCACGGTATGGAGCCCGTTTCCCGCAAATACCGACTACTTCGCCCCGTCGCGGAAGGAGTTCATGTTCAACCTCATCGTCGACGATCTCGACGGTGCGTTGGGACAGGTGCATCTCGGCGGAGCGCAGGTCGTGGGCGAGGTCGAGGAGCACGAATATGGTCGCTTCGGCTGGTTCATCGACCCCGATGGCAACAAAGTCGAGTTGTGGCAGCCCCCGGCCCCGGCGGTTGAGCGCTGACGAAGCGCTCAGGGCCTGAGGCCCGCTTCCAGCTCCCGCAGTGAATCAATCACCGCTGTCGCGGCTGCCCGCCAGCGTCTGGACGCTGGGCGTCGTGTCCATGCTGATGGACGTTTCCTCGGAACTGATCCACAGCCTGCTTCCGTTATTTCTGGTGACTGCGCTCGGGGCATCGACCTTCGCCGTCGGACTCATCGAAGGGATCGCCGAGGCTACCGCGATGATGACCAAGCTGTTTTCCGGCTACCTGTCCGACTACGTGCGCAGGCGCAAACCGCTGGTGGTCATCGGCTATGGGCTCTCGGCGCTCACCAAGCCCATCTTTCCAGTGGCGTCCTCCTTCGGCTGGGTGGTGTTCGCGCGCTTCCTCGATCGGGTGGGGAAGGGTGTCCGGGACGCCCCGCGCGACGCCCTGATTGCCGATATCACCCCCGGCGATCTGCGCGGCTCCGCCTATGGACTGCGCCAGGCGCTCGACACGGTGGGCGCCGTGGCAGGCCCGCTGCTGGCCATCGGCGCGATGCTTTGGCTCGCCGACAATTTCCGTCTCGCGTTTTGGCTCGCGGTGGTGCCGGCCTTCGCTGCCGTCATCGTCCTGATGCTCGGAGTGCGCGAACCCGAAGCTACAGAGCACGCCGCAGCGCGCGCTCCACGCATTCGCTTTTCGGATTGCCGACGCCTTCCAGTTGCCTATTGGTGGGTCGTGGCGTTCGCGGCCGTGATGACGCTCGCGCGATTCTCGGAGGCGTTTCTCATCCTGCGCGCACAGAGCGTGCACATGGCCACCGCGTGGATTCCGTTGGTCATGGTGGTCATGAGCATCGTCTATGCGTTGATCGCCTTTCCCGCCGGCGTGGTCGCCGACCGCGGGCATCAGACGTGGCTCCTTTCGGGTGGGTTGCTGGCCCTGATCGTGGCCGACCTGATTCTGGCCGGCGCAGGCACCGTGCGGCAGGTGATCGCCGGCACCGCTGTCTGGGGTGTACACATGGGTCTGACGCAGGGACTGCTTGCCGCTCTCGTCGCCCAAACCGCGCCGCAGGAACTGCGGGGCACCGCATTTGGCGCCTTCAACTTCGTGAGCGGCGTCGCCTTGCTTGCGGCGAGCGCATTTGCAGGATGGCTCTGGGACGCCGTCGGTCCCGCGTTCACATTCGGCGCCAGCGCGATCTTTGCCGCGATCGCCTGGGTGGGCCTCCTGGCTCGACGCCGGTCTGGACCTCGGGCCGTCTAATAGCCACTGTTGTTGGCGAGACCGGACCGGCAGCCTGGCCTGCGGATCCAGGCACCGTGGCGGCGGCCGTGCGCCACGCCCATGCGTCGTATAATGTATATTATGTAAAGTAGGACTCGGTGAGCCTTCAGAAGGCGCAGCCAGGGTCGCGCGAGTCGCCCTTTATCCAGCTCGCTTAAGCCCCTCTTCTGAAGGCAGTCTCAGATGGACATGCGCTAGTTGCGCTCGAGGTGCTGGGCGCAGTAAGCCGCGATGGCGTGCAACACGCCGTCATCTTCGCCGGCAGGTTTCGCCAAGTCGATCCGCACGTCTGGATGCCGCGCACGCAGTTCCTCGACCAGCGCCGGCAAGTCGCGTCGGACGTGGCCGCCTTGTCCCAGGAATACTGGCACGACTGAGATCCCGGTCGCGCCGCCAGCCACGAGCGCCGCGGTTGCCTCCCTGAGATCGGGATGCATCAGCTCCAGAAACGCGAGGCGCACGTCGCGCCCGGGAGCAAGTCGCTGGACCGTGGCTGCCAGTCGCTCGAACGGTTCAGCCCAGCCAGGATCTCGCGAGCCGTGGGCGAACAGGATCAGCGCCCGCGCCATGGGCTGTTATGTCCGGTCGCTATCATCTAATCGCCAAACATTCCTTTTGTGTCTATAGCCGCCTCGGTACGCTTGGCGGTCAACGGGTGACTCATGTACCGCTACGACGACTTCGACCATCGGCTTGTCGCGGAACGCGTCGCGCAGTTTCGCGACCAGACGCGGCGTTTTCTCGCGGGAGAACTCACAGAGGACGAGTTCCGGCCGCTGCGGCTCCGTAACGGGCTGTACATCCAGAAGCACGCGCCGATGCTGCGCATTTCGATTCCGTACGGCGTGCTCTCATCGACGCAGCTGCGCAAGCTCGCCCACATCGGGCGAAAGTATGACAGAGGCTACGGTCACTTCACCACGCGGCAGAACCTGCAGTTCAACTGGCCGCGGCTCGAGGATGTTCCGGAGATTCTCGCCGAACTCGCCACGGTCGAGATGCACGCCATACAGACCTCCGGCAATTCCGTGCGCAACATCACGACCGACCATTTCGCCGGTATCGCCGCCGACGAAGTCGTCGATCCCCGCCCCTACGCGGAGCTGATCCGGCAGTGGGCGACGCTACACCCTGAATTCTCGTATCTGCCGCGCAAGTTCAAGATCGCCGTCAACGGATCGACGGTCGATCGCGCCGCGACGCTCGTGCACGATATCGGCGTGCATGCAGTGCGGAACGAAGCGGGCGAAGTCGGCTTCCGGGTTCTCGTCGGCGGCGGTCTCGGTCGTACGCCGATGATCGGCTACGTTATCCGCGACTGGCTGCCGCGCGAGGAGATCCTCAATTATCTCGAAGCGGTCCTTCGCATTTATAACCGCTTCGGCCGTCGCGACAACCTGTTCAAGGCGCGCATCAAGATCCTGGTGAAGGAACGGACTCCGGCGGTTTTCACTCGCGCGGTCGAGAAGGAATGGGAGCGTCTGCGCGGGGGACCTGCCACGGTTCCCGACGAAGAGATCGAACGGCTTGGCTCCTTCTTCGAGGCGCCGCCTTACGCGAAATTGAAGGGCGACGATGCCGGCCTGCGCGCACTTACCGCCGACAACCGGCCGTTCGACAACTGGGTCAGACGCAACGTGTTTCAGCACAAGGTGCCCGGGTACGCCGCGGTCACGCTGTCGCTCAAGAAAACAGGAGTCCCCCCTGGCGACGTGACCTCGGATCAGATGGATGCGATCGCAGCGCTGGCCGACCGCTACAGCTTTGGTGAGTTGCGCGTCAGCCATGAGCAGAATCTGGTATTCGCCGACGTGCGGCAATCGGAGCTCTTCAGGTTGTGGACCGAGCTGAAAGGCCTCGGCCTCGCCACACCGAACATCGGTCTTCTGACCGACATCATCTGCTGCCCAGGCGGAGACTTCTGCTCGCTCGCGAATGCGAAATCGATTCCGATCGCGGAAGCCGTTCAACGGCGCTTCGACGACCTCGACTATCTGTACGACATCGGCGAGGTCTCGCTCAACATGTCCGGCTGCATGAATGCCTGCGGCCACCACCACGTCGGCAACATCGGCGTGCTCGGCGTCGACAAGAACGGTGCGGAGTGGTACCAGGTCTCGATCGGCGGAACGCAGGGCGAAGGCGCATCGCTCGGCAAGGTGATCGGCCCCTCCTTCGCTGCGCACGAGATGCCTGACGTCGTGTCGCGGCTGATCGAAGTGTACGTCGAGCGCCGGCACGAGGATGAGCGTTTCATCGACACCGTGCGGCGGCTTGGGCTGGAGCCGTTCAAGGAGCGCGTGTATGCCACGGCTCATTAAGGACCGCGCTATCGTCGAAGACGTGTGGACGCTGGTCCGCGAGCCCGCGCCGCTCGCCGCGCTGCCCTCCGGCGCCCCGATCATCGTGCCGCTCGCGCTGTGGCTCCAGGAGCGCGTGGCTCTCTCGGCGCGAGGCGATGTCGGAGTGTGGCTCAAGCCCGATGATGATCCGGCTTTGCTCGCCGAGGACGCGGCCCTCCTCCCGCTCATCGCGATCGATTTTCCCAAGTTCGGCGATGGACGGGGTTTCTCGACGGCACAGCTGCTGCGCAACCGCTACGCCTTTGCCGGCGAGCTCCGCGCCATCGGCGACGTGCTCCGGGATCAGCTCTACTACATGCAGCAATGCGGCTTCAACGCCTTTGCAGTGCGCGCCGATCGCGGCCTCGAAGATGCGCTCAAAGGGCTCGCCGATTTCAGCGACGGTTACCAGGCGAGCGTTCGCCAGCCGATACCCTTGTTCCGTCGCCGCGCCCCCGCGGGCGCCGTACGCGACCACTCCCCCGCAGCCAACGATCCATGACCCGCCAGGCCCACGTCGCCGATGTCGTCACGCTGCTGCAGCGGATCGCGATCCGGCATGGGCCGGCAGCGCTCGCGAGCAGCTTCGGCGCCGAGGACATGGTGCTTACCGACTTGATCGCGAAGCTGTCGCTACCCATCGCCGTGTTCACCCTCGATACCGGACGGCTTCCGGAAGAAACCTACGACCTCATCGAGCGCGTACGCGCACGCTACGGGATTCCCATCGAGGTGCACTATCCCGATGCGCGCGCACTCGAGGACTATGTCTTGGAGAACGGCGTCAACGGGTTCTATCGCGACGTCGAACTGCGTCGGCGTTGCTGCGCGATCCGCAAGACAGCGCCGCTTTCGCGTGCCCTCGCCAGCCGCGGCGCCTGGATCACCGGACTGCGCCGGTCCCAGTCGATCACGCGCGCCGACGTTGCGGTCGAGGAGTTCGACACCACGCACAGGCTGCCAAAGTTCAATCCGCTCGTGAGCTGGAGCGAGCAGGACGTGTGGACGTATGTCCGCGAGCACGAGGTCCCCGTCAACGCGCTGCACGCGCGCGGCTATCCAAGCATTGGCTGCGCACCCTGCACGCGGGCGGTCCAGCCCGGCGAGGACATTCGCGCCGGCCGCTGGTGGTGGGAGACCCCGGAGCACAAGGAGTGCGGCCTGCACCGGCGGCCGATCGACGTTCCGGTTAGCGTCGTTCCTGCCGGCGTTACTGTCGCGGGAGCAACTGCGTGAGCGGCGTCGTTTACATCGTAGGCGCTGGCCCAGGTGCACCGGACCTGCTCACGCTGCGTGCGGCGAAGCTGCTCGAGCGAGCGAATATCGTGTTCTACGACGCGCTGGTGCACCCGGACACGGTTGCCCTTGCTACGCGCGCCGAAAAGGTGGCGGTCGGGAAGCGGTGCGGCAGACACTCGACCGCGCAGAGGTTCATCAACAAGCGCCTGATTGATGCCGCCGCGCGCTATCCCGTCGTCGTCCGGCTCAAGGGCGGGGATCCAATGCTCTTCGGCCGCGCGCAGGAAGAGATCGTCGCACTCGAGGCCGCGAGCGTGCGTTACCAAATCGTTCCCGGCATCACGGCCGCCCTAGCCGCGAGCGCCGAGCTTGGCACTTCGCTTACTCAGCGCGGCGTCGCGCGCAGCGTTGCTTTCGCCACTCCGCGCGTCGGCGAAGGCGAAGCACCAAGCGATTGGGCCAAGGGCCTGGCCGCGGCTGACAGTGGCGCGATCTATATGGGCGCGGGCGAGTCGCAAGCCATCGCCAACGCTCTTGTCGCGGCAGGCAAGTCCCCGAAGCTTCCGGTCGCGGTGGTCGAGAACGCATCGCTCCCCTCGGCAAGGGTGTTCTACACCACGCTCGGTGCCCTGCCCGCCCTTGCCGAGGTTGGCCTTGCCGGGCCAGCGATCATCTTCATCGGGCCACAGTATCGCGCGAGGACGGAAGCGACCACCGCAGAGCGCGGAGATGCAGGCGCCCATGGTTTCGCGCGCGCAGCCGAAGCGTAAGCACGACACGAACTCGTGAACGATTTCGCGCTGCTGGCGGCCGCGGGATTTCTCGTCGGGGCGATCGTCGGCCTCACCGGCGTGGGCGGCGGCTCGATCATGACTCCGCTCCTCATCACCGCGTTCGGAGTACCCGCCCCCGTTGCGGTCGGGACCGACCTCGCCTGTGCCGCAGTCACGAAGGCTGCAGGAGCGGCGGCGCACCGCGCGGCGCGAAATGTCGTCACGCGGATCGTGGTACTGCTCGCACTCGGAAGCGTCCCCGCGGCGATCGCGACCCTAGTCCTGGTTGCCTCGGCGAACCTCGCACCGAATGAGCTCAACCGGCTGGTTCGACAGAGTGTCGGCTTCGCGCTGCTCGTGAGCATCGGCATGCTGCTGTTGCGCGAGCCGCTGCGGCGATGGGGCTCGCGCAGCGAACATGTTCAGCGCATCCGCCGCTACCGGCCCGCGCTCACGCTCCTCGTGGGCGCGGTGATCGGGTTCGCCGTGGCGCTTACCTCGCTCGGCGCGGGAGCGATCGGCGCGGCGTGCCTCGCCCTGCTCTATCCCGAGCTCGAGCCCTCGGAGATCGCCGGCAGCGACATTGCGCACGCCGTGCCGCTCACCGCAGTCGCAGCTGCCGGCCACGCGTGGCTCGGTACGATCGACTGGATCTTGCTCCTGGTCTTGCTCGCGGGCGGCATCCCGGGAATCGTGCTCGGCAGCCTTGGCTCGCGCCGCGTGCCCGTTCGTGCGCTGCGACTGATACTCGTCGCAACGCTCGCGCTCGCCGGAGTGAAGCTTCTGGCCTGACGCTGAAGGCGCACGATACGCGGCTGACGCTTGGCCTGCGGTATGATCGGCCGAGCCGTGGAATGATCCGCGGCTTTTCTGCGCCCGGTCGCCCTTGAGCCTTGCTCTGTTCGACTTGCCGGCGCGCGAGCAGCGTCGATGGCTCGCGCAGCGCCTGCAACGTCCAGCACCCGAGTCCGCCAAGAACCTCTCCGACGGCTTCCGCCTCCCTGGGCGCGAAGGCGACCCCAGGCCCGCCGCCGTTCTTGTCCCGATCGTCAATCGTGACCCGGTGCTGACCGTGCTCTTCACCGAGCGAAGCCACGACCTGCCCGATCATCCCGGGCAGATCAGCTTCCCGGGGGGACGCATCGAACCTGACGATGCCGATGAGAAGATCGCGGCCTTGCGCGAAGCGGAGGAAGAGGTCGCGCTGCCGCGCGATCGGGTGACTCTGCTCGGCAGCCTGGCAGAGTACGACACGGTCACCGGTTATCGTGTCATCCCGATCGTTGGATGGGTCGACCCGCCCTTCGAGCTCAAACCCGATCCCGTCGAAGTCGCCGACGTGTTCGAAGTGCCGCTGTCATTCCTGCTCGATCCGGCGAACCAGAAGCGACACTTCCGCATGATCGGCGAATTGCGCCGCGACTATTTCGCGATTCCGTACGGCGAGCGCTATATCTGGGGCGCGACCGCGGCGATGCTCATGATCCTCGATCGGACGCTGCGCGCGACCTGAACGATGCCCGGCTTCGCGCCCGACCACGAGACCGCCGTACTTCTTCCCGGTGGCGGCGCACGCGCCGCATATCAGGTCGGCGCACTGCGCGCCGTGGCCAAGATTCTGCGCCGCGACCACGTGCCGTTCCGTGTCATCTGTGGCACCTCCGCCGGCGCGATCAACGCCGCCACGCTCGCGGTGCACGCGGACAGCTTCCGCCGCGGCGTCGCGCGACTGCTGCGCTGGTGGCGCGCACTGGAGGTGCCGATGGTCTACCGCGCCGACCTCGCGAACGTATCGATGCACGGCATGCGATGGCTCGCCTCGGTACTCGTGGGCGCCGGCGGTCCCAAAGGCGCGGCCTCGATGCTCGACAATGCTCCGCTGCGCTCGCTGCTTGAGCGCTATCTCGATCTCGGTCAGGTCGCCGCGCAGGTTCGCAATGACAAGCTGCGGGCGCTCGCGATCAATGCCACCAGCTACACGACCGGACATGCCGTGACGTTCTTTCAGGGCTCGACCGGCGTCGCACCTTGGCGGCGCACCCGGCGACGCGGCGAGCCCGCCGAGATCAAGATCGATCATCTGCTCGCCTCGAGCGCCATTCCGTTCGTGTTTCCCGCCACGCGTCTGGGCGACGACTTCTTCGCCGACGGATCGGTGCGTCAGATCGCACCGCTGTCGCCCGCGCTGCACCTTGGAGCGCGTCGCATCTTCGTCATTGCGGTCGGACAATTCACCGGGCAGCAGCCGAAAGATCATGTTCCCCCGAGTTATCCTTCTTTCGCGCAGATGGCCGGTCACGCGCTGGCCTCGATCTTTCTCGATAATCTCGGAGCAGATCTCGAGCGGCTGCAGCGCCTCAATCACGTCCTGAATCTCGTGCCCGAGGAGCGTCAGGCGCGACATCCCGAAATCGCGCACATCGACGCGTTGGTGCTGAGCCCGAGCCGGGACCTCGGCGCGATGGCGCTTCCGTACGCGAAGAGCCTGCCCATTGGAGTGCGCTACCTCCTGCACGGACTCGGCAGCACCGAGGGAACGGGCGCGAGCTTGCTTTCTTATCTGCTGTTCGATAGCCACTACATCCGCCTGCTGCTCGAGCTCGGCTTCAGTGACACGATGGCGCGCCGCGACGAGATCGACGCGTTCCTCGCGGCGGACGGTCTGCGCTACGAGCCCCTGTTTCCACCGGAACTCTCCTGAAGGTCCACCGCGATGTTGCAACCGCGCCAGCACTTCGTTCGCAGCCTGAGCCCGCACGGCTTTCATCGCGTCGCCTACCGGGACTGGGGACATCCCGCCAGCTCTCGCGTCGTCGTATGCGTGCACGGCCTGACGCGAAACGGCCGCGATTTCGATTCACTCGCCACCGCGCTGAGCGATCGCTTTCGCGTGATATGTCCCGACATGCCCGGGCGCGGAGACAGCGAATGGCTGCCCGATTCCAATGACTACACATTCCCGACCTATCTCACCGCGCTGACCGCAGTGCTCGCGCACGCCGATGTGGGTGAGGTCGCATGGGTCGGGACCTCGATGGGCGGACTGCTCGGGATGATCCTGGCTGCACAGCGCGCGTCACCGATCACACGCCTCGTGGTCAACGATATCGGTCCTGCCATCGAAGCTGCGGCATTGCTGCGCATCGCCGGATACGTGGGTCTCGACCCGGTCTTCGAGAGCTTTGCGGCGCTCGAAGCGCACGTGCGCGAGGTGTCCGCGCCCTTCGGCCCATTGACCGACGCACAGTGGATGGCGCTCGCGAGTTCGACCGCGAAGCAGACGACCGACGGTCGCTGGCATCTGAAATACGATCCGGGCATCGCCGCGCCGTTTCGCTCCGCGGCTTCGAGCGGCGGCGACCTGTGGGCGGTGTGGGACGTCATCCGATGCCCCACACTTGTACTGCACGGAATCGAGTCGGACCTCCTTTCGGCAGCGACCGCAGCGGCCATGCGCACTCGCGGCCCGAAGCCGCGACTGGTCGAGTTCGCGGGGGTTGGCCACGCTCCAATGCTGCTCTCGCCGGAGCAGATCGAGCCGGTCGTGGCCTTCCTGGATACCGGCTGACGTCCGGACGTCTCAAAAAACGGCGCATCGTCTACAATCGGTGCGGTTTTCGAAAACAATGCCAATGTCATGACGCTCGTACTGAGCCTGCCCCAGATCGAGGCCCGTCCCAGCCACCCCCCAGAGACGCGGCCCGCCCGCGTCCAGCCGTGGCTCGACGAGACGCTCAAGCGCGACCCTATCGAGGCGGCAGGCGTGATCGGCGACGCGCTCGCCGCCACCAATCGAGTGGCCGTTTCCGAGGGAAGGAGACTCGAGCTGGCGGAAAAGTACTACAGCACCGCCCTGACCTTATGGCCCAGTCTCGAGCGGCATTACCTGCGTGCGTCGCACCCCCTGTCGGGCAGCGGGCTGGCTGCGGCGAAGGCCTCGCTCACCCTGGCGACCGAGCTTGCGACCGCATACAAGCACCTGCTGTCGCAGGAATCCGACAAGCGCATCCTGCTTTCCGGCAACCGACTGCTGGTCGCACTCATCCATCGCTGCCTGCAGTGCACGGGGCGCATCCTCATCAACAGCTACGCGTCGTACGCACCGGTGCCGCCTCGCACGTGGCATGACGCGCATGCGATCTATCTGTTCGCGCATCAACGCAATCTGCAGCAGACGCCGATCGCAAGCGACACGGCCGAGACCACGCCCGAGCGCCTCTACGTACAGGCATTGCTCGTGGCACTCGCCAACCCCTACGGCTTCCTGCCGGGACAGCTCGGGCAGGTCGTCACCTACCTGCAGGAGTACGCGCACTGGGCCCGGATCACCGACGTCGCGCCAGTGCATCGTCTGGCCAAGGCAGTGGCCATCGTCCCGGTCGGGCACGACTTCCCGCCGTTCTCGGCTAACAAGGGCGGGAACGTCGACGGCAGCAAACTCTTCCTGCTCACCTTCGATCTCGCCTTCCAGCTGCAGGAGCAGTTGCGCGCGCTCGAGGCCGGGGGCGCGGCGCCCGCAACCGTCGGCCGCGATCAGGCGTCGAAGACCGAGTACATCGCGCTCCTTCGGCGCCTGCTCAGGCAGTGGGCGATTCCGCCGTCGCGTCAATTCAATCGACTGCCTTCGCGCGCACGCGTGGTCATGTGCGCGGGCCTCTCGGGCGTTTGGCAATACAGTCGCGGTGCGCACGCCGAGGCTGCGTCAATGCCCCAAGGCCTCCCAACCATGAATGCGTGCCAGGTCATCAACCATACTCCGGCCGGTTACGCGCTGCGCCAGATCGACGCTGCACACGCTCCGCTGCGCATCGGCGACCTGATCGCGCTGCGCGTCGAGGGCCGCAATGCTCTGCAAGTGGCGATGGTGCGCTGGTTTCGCAACACGCTGCGCGGGGCCGGGCTCGAGTTCGGCTGCGAGCTGCTGACCGATAGTCCCCAGGCGGCGGCCGCCCGCATCGAGGAGAGCGAGGGGGCAGCGCTGCACCCCGCCGTCGTGCTGCCTGAAGATGGGAAGGATGGAACGCCGGCGATGGTGCTCGTTCCCGCGGGAGCCTTTCAGCTCGAGCACGCGATTTCGCTCAAGCGCGGCGACCAATCCGAGACGGCGGTCCTGACCAAGCTCGTCGAGCAAGGCCCGGGCTTCGAGCTCTACGAATTCATCGTCGTGAATTAGCGCGAGCCGGTCCCGGCGCGCGTTCCGAGGCCTCTCGGCAACGGGAAAACGATCTTCTCGACGGCGCCCTCGAGCTCGCGCACGTCCCGTGCGCCAAGCTCGTGCAGGCGCGCGATGACCTGCTGCACCAGTATCTCCGGTGCCGAAGCACCCGCGGTGACGCCCGCCACGCGTGTGCCGACGAGCCACTCGGCGCGCAGCTCGCTCGCATCGTCGATCATATACGCCGGCGTGCCGCGTCGACTCGCAACCTCGCGAAGCCGGTTGGAATTCGAGCTGTTGGGGCTGCCAACCACGATCACCACGTCGCACTGCGGCGCCATCAGCTTCACGGCGTCCTGCCGGTTCTGCGTCGCGTAGCAGATGTCGTCCCTCCGCGGGCCGACAATCTGCGGGAAGCGCCGCTTGAGTGCATCGACGATCTCCGCGGCGTCGTCGATCGATAGCGTGGTCTGC
>Ga0126369_10000994_pt1 | contig 19331 bp, 17 predicted proteins | sample PanSoiMetaPlot_1_FD_109646 | JGI IMG/M metagenome (GOLD analysis project Ga0126369, IMG submission 109646) | Tropical forest soil microbial communities from Panama - MetaG Plot_1 | ecosystem: Environmental > Terrestrial > Soil > Tropical forest > Bulk soil | place: Panama | collected 2016-02-17 | reverse complement strand
GCGTCGGCTGGCTGCGAACCTCGCGGCGGGGATCATGGCCTGCGCTGCCGCCCTGAGCGTGGCCGTGGGGGCTCGCAGCGTTCTCACCGCCTCCGGACCCGCCGCGCCCAGCCGGGTCACCCAGGCGCCGGTGCCGGTCGACGCGCTCATCGCTACGAGCCCGCCAGCCAACGGGAAGCTCACTCTGATCAGCACCTGGCCGCGGCACTGGACCAGCGCTGCCTGGGCGACGCGCGGCTCGTCGGTATGCTTCGCCACGTTCCGGGTACCCGCCGCCGGGACATCCGCAGACGTCGAATGTCCGGCGTGGGGACCAGCCGATCTTCCGGCCCGGGGCACGTCCGGGCTCAGCCCGCCGCTGCCGGGAATCGAGCCGATCGCCGCAGCGCGTGGCCGCGAGATCGTTCCCGAGTTCGGGCTCGTAACGCCCCGCGCCACGCGGGTCGTCGTGACGTTCTTTGGCCGCAGCTTCAGTGCGAAGGTCGTGCCGGTGCCGCTGCCAGGCGGCAAGGCGGTCGGCCTGTACCTGGTCTGGGTCACCCTTCCGGCGCACATCACTAGCTACGGCAGCGCCGACGTGAGCGGCGTGATCGGCTACGACGCCAGCGGCCATGTCGTCGCCAGGCACGGTCCCTGGCAGGCAGAGGCAAGGAGGAACTAGCCATGACAAAAGCGCCCGCCAGCTGGACGGCCGCGAGCATCGCGGCGGTCATCGCGGCGGCAGCGGGCTTCTGGGGAGCCAAGGCCCTCACCCCCACCTCCGTCCGGCCGCACGTCATGAGCGGCATCGTCGGACTAGTCGGTGTGCAGGGCGACGAGTTCACGCTGCGCGGCCACGGCGCCGACCCAGTCAGCGGGTATGCCCTGCCAGCCCCCGTGCAATGGCGCAACTCGTACGGTGTGTGGTTCGACGCAGGGCGGCCGTCCTGCATGCGGCCGCTGAGCCACGGCCAGCACATCAGATTCGGCGTGGTCAATGCCGCGCCGGTGGCTGACGCCCCCGGCGGGCCGGTCATCGTCTGGCTCGAGTGCCCGGCAAAGCCCATTCCCAGGTACCCGATCGTCACGCCGTCCGCCGGGCGAAGCTAAGCCGATAGCTAAGCCGATACGGTAGCTTCGCGAGCCCGGGCGAGTCCCTCAGGTGACTCGCGGCGAGATCGGAACGGACGTCATTGCGGAGGCAGCGATGGTGACGGTGAAGCAGGGCGAGCCCGCACTGGCGACTGTGGGTCGCCAGCGGCGGCCGTTCTCGTGCCATGTGTGCGAGGGAACGGTGTTCGGCGCCCACAAGGTGCAGCTCAACACGGCCGTCGCGTACCGCCTCGCCGACCAGCTCGCCGACACGGCGATCAGCCTGGCATGCCAAGGGTGCGGGTACTTGCACACGTTCATGCCCGGAATGCTCGAGCTGTGGCCAGCGAACGAAGGCTATCCCGCCAGCGGATAGCCCCGAGCAGCGCCAAAGCCCCGGCTAAACGGGCGTACAGGTAGAGAAAACGACCGCATGTGGCGTTTTCTCTACGCGCTCACGGCCGCCAGCCAGCGATCGGCCGTGGCTTCGCTATCTCGTGCAGCGCTTAGGGCGCGCCGAAACGCGCGTGACCGGCGCCGACGGCCTCCGGTAAGCTTAGATCCGTGCAACCGCTCCTCTCGTAACGGGCGAACCCGCGCCGCAGGTGGCGTGGGCCTATTCGCGTCCTATTTATCCCGTTTGAGAAGTTCAGAGAGCGAGCGGATCCCATGATCACGGCATCCGGCCTTGAGCTGCGCGCGGGCGCGCGGCTGCTGATCGAGGCGGCGTCGTTTCAGATCGCGGCCGGCGACAAGATCGGCCTGGTGGGCAGGAACGGAGCGGGCAAGACCACGCTGCTCCGGGTGCTCGCCGGGGAGGCGCAGCCAGCGACAGGCACCGTCGCCGGCAACGGCACGATCGGCTACCTGCCGCAGGACACCCGTACCGGGGACCTCGACGTGCGCACCAGCGACCGGATCTTGCAGGCCCGGGGATTGGACGAGGTGTTCGCCGGGATGCGGCGGGCCGAGGCGGGCATGGCTGATCCGGACGCCGCCCGCCGGGACGCGGCGGTCCGCAGGTACGGCCACCTGGAAGAGCGGCTCACCGTGCTCGGGGGCTACGCGGCCGAGTCGGAGGCCGCTTCGCTCGCCGCGAGCCTCGGCCTGCCGGCCGCCGTGCTCGGCCAGCCACTGCGTACTCTGTCCGGCGGCCAGCGGCGGCGTGTCGAGCTGGCCAGGATCCTGTTTGGCGGGGCCACGACGCTGCTGCTCGACGAGCCGACCAACCACCTGGACGCTGACTCGGTGACCTGGCTGCGCGAGCACCTGCGCAGCTATCGCGGCGGCCTGATCGTGATCAGCCACGACACCAGCCTGCTCGCCGCGGTGGTCGGCAAGGTCTTTCACCTGGACGCCGACCGCACCGCGCTTGACACCTACAACCTGGGCTGGCACGACTACCTGGAGCAGCGAGAGACCGACGCCAGGCGCCGGCGGCGGGAGCGGGTCAACGCCGAGCGGCAGGCCGCGGCGCTGCACGCGCAGGCGGACAAGATGCGGGCCAAGGCCACCAAGGCGAAGGCGGCCCAGAATATGGCCAAGCGCGCCGACCGCCTGCTGGCCGGGGTGAGTGCCGACCGGAAGGCCGACCGGGTGGCGCGGATTCGCTTCCCAGAGCCCGCGCACTGCGGCAAGGTGCCGCTGACCGCAGAGGCCCTGTCCAAGTCCTACGGCTCGATCGAGGTCTTCACCGACGTGGACATGGCAATCGACAATGGCGCCAGGATCGTCGTGCTAGGGCTGAACGGCGCCGGAAAGACCACCCTGCTGAAGCTGCTGGCGGGAGTGGAGCGGCCGGACACGGGCGAGGTCCGGGCCGGCCACGGCCTGCGAATTGGCTACTACGCGCAGGAGCACGAAACGCTCGAGAGCGACCGAACCGTGCTAGAGCACATGAGGTCGGCCGCTCCCGACCTGACCGAGGCCGACCAGCGGGGCATACTCGGCTCGTTCCTGTTCTCCGGCGACGACGTGGCAAAACCGGCCGGCGTGCTCTCCGGAGGCGAGAAGACCAGGCTGGCCCTGGCCCTACTTGTGGTATCGGGGGCGAACGTGCTGCTGCTGGACGAGCCGACTAACAACCTCGACCCGGGGAGCAGGGCCGAGATCCTGTCCGCGCTTCGCCGGTATCGCGGCGCGATCGTCCTGGTGACGCACGACGAGGGAGCGGTCGACGCGCTCGGCCCGGAGCGGGTCCTGCTGTTGCCCGACGGCGTCGAGGACATCTGGAATGAGGACCTTGCCGATCTTGTCGCGTTGGCCTGACTAGCGCGATGATGGTCGGAAAATGTCACAATCTCTTTGCTGCAGTGCCGGTGGCCGATCCTGACTCCATGCGTGATCATGGCGGGATACCCTGCGAACGCCGGGGCGCACGAAACGGCAGCGCGGCGGGCACGAGGTGCACGAGTTGGAAGGCTGGAGGAAGGCGTGACCGAGACCCTCAAGAAGGGCACCAGGGTGACCGGTGCCGATCGCACGAAGCTCGCGTCTGACTTGCACAAGCGGTACAGCTCAGGGGAGAGCATTCGCGCGCTGGCCGCTTCGACCGGTAGGTCGTACGGGTTCATCCACCGGATTCTGGCCGAGTCGGGCGTCTCGCTGCGCAGTCGGGGCGGCGCGACCCGCGGGCGGGCGAAAGGCAAGGGCTAGCCAATTGGGTCAGGCCGAGCTGAAGGCGGGCGGGCTGCGGCTGGCGATTGACGGCGAAGTGGCTGCCGTCACGCTGGACCGGCCGGAGCGCCGCAATGCGATGACCCCCGCCATGTGGCACGGCCTGGCCGCGATCGGGGCCAGCCTCCCGGCCGAGGTCAGGGTCGTCGTCCTGCGCGGTGCCGGGCCATCATTCTGCGCGGGGATCGACCTGAGGCTGGTGACCGGCGACGGCGTGCCGGGGGAGGAGGGGATTGCCAGCGCCGCCGATCCCGACTTCGAGGACCAGATCGCTGGCTATCAGGCGGGCTATACCTGGCTTCGCGATCCCTCGATCGTGTCCGTCGCGGCGATCCAGGGACATGCGATAGGCGCCGGCTTTCAGCTCGCCCTGGCCTGTGACCTGCGGATTCTCACTGAAGATGCGAAGCTGTGCATGAAGGAGCCCGCGCTCGGGCTGGTGCCCGACCTGACCGGGACCAAGCCGCTCGTCGATATCGTCGGGCTGCCCAGGGCCATCGAGCTCTGCCTGACCGCGCGCACGGTCACCGCTGCCGAGGCGCTCATGCTGCGCCTGGCCGAGCTCGTCGTCCCCCCGGCCGAGCTGGACGCGGCGGTGGCCGACCTGGTCGCCGCCCTGCTCGCGGTCGACGCGAGGGCCGCCCGGGCGACGAAGGCCCTGCTCCGCCAGGCGGGCGCGAACTCACCTGAGCAGCAGGCCGCAGCCGAGCGCCGGGCCCAGGCCGAGCTGCTCCGCGGCCGGCTGGTGCGGTAACGCCGACCGGACGTCCGGCCTAGCGTCCGGATGCCTGGAGCGGGTTCGCCCTCGGCGTAACCGGGGAAGTTTCGGGCACGCGGGGCGGTTTGCTCAGGCATGACGTACGCGAGCTGGCATGCGATGCGCTCGTTCTCCCGTGACCGGTCAGTGACCCATCAGCGGCTCAAGCCCGGCACCGTTCGCCGCATCCTGTCCTACGCCGCCCCGTACCGCCGCGAACTCGCCTTCTTCCTGGTCATCGTGGCCATGGACGCCGGAATAACGGTCGCCGTTCCGCTGCTGCTTCGGGCCCTGATCGATGACGGCATCCTGCCGCGGCACACCGGGGTGGTCCTCGCGATCGGTTCCGCCGTGGTGGGCCTGGCCCTGTTCGACGCCGTGCTGTCGATCGGGCAGCGCTGGTACTCGGCCAGGATCGGCGAGGGCCTGATCTATGACCTGCGCACCCAGGTCTTCACGCATGTTCAGCGCCAGCCAATCGCATTCTTCACCCGCACCCAGACCGGCTCGCTGGTCAGCAGGCTCAACAGCGACGTGATCGGCGCGCAGCAGGCGCTGACCTCGGTGCTGTCGTCGGTCGTCGCCAACGTGCTGGCGCTCACTCTGGTGCTCATCGTGATGCTCACGCTGTCGTGGCAGGTGACGGTCATCGCGCTGGTGCTCATCCCGCTGTTCATCGTGCCTGCCCGGCTGGTCGGCCGCAGGCTACAGCGTCTGACCAGGGAGTCGATGCAGCTGGACGCCGCGATGGGCTCGACCATGACTGAGCGCTTCAACGTGGCGGGCGCGATGCTCGTCAAGCTGTTCGGCCGGCCGCGCGAGGAGGCAGAGGTCTTTGGCGGCCGGGCGGCCAGGGTCCGCGACATCGGAGTGCAGACGGCGATGTTCGGGTCATCGCTGTTCATCGCCCTGTCCCTGCTGGCCTCGCTGGCCACCGCCGTCGTGTACGGCGTCGGCGGCCTGCTCGTGATTCACAATCTCTTCAAGATCGGAACGCTGGTCGCGCTCGCTGCCCTGATCAGCAGGCTCTACGGGCCGATCACCTCGCTCTCTAACGTGCAGGTGGACGTGATGACCGCATTGGTGAGCTTCGACCGGGTATTCGAGGTGCTCGACCTCAAGCCGCTCATCGAGGACGCGCCTGATGCCGTGCCTTTGCGCCAGGCGAACGCGCCAGCGCTGGGCGCCTCGCAGCAAGCACCTGATATCGAGTTCGACCACGTCTGGTTCAGGTATCCGACGGCTGCCGAGGTCTCGCTCGCCTCGCTCGAGTCGATCGCGCTGCCAGTTCCCGAGCGCGCCGACGCCAACGCGGACGTGCTGCGTGACGTCTCGTTCCGCGCGGCGGCGAGCCAGCTCACCGCCCTGGTCGGGCCTTCCGGCGCGGGCAAGACCACGATCACGCACCTGGTGGCCAGGCTTTATGACCCGACGGACGGAACTGTGCGCATCGGCGGAGCCGACATCAAAGGCGTGACCCAGGATTCCCTGCACGACGCGATTGGCGTGGTCACCCAGGACGCGCACATGTTTCACGACACAATCCGCGCCAACCTGCGCTACGCCAAGGCCGACGCGACCGAGGCCGAACTGGTCGAGGCGTGCAAGGCGGCACAGATCTGGCCGCTCATCGAGACGCTGCCGGACGGTCTCGACACGATCGTCGGCGATCGCGGGTACCGCCTGTCCGGCGGCGAGAAGCAGCGCATCGCACTGGCCAGGCTGCTGCTCAAGGCTCCGTCCGTGGTCGTGCTCGATGAGGCGACGGCGCACCTGGACAGCGAGTCCGAGGCGGCCGTGCAGCGCGCGCTGAAAACCGCGCTGGCCGGCCGGACCTCGCTGGTCATCGCGCACCGCTTGTCCACGATCATCCAGGCCGACCAGATCCTGGTCATCGACGACGGCCAGGTCACCGAGCGCGGCACGCACGCCGAGCTGCTCGCGGCCGGCGGCCTGTACACCGAGCTGTATCAGACCCAGTTCGCCAGCCAGGCCAGTGCGGCCGAGGCAAGCACGGCGGGGCCGGGCCCGGCGGAGGTCACGCTGGTCTCCTAGGGCCGGGTGCCGAACGACGGGCGCCCGGCGAACTCGGGAAGGACGCGGTAGGCGTCGCGTGCCCAGCTGCACAGCAGCGGCCTGGACTCGCGCGGGTCGATCATGTCCTGCACGCCGAACCGCTCGGCGGTGCGGAAGGGCGAGCTGACCGCCGCCAGGCTGGCCCTGATCCGCTCGGCCTCGGCCGCGGGGTCGGCGGCGCCATCGAGCCTCGCCCGGAACGCGGCCTCGACGCCGCCGCGCGTCGGCAGCGATCCCCAGTCGCCCGATGGCCAGGCCCAGCACCGGCCGGCCCGGTGCCTGTTGACGATCCCGGCCCCGGCCACTCCGTACACGCGCCGGATGATCAGCTCAGCTTGCGGTACCCGGGCCTGGTACACCGAGGCGATCGCACGCGCCGCGTGCCTGATCGTGCCGCGCCGCTCGGCCTCCAGGCCGATGGCGATTCCGCCGCAGTCGGTCAGGCTGACCAGCGGCAGGTGGAAGGTCTCGCACAAGTCGACCAGGCGAGTCATGGCCAGTGCGCCCTCCAGCGACATGGTGGCGCCCTTGTACGGGTCGGTGGCCAGCACGCCCACGGGGTACCCGCTGAGCCTGGCCAGCGCGGTTACCGTGGCGCCGCCGTACTCCGCGTAACGGAACACCGAGCCGCGGTCGAAGACCGCCTCCATGATCGGCCCGATCCGGTAGGGCAGCCGGGGGTTACGCGGCACAGCGCCCAGCAGCGATTCGTCGCGCCGGTCGGCGGGGTCGGCGCACTCGTGCGGCTGCGGGATCTGGTACACGCTGTCGGGCAGGTACGACAGGAAGTCGCGGATGAACTGGAACGCCTCGTCCTCTGACCCGGCGAACCGCTCGATGGCGCCGTTGCGCCGGTGCACGAGATGGCCGCCCAGTTCCTCCTTGGCCAGGTCCTCGCCGGTGCCGCCGCGCACGACCGGCGGCCCCGCCGTGAACAGCTGGCCGACGCCGGTCACCATGACCGCCAGGTGCGACATCGCCAGCCTGCCCGCGCCGAGCCCGACGGTCGGGCCCAGGGCCGCCGCGACCACCGGCACTAGCGACAGGTTGTCCACCACAGCGTCCCAGCCCGGATTGACCGGGACGTAGGTGAAGCCGGAGTCCAGCGTCGTCTTGACGCTGCCGCCGCCGCTCGCCCCGTCCAGCAGCCGCACCACGGGCAGCCGCATCTCATTCGCGTACTGCTCGGAGAAGACCTGCTTGGCGTGGATCGCGGCGTCGCCCGAGCCGCCGCGGATCGTGAAGTCGTCCACCGCCAGCAGAACGGGGCGCCCACCGAGCCGTGCCGTGCCGGCGATGAAGTTGGCGGGGGTGAACGAGACCAGGCGGCCCGCCTCGTCGTAGTCTCCGAATCCGGTCAGCGCCCCGATCTCGTCGAAGCTGCCCGGGTCGGCCAGGCGGGTGATCCGGTCCCGGGCGGCTAGCCGGCCAGAGTCGCGCTGACGGCGGACCTTATCGGGCCCGCCCATGGCGCTCGCCAGCTCGCGCCTGCGCCGGATTTCGTCGGCCTCGGCCTGCCATCCGGCCTCGGGGCCTGCCGTTTCGCTCACCTCTGCCTCCCGGGGGCATTCTCACCCTGCGACCGGCCCTGATGCCAGACTTGATGCCAGCCATGCCACCACGCCCCCACATTCTGGTCGTGAACGGGCGCAAGGTACGCCAGCCCGTCTTCGTGGTCGGCGCCCCGCATTCGGGTGCCGACCTGATCGCCCGCGCGCTCAAGCGGACGCCGGGATTCCATGTCACGGTCGGCCAGCCGAGCGTGCTGCATGTGGTCTACGCGTTTGCCCGCACGCCGTCGATACAGCAGGGCCGCGGCGATGCCGTCGCGACGGTGCTACGCGACGCGTTCGCCCAGGCCTGGCAGGTCTCCGCGCACGCGTGCATGACCTGCCGGCCCGAGTGCCGCGCGGCCCGGGCCGGACAGGCCCGAACCTGCGTGGACGAGCGGGCCATCACCAGGTACGGCGACGCGAGCCCCGCGCTGATCTACTGCGCCGAGTCGCTGCTCGACGCGTTCCCCGACGCCCGGATCATCCAGCTCATCAGGGATGGCAGGGACGTGGTGACCGACATGCTGGCCGATCCCGAGGAGCTCGCCTGGTTCCGGCCGGGAGTTGCCAACCTCGCTGGGGAGTTCCCGAACCCCTTCTACGGCACCGAGACCGAAGACGACGTGGCGGCCTGGCAGAAGCTGTCGGCCGCTGGCAGGTGTGCCATGCGCTGGCGCGGCTCCGTGCACAAGATGGCCAGGCTGCGCAGCAGCCTGGGCGCCGATGTGCTGACCACCTTCCGGTACGAGGAGATGATGGCCGATCCGCAGGGGGTCGCCCGGAGCCTCGGCGCCTTTATCGACGCGAAGGTCGCCCGTCCCGATACTCCGCCCAAGCGGTCCGGCACCGACCGATGGCGGCGGGTGCTGAGCCCTGCCCAGCTCGGCGAGATCGAGCGGGTCGCGGGCCAGCAACTGCGCCGCGTCGGCTATGGCGAATGATCAGGCGCGGGCTGGGGTCGGCTTAGGGTCCAGCGGCAGTGCTCGGGCGCGTGACCGGACAGGTTCAGCGCCGCCAGAATGAGCGGCACGTGGCTGAAGGCCTGCGGGCTGTTTCCCACCTGGCGTCCATATCTCGGGTCGTACTCCTCGCTGAGCAGGCCCACGTCGCTGCGCAGCGCGACCAGCCGCTCGAACAGGTCGGTAGCCTGGCCGACCTCGCCGATCAACGACAGGGCGCTGACCAGCCAGAAGCTGCAGGCAAGGAACGCTCCCTCGGCCCCGGGCAGTCCGTCGACAGGGGCTGCTCCGCCCTGACCTGGATCGGGCAGGGTGTAGCGCCGCACCAGTCCGCCCCAAGTGAGCTCGCGGGCGATCGTGCGCACGGTGGACACCACGCGCGGATCGTCGGCCGGCAGGAAGCCGACTTCGGGTATCACAAGCACGGCGGCATCGAGCTCGCTGCTGCCGTAGTACTGGGTGAAGGTTCCCCGCGTCGTGTCGAAGCCGCGCTCGCACACCTGGGAGTGGACCGCCGCTCGCGCCTCTCGCCACGAGGCCAGCCTGGACTGCCCGACGCTGATCAGCCCGGACTCCGCCATGGTGATCCGGCGGTCGAGCGCCACCCAGGCCATGATCTTGGAATGCACGAAATGCCTGCGCGGCCCGCGAACCTCCCAGATGCCCTCGTCCGGCTCCTGCCAATGGTCCGCGACGAAGTCCACGAGCTGGTCGATCAGGCTGGCCCAGTGCCGGTCAAAGGGCAGGCCCACCCGCCTGGCGAGCGCGATGGCGTCGACGACCTCGCCGTAGACGTCGAGCTGGAACTGGCCGACCGCCGCATTGCCGATCCGCACGGGCGCCGAGCCCTCGTACCCAGGTAGCCAATCGGCAACCCACTCGGCCAGCCGGCGCTCGCCCGCTACCCCGTACATGATCTGGACGTCAGCGGGCATGCCGGCCACGGCCCGGCCCAGCCACGCCCTCCAGGCAGCCGCCTCCTGCGTATACCCGGTGCGAAGCAGCGCCTCGAGGCATATCGTCGCGTCACGCAGCCAGCAGTACCGGTAGTCCCAGTTCCGCACGCCGCCGAGATCCTCGGGCAGCGACGTCGTCGGCGCCGCGACGATCCCGCCGGTCGGCTCATAGGTCAGTGCCTTGACGGTGATCAGCGACCGGACGACGGCATCGCGGTACTTGCCCTGGTAGGTGCACCGTGCCACCCAGCTCGTCCAGAATTCGCGAGTCCGCTCCAGCGCCCCGTTCGCTGGCAGCTCCGGCGGCGGCATCTGCTGGTGCGATGGCCTCCAGGTGAGCACGAAGGGCACGTCCTCGCCCGCCCGGACTGCGAACGTCGCCTGGTGCGCGAAATCGTGCCCGACCAGCCTGACCGGCGTGCTGATCCATACCGCGTCCGGCCCGGCGATCGCGTTCAGGACCGTGCCCATCCGCCGCACCCAGGGGACCACCTTCCCGTAGCCGAAGCGGAGCCTGATCTCGCACTCCATCTCGACCTCGCCAGCGATGCCCTGCACGATCCTGATCAGCACCGGCGTGTCCTCGCCCCGCGGCGGCATGAAATCCACCACGCGCACCGTGCCCGAAGGCGTCTGCCAGTGCGTCGCCAGGACCAGCGTGTCGCCGAGGTAGGCGCGCTCGGGCTGGGGCGAAGCGTCCGCGGGTTGTCCGGCACCGGTCGGGTGCAGCCGCCAGTGCCCGTTGTCCGCGTCCCCGAGCAGCGCGGCGAACACAGCGTCGGAGTCGAACCTGGGTAGGCACAGCCAGTCAATGGACCCGGCGCGGCTCACCAGCGCCGCGGTCTGCATGTCGCCCAGGAGCGCGTAATCCTCGATCCGCGGCTGCGGATGGCGTGCTTCGGCCATGCACCTAAGCTAGTCGCGTGCGCGGCGCAGCCAGGGTCAGTACGGTCATCGCGGGCCTGGCCACGGCCATCGCGGGACTCGCGGGATGCGCCAGGATGAATGCCGCGCTCGGCCAGCAATGGATCGTAGTGCAGTTCGCTCCGGGCACCTCCGTCGCGACGGCCCGGCACGTCGTCGCCGCCTGCTCCCGCGTGCCGCACCTGCACCTGGTCGGGCCGGTCCGGGCGTCGGCGGCACAGGCCGGCGTCGTGGACTCGGTCAGGTACGACGCCACGCGGGCCAGTGGCGCCGATGAGGCGCGGCTGGAGCGCTGCCTGCTGCGCTTCCGGTCCGCGGTGGCCGGGGAAACGCTGGTCCAGCCGGGCGATAGCTAGCGGCCCGCGCTCCCGATGTTTGCCTTGCCTATCGATGTGGTATAGATTATATTCCTAGTAAACCGATCGAAAAATTGGGGAGAAATCACATGCGCAGAGCGCTCGTCGCGGCGGGGATAGCCACCCTGACAGCAATGACGGCAGCCGGCTGCAGCGCCTCGGCAGGCACGGTGGGGGGCGGGACGAACCAGATCACGCTGCGGCTCGGGTTCCAGACGAACATCACGCATGCGCCAGCGCTGATCGGGATCCAGAAGGGCATCTTCGCCAAGGCCCTCGGCAAGAACGTCAAGCTCCAAGTCGTCCCGTTTAGCTCCGGGACCGAGGAGGCGACAGCCCTGCTCGCGGGCCAGCTCGACGCTGCCTACGTTGGCCCGAACCCGACGCTCAAGGCCTGGCAGACCTCCAACGACTCGCTGATCCGGGTGATCTCGGGCGCCGCATCCGGTGGCGCCGCGCTCGTGGTCAAGCCGGGGATCACCAGCGCAGCCCAGCTCAAGGGCAAGAAGTTGGCCACACCGTCACTCGGCAACACCCAGGACGTCGCGCTGCGGTACTGGCTCAAGCAGCACAACCTGACGACCACCCCGACGGGTGGCGGCGACGTGCCGATCACTCCCATCAAGCCGAACTCGGCGGCAGTGCTCTCATTCAAGTCCGGCCAGATCGATGGCGCCTGGGAGCCAGCGCCCTACGACATCGAAATGATCGCCGACGGTGGGCACATGCTCGTCAACGAGGCGAGCCTGTGGCCGAACGGCCAGTTCGTCACCACCAACCTCATCGTCACTCAGAAATTTCTTGCCGCCCACCCAGGGGTGGTAAACGGGCTGCTCAAGGGCCAGATCCAGGCCAATGGCTACATCCACTCCAACCTGGCAGGCGCCGAGGCAGCCGCGAACGCCGAGCTCACCACGCTGACCGGCAAGGGACTCAAGCCGGCCGTGCTCGCGGCGGCATTTAAGGCAGTTACCTTCACCAACGACCCGATCGCCTCGTCGCTGGCGACGGACGCTCAGCACGCAGTCGCCGTGGGGCTACTGTCACCCGTGCACCTGGCCGGCCTGTATGACCTCGGGCCGCTTAACACGCTGCTCAAGGCGACGGGCGAGCCCCAGGTGAGCTCATGAATGTCGTGCCGGAGGCGCGCATGATGAACACTGCCTGGCGGGATGGCCCGCCACCGAGTCCGCCAGTTACGCTCAACGGCGCCGGGCCCGCAACCGCGGGCCCGGCGCCCGGGCGTGCGGTCATCCGCCTCACTGAGGTGTCCAAGATCTACGGCCGCGGACCGGGGGCCGTGCATGCCCTGGACCGGCTCTCGCTGACCGTCGGCGAAGGCGAGTTCGTCTGCCTTGTCGGCGCGTCCGGCTGCGGCAAGTCCACCCTGCTGTCCATCGTGGCGGACCTGGATCCCGCGACCGCCGGGCAGGTGGAGACCGGCGGCCAACGGGTTGCCCTGATGTTCCAGGAGCCTGCGCTGTTCCCCTGGCTCACGGCGCGCAGGAACGTAGAGCTGGCCCTGCGAGCACGGAAGGTTCCCAGGCCCGAGCGCGGGCGGCGAGCGGCCGAGCTATTGGACGCGGTGCGCTTGGGCGGCTTCGCTGACAAGCGGCCGCACGAGCTGTCCGGAGGCATGCGGCAGCGCGTGGCGCTGGCCCGGGCTCTCGCCCAGGACGCCGAGATCCTGCTAATGGACGAGCCGTTCGGCGCGCTGGACGCGATGACCCGCGACTTGCTGCACGACGAGCTTGAGCGGATCTGCGCCGAGAGGCAGCTGAGCGTGCTCTTCGTCACGCACAACGTGCGTGAGGCTGCCAGGCTCAGTGACCGGGTGGTGTTGCTGAGCAGCCGGCCTGGACGGGTGATCGAGGAATACCAGGTACCGCGAACCGGACAGCGGCGGATCGATTCGGCGAGCGTCGCGGAACTCGCCGCGACGATCACCGACCGGCTGCGGACGGAGATGAGGCGTCATGGCGGCGGTTAAGACCAAGCCGACTGGCGGCCAAGACGCGGCTCTGACTGGGCTGGACAACCTTGAGCTCGGCCAGCCGCTGACTGCCGCGCCAGCCAGGACCGTCCGCACGATATGGGCCGCCACCTGGCCGAAGCTGCTGGCCATCGCGCTGGTCCTGGGCGTGTGGCAGGTGGCATATGTCGGGGATTTCCGCGGCGACAGGACAAGCGGCCTGCTCAAGAGCCCGGCCACTACCCTGTCCGGCCTGTGGACGCAATTGCAGCACGCCACGCTGTGGGGTGCGATCAACGTCACGCTTCAGACGGCGGTGCAAGGCTTTGCGCTTGCCCTGCTAATCGGCTCGGCGGTGGGCGCACTTGTCTCCCGCATCCCTCCGCTGCGGGCCGCGATCGGGTCGATGATCAGCGCCCTGCAGACCATGCCGTCCATCGCCTGGTTCCCGTTCGCGATCATCTTCTTCGGCGCGACCAGGTCGGCCATCCTGTTCGTCATGGTCCTCGGTGCTGCCCCGTCGATCGCCAACGGCCTGATCACAGGCGTGGACTACACGCCGCCGCTGCTGCTGCGGGCCGGAAGGACCATGGGCCTGCGAGGTATCGCGCTCTGGCGGCACCTGATCCTGCCCGCTTCGCTGCCCGCTTACCTGGCCGGACTTAAGCAGGGCTGGGCGTTCGCCTGGCGCAGCCTGATGGCCGGCGAACTGCTGGTGATCCTGATCGGGCAGCCGCCCTCGCTTGGCGTGCTGCTGAATACCGCCCAGGACAACCAGGATCTGGCCGGCGCGATCGCGATCATGATCGTCATCCTGGTGATCGGCATCGTCGTGGACATGATCTTCACTAAGGCGGACCTGATCGTCAGGCGCCGCCGGGGGCTGATCGGCTCAAGCGCGGCGTAACGAGCACGCGCTCTGGGCGCGAGTAGACGTTCATCGAGCGACCGCGCAGGAAGCCGACCAGGGTGAGCCCCGCCTCGGCGGCGAGGTCGGCGGCCAGCGAGGAAGGCGCAGAGACCGCGGCGAGCACCGGGAACCCGGCCAGCATCGCCTTCTGCACAAGCTCGAACGAGGCCCGGCCGCTGACCAGCAGCACGCAGCCGCGCATCGGCAGCCTGCCCTCTCGCAGCGCCCAGCCGACCAGCTTGTCGACGGCGTTGTGCCTGCCCACGTCCTCGCGGACGGCGAGCAAGCCGCCGTCGGGCGAGAACGCGGCCGCCGCGTGCAGCCCACCCGTCCTGGCGAACACCCGCTGCGCCGCGCGCAGGGAATCGGCCATGGCCGCCAGCGCGGCCGCGGGCACCCTCAGGCCGTCGGCGCCGATGTCCCAGCGCGTGTGCACGCAGAGGTCGGCGATGCTCGCCTTGCCGCACACGCCGCACGCGCTCGTGGTCAGGAAGTTGCGGCGGGGCACCGCCGCGAGGCCCGGCCTGAGCTCAACATCGGCGATATTGCCGACTTCCTCGTGCCCAGCGTGGCCGCAGCGCACGCCGTCGCAGATGGTGATCGACGTGATGTCGGCTACGGAGCCGACGATGCCCTCGCCGACCAGGAACCCGGCGGCCAGGTCCAGATCGTCGCCGGGAGTGCGCATGGTGAGGCTGACCGCCTCGCCGCCCACCCGGATGCCGAGCGGCTCCTCGGCGGCGAGCAGGTCCGGCCGTTCGCTCTGACTTCCGCCGTCGATGCGCACCACGCGACGGCGTGCCGTCCGCCCGCTCATCACCGCTCCCGTCGCTGTTGTTCTGCCGAGGGTACGTGCTTGGATGGGCGCATGGACAGCGGCGGCGCCGACGCGGGCCCGATGCGGCGGCTGCTGGCGGGCTGGCCGGCATACCGGCAGCTCACGGGCCGCGACGGGCTCGGCCGGGGAGCCGCGGCGCGGTCGCCGCACACGGAGGCGGCCAGGCCTCGGACGGCGAGCGCGGACCGCGTGGCGCCCTCGGTCTGCCCGTACTGCGCGGTCGGCTGCGGCCAGCTGGTCTACGTGTCCGTGTCGCGCGGTCCTGGCGGCGGTCGTGACGGAGTCGCGCCAGGAGGCACAGTCACCGAGACGGTCACGCAGATCGAGGGCGACCCGGACTCGCCGGTATCGCGCGGGCGGCTGTGCCCGAAGGGCGCGGCGACCAAGCAGCTGGTGACCCATGCCGGGCGGCAGACCAGGGTCCTGTACCGCAGGCCGCACGGGACCGACTGGGAGCCACTTGGCCTGGACGAGGCCATGGACATGATCGCCGACAGGGTGATCGCGACTCGCCGGGCGACGTGGCAGGAAGACGCCGACGGCAAGCGGGTGGCCCGCACGCTCGGGATCGCCAGCCTCGGCGGAGCCACGCTGGACAACGAAGAAAACTACCTGATCAAGAAGCTGTGGACGGCGCTCGGCGCGATCCAGATCGAGAACCAGGCCCGCATATGACACTCCGCCACCGTCCCCGGTCTGGGGACCAGTTTCGGCCGCGGCGGCGCCACCACATTCCCCCGTGACCTGATCAACTCCGACTGCATCGTGATCTGCGGTTCGAACATGGCCGAATGCCATCCGGTCGCATTCCAGTGGGTCGTCGAGGCGAAGCTGCGCGGCGCGACGGTGATCCATGTCGATCCCAGGTTCACCAGGACCAGCGCGGTGGCCTCGCTGCACGTACCCACCCGGGCCGGCGGCGACATCGTGTTCCTGGGAGCGCTGATCAACCACGTCCTGTCCGGCGGCCACGAGTTCCGCGACTACGTCGTCGCGTACACCAACGCCGCCGACATCCTGCCCGAGGAGTTCACCGACGCCGAAGACGGCGACGGGCTGTTCTCCGGGTACGACCCGCAGACGCGGACCTATGACAACTCGACCTGGCAGCCCACGGGGCAGCGGGACGAGACGCTCGAGCACCCGCGCTGCGTCTTCCAGGTGCTCAGGCGGCATTTCGCCAGGTACACACCCGAGCTGGTGGAGCGGGTCTGCGGGATCCCGCCCGCCCAGTTCCGCGCCGTCGCCGACACGCTCGTGGCGTGCAGCGGCCGGGAGCGCACCACCGCCTGGGTCTACGCGGTCGGCTGGACCCAGCACACCACCGGCGTCCAGCACATCAGGACCGCCTCGATCCTGCAGCTGCTGCTCGGCAACATGGGCAGGCCGGGCGGGGGGATCATGGCCCTGCGCGGCCACGCGAACATCCAGGGCGCGACCGACATCCCGACCCTCTTCCACCTCCTGGGCGGGTACCTGCCGATGCCGAGGCCCGGCGAGTCGATCGACGAGTACCTGGCCAAGATCCCCGACACCGGTTTCTGGGGCAACAAGCGGGCCTACCTGGTGAGCCTGCTCAAGGCGTGGTTCGCCGATGCCGCGACGGTGCAGAACGACTTCTGCTTCGGCCACCTGCCGCGGATCACAGGCGACCACGGCACCTACCGGACTGTGCTTGACATGATCGACGGGAAGGTACAGGGGTACTTCCTGCTCGGCGAGAACCCCGCGGTCGGGTCGGCCGGCGCGCGGCTGCAGCGGCTCGCGCTGGCCAAGCTGGACTGGCTGGTGGTCAAGGACCTGACCATGATCGAGTCGGCCACGTTCTGGAAGGACTCGCCCGAGATCGCCGCCGGGGAGCTGGTCACCGAGCGGATCGGCACCGAGGTCTTCTTCCTGCCCGCGGCCGCGCACGTGGAGAAGGACGGCAGCTTCACCAATACCCAGCGGCTGCTGCAGTGGCACGCCAAGGCGCTCGACCCGCCGGGGGACGCCCGCAGCGACCTGGCGTTCATCTACGACCTGGGCCGACGGATCCGAGCGCGCCTGGCCGGCTCGGCCGACCCGGCGGATCGCCCGGTCCTGGACCTGACCTGGGACTACCCGGTATCCGGCCGCCACGGCGAGCCCGAGGCGGTCGCCGTGCTTGCCGAGATCAACGGTGCCGGCCCGGACGGGCAGCCGCTGAGCGGGTTCGGCGAGCTCCGTGCCGACGGCTCGACCGCGTGCGGCAGCTGGATCCTCGCGGGCTGCTACGCGGGCGGGGTGAACCAGACCGCCCGGCGCACGCCGCAGGCGGAGCAGACCTGGGTGGCCCCGGAGTGGGGCTGGGCCTGGCCGGCCAACCGGCGGATGCTGTACAACCGGGCGTCGGCCGACCCGCAAGGCAGGCCCTGGAGCCAGGCGAAGGCCTACGTCTGGTGGGACCCCGATGCGGGCCAGTGGACCGGCCATGACGTGCCCGACTTCGAGAAAGCCAAGCCCCCGGGGTTCACGCCAGAGCCCGGGGCGACCGGGCCGGCCGCGCTCGGCGGTAGCGACCCGTTCATCATGCAGCGCGACGGCAAGGGCGCGCTGTTCGTGCCCACGGGGCTGGCGGACGGCCCGTTGCCGGTGCACTTCGAGCCGGCGGAGTCGGTCGTCCGCAACCCGGTCTACGGCCAGGACGCCAGCCCAGTCGCCGTGCTGTACCAGGACCGGGAGGCGACCAAGGGCCAGATCGCGCCCCGGGGGCCCGCACATCCGGGTCCGGGCCGGCCAGCGTTCCCCTACGTGCTCACCACCTACCGGCTGACCGAGCACCACACGGCCGGGGCGATGAGCCGGAACCTCTCCCGGCTCGCCGAGCTGCAGCCCGAGATGTTCTGCGAGGTCTCACCGGCCCTGGCCGCCGAGCGGGGGCTGGAGAACGGAGGCTGGGCCACGATCGTCACCGCACGCGCGGCGATCGAGGCGCGGGTGCTCGTGACGGCGCGGCTGCGGCCGCTGCGGATCGGTGGCGAGGGGGTCATCCACCAGGTGGGGCTGCCCTATCACTGGGGCAGCCAGGGCCTGGTGACCGGCGACACGGCCAATGACCTGTTGCCGCTGGCGCTTGACCCGAACGTGTTCATCCAGGAAAGCAAGGTGGCAACCTGCGACGTCCGGGCCGGGCGGCGGCCGCATGGCGCCGCGCTGCGCGAGCTCGTCGCGGCCTACAGGCGGGAGGCTGGCCTGCATGACGACTAGGCGAGGTGACCTTGCGAGCCGGCTGTACGGGCCGCTCGCCGACGTCGCTGGCGAGGCAGGCTACTCCGGGCACCCCGAGCGGGTCGGCTTCTTCACCGACACGAGCGTCTGCATCGGCTGCAAGGCCTGCGAGGTCGCCTGCAAGGAATGGAACGGCCTGCCCGAGCCCGACCCTGGCCAGCTGCACTTGTCCGGCATGTCGTACGACAACACGGGCGCGCTCGGCGCGGACAGCTGGCGGCATGTCGCCTTCGTCGAGCGGCCCGAGCCGACCGGCGACGGCGACGGGCCACTGATCGCCGGGCCCGACGGCAGCGTCTGGATCGACGTCGGCCAGCGCCAGGCCAGCCCGCGCTGGCTGATGGCCTCGGACGTGTGCAAGCACTGCACGCACGCCGCCTGCCTGGACGTGTGCCCGACCGGCGCGCTCGTGCGGACCGAGTTCGGCTCGGTGATCGTCCAGCCCGACGTATGCAACGGATGCGCGTACTGCGTCTCGGCCTGCCCGTTCGGGGTGATCGACCGGCGCGAGGGCGACGGCCGGGCCTGGAAGTGCACGATGTGCTATGACCGGCTGCGCGGCGGCCTGGAGCCGGCCTGCGCCAAGGCGTGCCCGACGGACTCGATCCAGTTCGGCCCGCTCGATGAACTGCGGGCCACTGCCCAGGCCAGGCTGGCCGACCTGCACGCGGCAGGGGTCAGCGAGGCCAGGCTCTACGGCGCTGACCCGGCCGATGGCATAGGCGGGGCAGGGGCCTTCTTCCTCCTGCTGGACCGCCCGGAGGCATACGGCCTGCCGCCCGACCCGGTCGTGACCACCCGGGACCTGCCCGCCATGTGGCGCTGGGCCGGGATCGCGGCCGGAGCGCTCGCCGCCGGAGTCGCCCTCGCGTTCGCCGGGAGGAGGTCATGAGTGAGCAGCCGCAGGTGCCCGAGGCCACCTTCACCTCCTACTATGGCAGGCCGATCCTCAAGGTCACCCGCTGGCGCGAGCCGCACTTGCCCGCCTACCTGTTCCTCGGCGAGCTGTCCGGCGCCGCGGCGGTGCTCGGCGC
>Ga0126369_10000993_pt1 | contig 19334 bp, 13 predicted proteins | sample PanSoiMetaPlot_1_FD_109646 | JGI IMG/M metagenome (GOLD analysis project Ga0126369, IMG submission 109646) | Tropical forest soil microbial communities from Panama - MetaG Plot_1 | ecosystem: Environmental > Terrestrial > Soil > Tropical forest > Bulk soil | place: Panama | collected 2016-02-17 | reverse complement strand
TTTATACAGTTAATACTTTTTATTATTATTAGAAAATAATGGGTTATAATTAATATTATTTGGTTTTATTATAATAATTAAATTTTTTTTAATCAATAGGGGTTTAAGCTACATGTAGTGCATTTTTTAATTTGTAAGTACTTTATTTAGTCTAAGTTGTAAACTAAATATATATTTGTACTTACGTAAAACTAAGTTGTAACTTTTAGTTTATATATTAGTAAGTACCCGTGTACTTAGTAAGTAGCCCAAAGGTGATAAAGGTCGGGTCAATATAAGGCTAGCACCCTAATTTGTTGATAGAACTGAAAAATATAAATTAAAAACTTAGTATTTTTTTTATAAAAGCTAACAAAATAAACAATTTAATCACTAATAAAGATATATACTTGTTGAATAACAAACTTTCACCTTGGTGGGTAACAGGTATTACAGATTCGGAGGGTAATTTTAGTATAAATTATAATTCAAAGTCTAAAAAGATAAGTGCATCTTATAAAGTAACCCAAAAAGATCATTCTTTAATTATTTTGTCTGATTTAAAAAGTTTTTTTAACTGTGGAAATATAAATATAGATAATAGGAAATTTAATACATATAAGTATACTGTAAGTAAAACTTCTGATTTAATTAATATAATTATACCTCATTTTAATAAATATCCTTTAGTTGGATCTAAAAATTTAGATTTTTTAGATTTTAAAAGAGCTTTATTTTTATTAATTGAGCGAGATTCAGATAACTTAAATAAAATTTTATTGATTAAAAGTAAAATGAATAAAAGTAGGTTGTATGAAGAGCGTTGAAATTATCTTAATAATTTAACATTTGGTTTAAAACCTGAATGAGTGCAAGCTTTTATAGATGGAGAAGGAACATTTCAATGTAGGATAACTGATGTAATAAATAAAGAAAAGAGTTATGTAAGTGTTAATCCTACTTTAGAAATTGCTCAAAATAGTCATGATGTTGAAGTTTTAAATGGTATTAAAAATTTTTTTGGTTTGGGTTATTTAAAACCTAAATATAATATTAAATCTTTGTACGAATCTAAAAAATCTCGTTCTGTTAATAGATTAATAATTAATCAATCTAAAATCATTATAGATTTTATAGATAAATATTCAATGCTTACACGTAAACATTTAGATTATTTAGATTGAAAAAAAATATTAGAATTAAAATCTAAGAATATGCATAAAACTATTAAAGGTAAACAAGATATGATTAATTTAAAAATAGGTATGAATAGAGGTAGATTGTTAAATTCTAATTTATTAAGTAATTATGATAAATTAAAAATCGTTAAATGATCTGATTAAAGTAAATAAAATTAATAAGTAAAATTAATAAATTTTTTATTATATTCATGTTTTAATTAATTAATATTGTATTTAAATAATAATGTTAATTATTATTATTATTTAAATATTGTTGTACTTAAAAGCTCTTATAGCTTAGTGGTAGAGTAAAATATTATTTATATTTATGTAAATGTTCGATTCGTTTTAAGAGTTTTAAATGATTATCATTTAAATAATATTAAAAAAATTATTTTTTTAATAAATATAAATTTGAAATTTTTAATAAAAAAGTATAGATTTATATGTATATCAATATTTATTGATATATTTAATGTTCTTTTTAGTTTATAATTAAATTTAATTATGAATTTAATAAATAAAGGTTTCCTAATTGGATATATTATTATTATTATGAAAGATGTAAATTTATTTAATTATTTTCTTATTTCAATATTGCTTTTATTAGGTAGTATAAGTTATATAGTATATTTATATGATTTTAATTTATTAATTTCTTGTTTAGAACAAAGTCTTTTCATTTTATTTTTTTTCTTTTTAACTATTTTTTGTTTAAATGAATTTAAGTTATCTGATAATAAATTAATTAAATATTTTCAAATTATTATTTTTATTTTATTTATTCTTTATATTATTTGTTCTATAATTATAATTTATTTTGGATATTATAATTTATTTAATGATAATATACTTAAAGTTAACTCAGAAGACATTACTATAAAAGGTAAGATAGTATTGGATAAAGAGGCAGGAGCTGAAGTAGCCAAAGGGATATCAACTCTTGGTTCTAATATAGGATTGGGTACATGTGTTGGTACTATGGCTGGTGGGGTAGCTAAAACTATAGCTAAAAGTCCTTTACCTCCTGTACAAAAAGCAGGATTAGTAATAGGTGCTGGTGTAATAGGAGCTATTATACATGCAGGAGCTACTGCCATCAATACTCAATTGCGTGCAGAACATTATGTAAATCAATTTTCAGTTTCCACTAATCAAAATATATTACCTAAAGGTGTTAATAAGTTTATAGGTTCTATAGACGATAATACTCCTTTAGAAATTTTATTGCAATGTATATGTGCACTTAATTCTATTTGTATTTGATTAATTGTAGTTTTATTCATGCAAGTTTTATTTAAAATATATATTAGTGATAAACCTAAATTAAAATTAATAGATTATATATTACCTTATTATAGTGAAAATATAAAAATATATATTTATAAATTAATAAAACTTAATAAAAATATGAATATATTTTATTCTGTTTTTGCAGTAATTTTATTATTGATTTGTCTATTGGGTTCTATATATTTTTCATGAGAATTATATAAGAATATAAGTAGTTATGTTGATGTATATATAGTATATCATAAAAAATAATATATAAGTTTATATATTATTTTTTAATAATAATGAGTATTTTCAATGTGAGATAATATAATTTAATAAATAAAAAAGATAATTAATATAGTATATAATTAAATGTTTGAGCCGTATGCGATGAAAGTTGCACGTACGGTTCTTAGAGGGGGAAATTTTAGTAATAAAACGACCTATCTCGCCAGACCCTATGCAGCTTTACTGTTACTAATTATAATTATAATAAGATAATTTACAGAGTATAAGGTAATTGTTTGATGTAATTGAAACACCTTTATTTGTTCTATTATATTTAATATGATTGGAAGGCAGTTTATGCGGGGCACAGATCCCATAAAAAGTACCTGGGTATATCCAAAGTTCATTATGTAAATTTGCAAATTGTAATTTGCAAATTTAATTATGTCTATTTATAGATATATATTATTACTTTAATTTGTAATTAATTATTTGTTTATAATTATTCAATTATTATAGTATTAAATACTTTATTTTAATTTTTAAGTAAGATTTTAACTATATGGTAAATAGATGTATGATAAAATATATATATAATTATATATATATTTTATTAATTTATATTAATAATGTATTATATATACATACCATTATTAATATAATATTTATATATACTTTAAAAGTTTAATGGCTTAATCTTGCTTTACTGTTTGACTTACATGTCTATCAGTCGCGTAAGCGGGGCATATGATCACAAGATGCATAAAGGAAAGGTCTTGGGTTATAGAAAAAGTTACGCTAGGGATAAATAATTAGTCCTCCAATATTTTAAATTATTGGTAATATATTTGGGTAAATTTCAAAAATGACTTTAACATTTATTAATATAAAGTATATTTGAAGCGAAACTTATTTAAGCATATTTATATATTATTTATAAATTAAATAAGGACGTTCAACGACTAAAAGGTGAATGATGCTAATAATAATCCTTTTACTAATTCCCAACATCTTTATTAACTATTTAATATATTTTAGGTGTATATGTATATATATACTTGTATAATTATTAATGTTATAATATATAATATATTAAACATTAATGGAATAGATTTAACAAAAATAGTTAAACAATATTATGTAATTGATTAATTATATTAATATATTAATATGATAATACTATGCTTAACATTTTGAAAATAAAATTAAAAAATAAATATAAAACTCTTGGAGTTAATACAAAGAATAAAATTATTCGACATAAAGAATTTTCACCTGCTGTAAGGAATTGAAAAAATAGTATTTATGCTTATAACAAAAATACTTTAAGTTTAATTCCTGAAGCCAGTAAATTAACAATGAAATTAATAAAAAGTTATTTTAATTTATATAATTTAAAGTTGGAAAAAAAGAACAAAAGTAAAAAGAAAAAAATTTTTCGAATTAAATTAAGAAAAATTTCAAAACATAAAATATTTGTAAATAATGGGGAATTTAAACATACTAATGATATAGTAAATATAACTGTATTTTTTTATAATAGGCAATTATCTAATTATATGTATAAAATATCAAGAAGGTTTAATAAATTGTTTAAGAAAAATGTATTTAAAAGAAAATTATTATTAATTAGAAAAAAAGGTTTAAAATATATTAAAGAACAAATAAGACAAAAAAATATTATATTTAAAGCTTTGGCTTTAAAATATAATTATAATTTAGAACAAAAAATATATTATGATAAAATTATTAAAGAATATCAAAATAGATATTATAAACGGTTTATTAAAAAATCTTTGAGAAGAATTTTATTATTTATATATTTCAAACAATTAATTTATATTAATAAATCTAAATTTAATAGTTCTTATTTACAAGGTTTAACTGAATTAGTACAAAAAATATATAATAAAAATATACAATTTAATTTTATTAATGTTAAATATTTTTATGTTAATAGCGATATTCTTACACAATCTTTAGTTTTAAAACTTAGAAAAAATAGAAGAAAATTATTAAAATATTTAAAATATTGTATATCAAAAACAAAAATAAAAAATATTGAAATTAATTCCAGTTCTAATTATACATTTAATACAAATGATTTGAATTTAAATAATAGTAATTTAGATGTAACTAATAAATTATTGTATAATTTATTTTTACAAAATAAAACTAAATCAAAATATTTAAAAAATATTATATTAAATAATATTAAATATAAAAGAGTTTCGGGTGTTAGAATACAAACTGCAGGAAGATTAACTAAACGTTATACTGCTTCAAGATCTATTTCAAAACTCAGATATAAAGGTAATTTGATTAATATAAATTCTTCCATTAATGGTCGTCCTTCAGCTTTATTAAGAGGTAAATTAAGACCTAATTTAGAATTTACTAAATTAAATTCCAAAACACGTATTGGATCTTTTGGAATTAAAGGTTGAATTAGTGGAATGTAAATTAAATAAATTTAATCTAGTTAAATGTTTATTTTATATTATCATTGGATTTAAATATAATATATATTTGTTTAAAATTATTTACTATTTTCATATATCCCTCCCTTAAATTTTATATAGTTAATAAAGATGATGAAATAGTCTGAACCATTTTAAAAAAAATGGAAATAAAAGAAAATTCTTTTATGATAACATAAATTGAACAGGCTAATTTGCGCAAGAGAGTACAAATTGAGTGCGCGGTTTGGCACCTCGATGTCGGCTTAACTCATCCACATGAATGTAGAAATCATGAAGGGTACGACTGTTCGTCGGTTAAAGAGTTACATGAGCTGGGTTTAATACGTCGTGAGACAGTATGGTTTCTATCTTCTAGAGGAAATTAGAGTAAAATATAGATAGACCCTTCGTACGAAAGGAGTTGGGTATATTGACCTATGGTTTACCTGTTGTTTATTATTAATTTTATTTATTTTAATATTTATATATTATTATATTTAATAATTATATGTTTACTTTCACTAAAGTAAATTAATATTATAAGCATGGCAGGAAAGCTAAGTCAGTTAAAGATAAGTGCTGAAAGCATATAAGTACGAAGCTTACTATAGTATACTCTTATATAAACGTAGTTCAACACTACGAAATATTATTAAATATTATTTTTTCAAAAATAATATTCTATAGGCTTTAGTTGTAATAATTTTAATTATTTTTAGACATAAAGTACTAATTTGTTAAAATACTATTAATTACACATATCTAATATTTATATATTAAAAATAAATATATTTTTTAGCCTGGTTAGCATAAAAGTAATGCAACCGTTTTGTAATCGGTTTAAGTAAGTGCGATACTTGCACTGGGCTTTAAAATAAATTTTAAAGACCCAGTGGTCAAGTTTGGTTAAGACATAACATTTTCACTGTTAGTGCGAGAGTTCAAATCTCTCTTGGGTTAAAAGAAATTAGCTCAGTGGTAGAGCTGTCGTTTTACACACGAAAGGTCAGGTGTTCAAATCACCTATTTCTTATTAGTTATTTTATAGGCGGATTAATGTAATAGTAACATATTTGGCTCATGACCAAAAAATTTAGGTGCAAATCTTAAGTCCGCAAATAAAAGTTTTAAGGCTATAGCTTAATGGTAAAGCCAGCTGCTCATGATAGCTTTTATAAATGTTCGACTCATTTTAGCCTTATTTAACAAAATACAATTTAAATAATAATTATTAGTATAATATTATTATTTATAGTCCGAGTGCTGGAAATGGTAGACAGGCTTAACTTAAAATTAAGTGATGGTAATCGTGTACGTTCAAATCGTTCTTCGGACAATTGAAAAAATAATAAGATTAATTTATTTAATGCAAATAATAAGATAAAATTTATTAATTCTATTTTTGTTTATGAAAATGTTGATATTTATAATATGGAAAGATTAAAAATTAAAATAATTTATGTTTTACTAGATGAATTTTATAATCTAGTAAAAGTAATGTAGGTTTTTCTACTGATTTATTTTAGATAAATAATATTATTGTAAATCTATAATAAATAGATTAAAAATAAATAATTTACTATAAGTATGTATATAAGTATATAATATGAAAATATTAAACGTTTAAGTTGTTTATATTATGTTAATTTAAATATAGGGGTTATAGTTTAATTGGTAAAACAGAGACTTTGCACGTCTTCAATTTAGGTTCAATTCCTAATAACTCCATATCTGTTATTGGTTTAAAAATATAAATCAATAGCTCGAAAAGCTCAATTGGTAGAGCGGAACACTGAAGATGTTTAGGTTATAAGTTCAAGTCTTATTTCGAGCATTTATATTTTATAATACTATAATAGTATTATAAAATGGGTATGCTGAAATTTGGTAACCAGGTTCCACTTAGGATGGAATAGTTTTAACTTTGCAAGTTCAAGTCTTGTTACCCATATTATTTCCTTTTTACTATTTAAACATAAAGTTTATATTTTAATTATGTTGTCGACTAATGGGTAAGTCATAAATTTTTGGTATTTATTATTGAGTGTTCGAATCGCTCCAACATAAAAATTATTTTTCAATCATAAATATATATATATTGATTAGCCAGGATAGTTTAATAGGTAGAACAATAATTTCATGAATTAAGAATGAGAATTCAAATTTCTCTCCCGGCTTATAATTTTATATAGTTTTTGATAAAGGTGGATATAGTTTAATAGGTAAAACAACTGTATGTGGCATAGTATATTCTTGTTCAATTCAAGATATCCTCCTATATATTATTAAATTTTATTTTACTTTATATTAACTTTATTATATAATCTAATTATGCAATAGCGTAAGTAAATTATATTTAGGTTTGTTATGTTAAGCTCAACCTATTTAAAGCTGATTGCGTCTTATAATTATAGAACATATCAAACTAAATCTTATAACGAAAATGAAGAAGTTATTAAGCATAGTAATTATAATATAAAAGATATGATAACTAATATAACAATGTGAAAAGAAAGGTGATTCTTGTCATCCAATGCTAAAGATATAGGTACGTTATATTTAATGTTTGCTTTATTTTCAGGATTGATAGGAACTGCTTTTTCAGTTCTAATAAGATTAGAATTATCTGGACCTGGTGTACAGTATATAGCTGATAATCAATTGTATAATAGTATTATAACTGCTCATGCTATTTTAATGATATTTTTTATGGTTATGCCAGCATTGATAGGAGGTTTTGGTAATTTCTTATTACCTTTATTAGTAGGGGGTCCTGATATGGCATTTCCTAGATTAAATAATATTAGTTTTTGATTATTAATACCTAGTTTATTATTATTTGTGTTTTCTGCTATAATTGAAAATGGTGCGGGTACAGGTTGAACTCTTTATCCTCCATTAGCAGGAATACAAAGTCATAGTGGACCTAGTGTAGATTTAGCAATATTTGGTTTACATTTAGCTGGTGTTAGTAGTTTATTAGGTGCTATTAATTTTATTTCAACTATTATTAATATGAGAAGCCCTGGTATACGTTTGCATAAATTAGCTTTGTTTGGTTGAGCTGCGGTAATAACAGCAGTGTTATTATTATTATCTTTACCTGTACTTGCTGGTGCAATTACAATGTTGTTAACTGATAGGAATTTTAATACATCTTTTTTTGAAATAGCTGGAGGAGGAGATCCTATATTATTCCAGCATCTTTTTTGATTTTTCGGACATCCTGAAGTTTATATTTTAATTGTACCAGGTTTTGGTATAATTAGTACTGTAGTTTCAGCTAGTTCAAGTAAAAATATATTTGGATATCTTGGAATGGTTTATGCTATGATGTCAATTGGTGTTTTAGGATTTGTTGTTTGAAGTCAATGGTTGGCTTTCCTTATAAGTGATTATAGGGTAATAAATTTCGCTGTGTGCTGGAAAAGTTTAGTGTTTATAAATACTTTTAATAGTGAAAATTTTATAGGCTATACTCAATCAGCAGGAAATCTTAGTTTTATATTTCTAGGTATTTTATTATATATAGTAAAATATTACATAAAATCTGAAAAGAGTTCCTCAGAGACTACACGCGAAACATCTTTTGATTTTAAAAATTATAGGAAAATATCAGGAAATAATTTTATAACAAATGAATGATTAACTTGATTTATTGGTTTTTCTGAAGGCGATGGAGCTTTTCTTACAGGTAAAGATAAACGCCTTAGATTTGTATTAACTCAAAAAGAAGTTAGTATATTGAATCATATTCATAATACTTTAAGTATAGGAAGGGTAAAAACATTTAATAAATTTAGTCGTTATTTTGTTGATGATAAACAAGGTATACTTATTTTAATAGCTTTATTTAATGGAAATTTAGTATTAAATAAAAGAAAAATACAAGTGAGAAAATGGCTTGACACTATTAATATATTAGAAATAAATAATAATGTTATTCCTTTATTGAATAATAGTTGATTATCTGGATTTATAGATGCAGAAGGTTGTTTTAATGTTACATTGTTTAAAAGAAAAGCTATGACTTTAGATTATCAAGTTAAATTAAGATTTATGATTGATCAAAAAGATAGTTTAGATACTATGTTAGTTATAAAAGATCAATTAAATTTATTTTTAACTCATAGAAAACAAAAAGGATTAGATATTTCTATGTATAGAGTAGAAAGTAATTCATTTAAAAAAGTACCGCTTATAGTTGAATACTTGAATAAATTCAGATTGAAAACAAAAAAGCAAGAATCATTTGATAAATGAGTTTTAGTATATGAATTAATTAAAAATAAAAATCATCTCACAAAAGAGGGATTAAATGAAATTAGATTGTTAAGCAAACAAATTAATTTAATTACTAGTGTTACGAATAAAATTGGAGATAAACTTGATAAAAAGATGAAGATATAGTCCATGGAATATATTATATTCTATTTGCATCATATGTATACAGTAGGTTTAGATGTAGATACAAGAGCTTATTTTACTGCTGCAACTTTAATTATTGCAGTTCCTACAGGAATTAAAATATTTAGTTGGTTGTCGAAGTCCTTTAGTAAGACTTATATGACCGAATACAATAAAGATATTAATATTATTAATACTTCTCCTAAAGCACTCGTAATTTATGGTACTAATTTATCTTTTATTGTAGGTTATTATAAATATACGGCTTTAGAAATAAAATCTGTTATGATTCCTAATTATCTTTTACCTGTTTTTGTAGGAATTGTTCTTTCAGATGCTAATATTAGTAAATCTTATAGAACTGATGCTAGGTTGCAATTTAGACAAACAAATAATCATATTGATTATTTCAATTTTATGTTTTTTAAATTAAGTCATTATTGTTTTAAACCTCCTTATAAAATTAAAATAATTAAACATAAGAAAGAATATATGGGATTAGGTTTTACAACACGAAGTTTGTCTTGTATTACTGAATTATATAATATATTTTATATTAATAACAAAAAAATAATACCTTTTAATTTGTATGATTTATTATCATGAGAAGCTTTAGCTTATTGAATCATGGGAAGTGGAACTTATAATTCAGGTGTAAGAATTCAAACAGATTTTTATACTATAAAAGAAATGGTTTTTGTTATTAATGTGTTAATTATAAAATTTAATTTAGAATGTTCTTTGCATTATCAAAAAGGAAATCCTCTTTTATATATAAAAAGTAAATCTATAAAAAAAAATTTGGATAATCTTTTACCTTATATGCATGATTCTATGAAGTATAAAATATTAGGTAAAAAGTATAAATAAATTTTTAATTTTCTTTATTGTTAATATGGCAAATTCTAGGGACATCCTTACGTAAGAATAGTAATTATTAGGGATTATCGTAGAGCTAAGTGGTAATATGAAAATATTATTCATTAAATAAAAAATTTAATGAGTATAATATATAATTATTTATATTATATCTAAAAGTGTAGAGACCAGATGCCATACTATTTTTAAGTAATATAAATAATATTATATAAAATATGAAGGAATGGTCCAGATTACTAGTAATAGACAGTGCCTTAAATAAGCATTTAAGTAAAAATATACAAATATGTCACTGTTTTTATGAAATATAAAGCCAACTAGATCTGAAATGATCGAAGGCCTTACCCTGAGCAACTTGTTATGGTGGATCATTACATTTAACTCCTGCTATGTTATTTGCGTTAGGTTTTATTGTTATGTTTACTATCGGTGGTTTAAGTGGAATTGTTTTAGCTAATGCATCACTTGATATTGCATTTCATGATACTTATTATGTTGTTGCTCATTTTCATTACGTTTTATCTATGGGTGCTGTTTTTGCATTATTTAGTGGTTGATATTTTTGAATACCTAAAATATTAGGTTTATCATATGATATCTTTGCTGGTAAAGTTCATTTTTGAATTTTATTTATAGGAGTTAATCTTACTTTTTTTCCTCAACATTTCTTAGGTCTACAAGGAATGCCTAGAAGAATTAGTGATTACCCTGATGCTTTTGCTGGTTGAAATATAATAAGTAGTTTTGGTTCAATAGTTAGTGTTGTTGCTACTTGATGTTTTTTAAATATTTTATATATACAATTAACTCAAGGTACTGTTGTATCGAGATCTCCTTGATTAACTCCACAATATTTTAGTGATTTATTTCAAATTTTATTTAATAGAAATAATAATTCTTTAGAATGATGTTTAACAAGTCCTCCTAAACCTCATGCATTTGTTAGTCTTCCTTTACAATCTAATTTAATTTAGTTTTTTAATTTAATTTTTTATTATAAAAAATATATATATATATTTTTTATAAGCATGTTAGTTTAATGGTTAAAATGTCGTGCTACGGACACGTTAATATAAGTTCGAATCTTGTACATGTTTAAGCATTAATTACAGATTTTAAATTAAAAATTAATATTTATTAATAATTCTTATTAGCTCAAGGGTAGAGCAGAATACTTCTAATATTTTGATCTTAGTTCGAATCTAGGATAAGAATATTAATTATTTTTAATATTTAATAAAGTAAATATATATATATATTTATATATATATATATTTATTTCATATAAAGCTCTTATAGCTCAAAGGTAGAGCAAAATACTGTTAATATTTGTATAGATGTTCGATTCATCTTAAGGGCTTTTAAATGTTTGTCATTTAAATTTTATTAAAAATAAAATTCTTATTTTTAATTATGTAAGTTTGAAATTTTTAATAGAAAAAAATATAAATTTATATGTATATCAATAAATATTGGTATATTTAATTATGTTTTTATTAATTTATAATTTTATTTTTATTTAATTATAAATAATAGTTTTATTATTTAACAAATAAAGGTTTCCTAATTGGATATATTAATTAATTAATAATGATACAAGCAGCAAAAATTATAGGAACTGGGTTAGCTACTACTGGTTTAATAGGTGCTGGTGTAGGTATAGGTGTAGTATTTGGTGCCTTAATTTTAGGTGTGGCTAGAAATCCTTCACTAAGAGGTCAATTATTTGCATATGCTATTTTAGGTTTTGCTTTTGCAGAAGCTACTGGATTATTTGCTTTAATGATGGCTTTCTTATTACTATATGTTGCTTAATTAATGATAATATTTTTTAGTCTTAAATTTGAAAGTAAAAGTTTTAAATTAAAATTATTTTTTACACGTAATTTTAGTAATTTTTATAGTAATATTATATTTAAATATGCAATCAAAGTATATATTGATCCATTAAATCAACGTAAGTTAATACGTAAAGACAATAATGAAAAAATTGGTGTATATTCTTGATTAAATAAAGTTAATGGTAAATTTTATATAGGTAGTGGAGATCCTTTGTATTTAAGAATAAGTGATTATTTTCAGAATTGATATATTTTATATCGTCCTAATTTACAAATAGTTAAAGCTATTTCCAAATACGGTATAAAAAATTTTTCTTTAGTTATATTGGAATACTCAAATTCAAAAAATCTTATATTATGTGAACAAAAATGAATTGATCTTCTTAAACCTGAGTATAATCTTAGTCTTATAGCTAGAAATATTAAGGGTTATAAACATTTTATTAAAGGTAAAAATAAAATACAAGAAACTAAAGAAATTATTAATGATTATGATAAATGAAATAATTATTTCATTTATCATAAAAATAAAAAATCATTAGTATCTAAAATAAAAGTAGAAATAACAGATGTAGAGACTAAAATAACTACTGTTTATGTATCTATACGTAAAGCGGCAGAAGCTATTAATTCCGATATAAAAACTATTTTGCGTCGTGAAAAATCTCAGAAAAACAAAGGTATAAATACTCCATATAGAAATAAATATATAATAAGTATCAAACGATAAAAATTTTTAATGATTATTAAATAGTAGCTATATTAATAGTTACTTAACTATTTTAATAATACCAAATATGGTATTATTAAAAATAAAAAAAGGAAAAAAACTGATGGCATAAAAAAATTAAAAATGCTACAAAATATAATAAATATATAAAATTATTAACATTTTTATTAAGTATAAATCGTAAATATAAAAATATTTTGTTTCATTATACAAATAAATTTAGTTAAAAGTTTAAAAAGTAATAATATAATAATAATAAAGGTATATTATAACATATGAACTATACAAAATAAGATAGTACATAAAATATGTACATTTAATAAAAATGAAATAATAAATAAATTATTATAATTAGAAAAAAAATAAGTCTTAAATTTAATATGTATAAGAATATATATCTTTATAATAATACTATAAAACTAGATGCCCCAACACCATGAGGGTTATTTTTCCAAGATAGTGCAACACCTCAAATGGAAGGTATAGAGGAATTACATAATAATATAATGTTTTACTTAGCAATTATATTATTTACTGTAACATGAATGATGATAACAATAATAAGAAGTTTTGTGTATACAAAATCATTTATATCACATAAATATATGAATCATGGTACATTAATAGAATTAATATGAACTATAACACCAGCTATAATATTAATATTAATAGCTTTTCCTTCATTTAAATTATTATATTTAATGGATGAAGTAATGGATCCATCATTAGTTATTTATGGTGAAGGTCACCAATGATATTGAAGTTATCAATATCCTGATTTTACTAATGCAAATGATGAATTTATAGAATTCGATTCTTATATAGTACCAGATGCAGATTTAGAAGAAGGTACATTAAGAATGTTAGAAGTAGATAATAGAGTTATTATACCAGAATTAACACATACAAGATTTGTAGTTTCGGCTGCAGATGTTATACATTCTTTTGGATGTCCTTCTTTAGGTATTAAATGTGATGCTTACCCAGGTAGATTAAATCAATCATCTGTCTATTTAAATAGACAAGGTACATATTTTGGCCAATGTTCAGAAATTTGTGGTATATTACATAGTTCTATGCCTATAGTTATACAATCTGTTAGTCTAAAAAAATTCTTATTATGATTACGAGATCAAATGGGTGATTAAATAAATATATTACATATATTTTATATGTAATATTATTATATAATAAATAATGTTATTTATTATTATTATAATTTATACATACATGAATCTTATGTTAAATTAGTTATATGAATTTTTCATTAATATTATTTTTAATAGGGATCTTAGGTTTTGTTTTAAATAGAAAAAATATAATATTAATGCTTATTTCAATAGAAATAATGTTATTATCTATCACTTTTTTAATATTAATAAGTTCACTTAATTTTGATGATATTTTAGGACAAACATTTGCTATATATATTATAACTATAGCGGGAGCAGAATCTGCTATAGGTTTAGGTATATTAGTAGCTTTTTATAGATTAAGAGGAAGTATAGCGATACAATATAAATAATGTATTTAATAATTATTTTATTACCTTTATTAGGTTCTATAATATCGGGTTTTTTTGGTAGAAAAATTGGAGTTGTTGGAGCACAATTAATCACTTGTAGTTCTATCATAATAACAACTTTAATAGCTATATTAGCTTTTATAGAAGTAGGATATAATAATATACCTGTAACAATAAACATTACGAGATGAATTGATATAGAATCAATAAATATATTTTGAAGTTTTTATTTCGATAGTTTAACTGTCTCTATGTTAATACCTGTATTAATAGTATCTAGTCTAGTTCATATATATTCTATAGGTTATATGAGCCATGATCCACATAATCAAAGATTTTTTAGTTATTTAAGTTTATTTACTTTCATGATGATCGTACTTGTGACAGCAGATAATTATCTTTTAATGTTTTTAGGTTGAGAAGGTGTAGGAATTTGTTCGTATCTTTTAGTAAATTTTTGATTTACTAGAATAGCTGCCAATCAAAGTTCTATATCAGCTTTTTTAACTAATAGAGTGGGTGATTGTTTTCTAACAATAGGTATGTTTATACTTTTATGATCCTTTGGTAATATAGATTATTCTACAATATTTTCTTTAGCTCCTTATATAAATCAAGATATTATTACCTTAATAGGTATTTGTTTATTAATAGGTGCTATGGCTAAAAGTTCTCAAATAGGTCTTCATGTTTGATTACCTCAAGCCATGGAAGGTCCTACACCAGTATCTGCATTAATTCATGCTGCTACTATGGTTACAGCAGGTGTATATTTATTAATGAGAACATCACCTTTAATAGAATATAGTTCAACAGTTTTATTGCTTTGTTTATGAATTGGAGCAATAACTACTATATTTAGTTCTGTTATAGGTCTATTTCAACAAGATATAAAAAAAGTAATTGCTTATTCAACAATGAGTCAATTAGGAATGATGGTTATAGCAATAGGTTTATCTTGTTATAATATAGCATTATTTCATTTAGTAAATCATGCTTTTTATAAGGCTCTTTTGTTTTTAGGAGCAGGAGCAGTTATACATTCGGTAGCTGATAATCAGGATTTTAGAAAATATGGAGGGTTAAAAACATTTTTACCTTTAATTTATTCAGTAATGCTAATAGCTTCTTTAAGTTTAGTAGCTTTTCCTTTCATGACAGGATTTTATTCTAAAGATTTTATACTTGAATCTGCATATGGACAATTTTATATTTCTAGTACAATTGTGTATATTATAGCTATGATAGGTGCTATATTTACTACATTGTATTCAGTAAAAGTATTGTATTTAGTATTTTTAACTAATCCTAATGGACCTTTAATAAATTATAAACAAGTTGATCCAGGAAATATATTTATTAATTTTCCTTTAATTATATTAGCTGTTTTTTCTATATTCTTTGGATATATAACTAAAGATATATTTATAGGATTAGGTACTAATTTTTTTTCTGATAATAGTTTATTTTTACATCCATCACATGAAATTATGTTAGATACTGAATTTGCTGTTTCAACTATTTTTAAATTATTACCTTTTATTTTTACTATTAGTTTAGGATTAATTTCTTTAATTTTTTCTGAATTTTTTGGTAAGTTTCTTATTAATTTTAAATATTCTAATTTAGGTTATAATATTTTTAGCTTATTTAATCAAAGATTTTTAATTGAATTATTTTATAATAAATATATTACTGATGTTATTCTTAAATTAGGAGGTCAAACTACTAAAATAATTGATAAAGGTTCTGTAGAATTATTAGGACCATATGGATTAGAGAAAGGTTTATTAAGTTTAAGTAAAAATATAGGTAACTTAAGTACAGGTGTAATTACAACTTATGCCTTGTATATATTAATAGGTTTAATATTTTATATTTGCTTATTGTATTTCTCTTTTGTAAATAATGATATTTTATTATTATTATTGTTTGCTATTTTTTCTACTATAAATTATAAAAGTTTATCTTTAAATTTAAGAAAGTTTAAATAAAATAAAATATATATATATATATATTTATTTTACAAAGTACAAATCTCTTAAAAAATCATACTAAAAATTACATATATTAATATGTAATTGTAATAAAGATTATATTATATTACAATGTTATTGTGTTCTATTTTTTTTTTATTATTATCTAATTCCCTAAGTTTCAGGAGAGATATTTCAATATATTATTCCAGAATTGGAATCGTTATACAGTTTTATTGTATATTTTTTTGTTATAACAATTTATTTGTTTCATATTTAGATCAAGGTATAGGACTTTTTGGTGGTTTGTTTAATATATCTTCAATATCTATTGTTTTTGATATATTAATATTTTTGCTTACTTTATTGATATTAAATTTAACAGCTTTTTATCCTAGAAAATACTGATCTAATGAGTATTCAACTTTTTATAAATTATTATTTACAAAATTAAAATTATTTGTTACAAATATAATTAATAAAAAAGGAGAACAGTTTTCTATTATTGAATATACTTTAATTATATTATTTATAATTACAGGTAGTGTATTACTAATTTCAAGTAGTGATTTAATATCAATTTATTTATCTATAGAATTACAAAGTTATGGTTTGTATTTACTTTGTACAATGTATAGAAATTCTGAATCATCTACATCTGCGGGTTTAACATATTTTTTATTAGGTGGTTTATCTTCTTGTTTTATTTTACTAGGTATAGGTTTAATATATGCAAATTCTGGTACTACATATATTGATAATTTTTATATAATAACTAATTTATTTAATATAATAAATGAAGAAGAACAATATAATATAATATATTGAGATATATTTACTTATATACCTTATTCTTTATTATTAATAACTGTAGGATTTTTATTTAAGATATCAGCTGCTCCTTTCCATTTTTGATCTCCTGATGTTTATGATGGTATACCTACTATTGTTACTACTTTTGTAGCAATAATACCAAAAATAGCTATTTTAATTATATTATTGCATTTGGTACATTATATAAATAATATATATATATCAACAGAATATACTTGAACTACAAGTTTATTAATTAGTAGTTTGTTATCTTTAATAATAGGTACTGTGTTAGGTTTAACACAGTTTAGAATAAAAAGATTATTTGCATATAGTACTATATCTCATATAGGATTTTTATTATTGGCTTTAAGTATTAATAGTGTTGAATCTATACAATCTTTTATTTTTTATCTTATACAATATAGTATATCTAATTTAAATGCTTTTTTTTTATTGATTAGTATTGGATATACTTTATATATATTTACTAATAAAAATATAAATTATATTAATTTATCAGATAAAAATAATTCACCTATTCAATTACTAAGTCAAATAAAAGGATATTTTTTAATAAATCATACATTATCTATAAGTTTAGCTATTACTATTTTTTCTTTTGCAGGTATACCACCTCTTGTTGGTTTTTTTGCAAAACAGATGGTTTTATCTGCTGCTTTACAAAATGGTTTTATTTTTATATCTTTAATAGCTGTAATTACTAGTGTAATAAGTGCAGTTTATTATTTAAATATTGTTAAAATTATGTTTTTTGAATTAAATTATTATAAATATAATTTAGGTTTATTTAATCTTAAAATACCAGTACAAATTATTAAAAATAATAATGTTATGGATACTATTTATTTTAGATCGTCTCAAATATCATTATCTAATTCTCTTTCTATAACTATTTCTATTTTAACTCTTATTATTCTTTTATTTATGTTTATACCTGATCAATGATTACATATGTCTAATATTTTATCTATTATTTTATTTTCCCCTTATAATTATATATAGTAATTTATTATATTTTATATAATTTTTTTTATTGAGAGTTTGCATAATTTAAATAAAGTTTATTTAAACAACTTAAAATAATTATTTTAATTTTTACTTAGAAAAGATATAAATTTATAACAATATTAAATTTTTGTTTAAATATGAATATAAATTAAAATTATAAAAATATATAAAATAAATATATGAGAATTTTAAAAAGTCATCCGTTATTAAAAATGGTAAATTCATATGTAATTGATTCACCTCAACCTTCTAATATTAGTTATTTATGAAATTTTGGATCTTTATTAGCTTTATGTTTGATTATACAAATAGTTACAGGTGTAACATTAGCAATGCATTATACACCTAGTGTCATGGAAGCTTTTGATTCAATAGAACATGTTATGCGAGATGTAAATAATGGATGACTACTACGTTATTTACACTCAAATACAGCCTCAGCGTTCTTTTTTTTAGTATATCTACATATAGGTAGAGGTATGTATTATGGATCATATAAAGCACCAAGAACATTAACTTGAGTTCTTGGAACTATTATATTAATTGTAATGATGGCTACAGCTTTCCTAGGATATGTATTGCCGTATGGGCAAATGAGTTTATGAGGTGCAACAGTTATTACTAATCTAATGAGTGCTATACCATGAGTAGGTCAAGATATTGTTGAGTTTCTTTGAGGAGGTTTTTCTGTTAATAATGCTACATTAAATAGATTTTTTGCTTTACATTTTCTATTACCTTTTGTTTTAGCTGCATTAGTTTTAATGCATTTAATTGCAATGCATGATACTGTTGGATCAAGTAATCCTTTAGGTATATCAGGTAATTATGATAGATTACCTTTTGCCCCTTATTTTATTTTTAAAGATTTAGTTACTATCTTTATTTTTATGTTTGTTTTATCTGTTTTTGTTTTCTTTATGCCTAATGCTTTAGGTGATAGTGAAAATTATGTAATGGCTAATCCTATGCAAACTCCTCCTGCTATAGTACCAGAGTGATATCT
>Ga0126369_10000989_pt1 | contig 19360 bp, 16 predicted proteins | sample PanSoiMetaPlot_1_FD_109646 | JGI IMG/M metagenome (GOLD analysis project Ga0126369, IMG submission 109646) | Tropical forest soil microbial communities from Panama - MetaG Plot_1 | ecosystem: Environmental > Terrestrial > Soil > Tropical forest > Bulk soil | place: Panama | collected 2016-02-17 | reverse complement strand
CAAAGAAAAAAGGCGGCCCGCACAAGACCGCCTTCTTTCATTTTCAGCATGCGTATGCCGCGCCGATTAGATTAGGTCCGACCAGGGAACGCCCGGAAGAACCTGGGTGTGTTCCTGTCGCACCGCTTGCAGGCTGTTGGGATCGAGACCCAAAGCTTTCAGGATGGTAGGGGCGACCTGCGTTGTTTCCACCGGGCTGGTGATTGTCTTTGGCGCGAAGTTCGGGTTCGCCAGGAGCATCATCACGTTGGTGTCGTCATGAGCGAAGCCACCGTGTTCCGACAGTTTCTTTGTGCTGCCCGAATACGTAACGCCGATGTTCGGGGTCACGATGATGTCCGGCGAACGCGGATCCGCAGCCGGGGGAAGTCCTGGCGCGTTGAAGCTGGTACGCAGCGATGGCCCGGAAAAGATCTCACCAATCCCCGCGGTGTTCGCAGCGGCGGGCGACTGCTTCTCGAGCATGGCAACGGCGTCTTCGGTTGAACAGCCTGGGTTATTGTTCAGCCACAAAAGCGAGACGTCGTCTTCCGTCGGGCCGATTCCCGTCGGGTTCGAGGGGGATTCGGAGATTGGCAGGCAACCAGCGCTGTCCACAATCCTTGCCGGTGATGTCGTAACCGGGCCGGAGGCGGTGATGCCCGTATAGCGCGAAGAATCGATCGGGCTCTGGCCGTGCTTGGCAGTGATCACGATCAGGGTCGATTCATAGTTGCCGGTCTTCTTCAACTCGGCGACGAACTGGCCGATGGCCTGGTCGACAAATCCAATTTCGTCCAGCAGCGGTGCGCCCGGCGTGCCGATATTGTCGAGATACCCTCCGGTTCCAACTCCTTTTTCGATCAGTTTCTGGCCGACGCTGACCGCCTGGAAGTTCATGCCAAATACCGTCGGGGTTCTCGTCTTGGCACTGTGATCGTGAGTGAAACCAGCGATTTCATTCAGGATGGCATTGACCTTCAAGGTGTCGTAGCACTTGATGGCAACGAAGCTGTCGGTGTAGGCGCCCAACGCCGACTTCGTCGGATCGGGATTCCAGTTCGGGTCGGCGATCGGGTTGCAGATGTTCTGGCCTCCCGGCTTGATTCCCGGAAGCGCAACCGGGATGGAGTTGATTTCTGGCGCATAGAAATCATCCAGGTTCACGGGACCCCTAGTGCTTGGACCGGAAACCGACGCATATGCTGGGTGCTTATCGGACCATGCGGTGTAACCTCCCGCCTGATGAACGACGCCGAAGATGGTATTGGTGCGCACGAAGTTCCAGGGCAACACCGGCTGGCAGTTATTTGCCGGATCGCGCGGCAGCCGCTGCACGTCAATGGAATTCACACCGCCGCCACCTGAGGGAGCGCCTCCGTTCAGCTTCGACTGGTCGAGGTCGATACCCTCTTCATATTCCGTAGTGGTGCCGTTGAATACGCCAATCTCGCACGTACCTGCTGCGACACCGTTGCCGGTGGTCTTAGCCGGAGGCGCGAGTGAGCGATCATACGCAACGTCATAGAAAACCCCTTCGGCACGGGGTGAGCCGCCGCTGACGATGGCGGTCAATCCCGGGAAAGAATCCGAGGGCTTCGAAGTTGAGGTTTCGAGATAGTTGATCCCTGTGGCGCGCAGTCTTGCCAAGTTTGGGCAATAGGGCGCACCACCGTTAATGTCGGTGAGTCCTTCCGAGCAGTTCAGGAAGTCCACTGCGTGCATGCCGTCAATGCTGATCAGCAGAACGTGTTTGAACCCTTTTCCTTCGCGCCCTTCGTCATTGGCCTGAACCGGCGACGGAACCGTGGTTCCCACCAGACCCAGCGACAGCGCGGCTGCTAAAAACTTCTTCTTCATTTGAATCTCCTTGTTTTGCTTGCGGTGCTCTAAAGAGGGAAGTGACAACCGAACCAAGCCCGCAAGGGAGATTAGGGGGCAATTGTTACAGAGCGTTGACGCCTGGATGTTTGCGCCGTTAAAGAGAGCAAAAAACAACAGACCGTGGCAGGGAATCGTGAATTGTTCAATTCGAGGCAGATCGAGATGAGGCGCAATCTGAAAGAAGTTTCACAATCGGAACGCAAGTGATCAGGAATCCACGCCCGCCGCGAGCTTAGAAATTCGAGTGTCATAAATCTCATCGGCGCGCTTCAGCGCTTCGGTAATATTCTCGCCCGGTCAAAGCCCGCTTCTCTCATGAGTGCTTCCGGTTGCGGACGCGCGCCGCACAGTGGCATGGACCGACCGCTTCTCTGCAACTGATCCGCAAGTTTTTCCAGTGCTGCATGCCTGTTGCATCGAGTCATGTGGCGCAGTCTCTGGATCACAACGGGGGGAAGCGACGCGAGATGGTCCGTGATGGTGTTGACCTTGTCGGCCACACCCAACAGAAAAAGGGCCGTGCATCCGGTAGGCCGCGGCATAGATATAGTCGTCCGTGACCTTAGCGCCTGTCGTTGTCTGCGACATTTTGCGAATGAACGTAAACGCGGCGAGAATCATGCCCACTTCCACTGCGAGCAGTGAAGATCGACGAAAACCGTGAGACTTAGGGTGAGCAGCCAAACCGCAATATCGGCGCGGCACAGCTTCAAGATTTCCGGGATTTCTCCCCAATCGCCCATATTGTAGGCGACCATGAACAGGTTGCCTACCAAAGCGGCGAGCGGCAAATTCTTCACCAGAGGAGCAGCGAAAAGAATCAGCCTGTTTGTAAATTGTATGCGGCGCGAAGCGGGTTATCAGGCTCGCGTTGCCACGGATGTTCGAAAGTACAATCAACCACGCCGTTGGAGCGGGTTTGTGGACCCGGCTAGTCTGCGGCTTTGCTTTGCTTCTCTGCGGGCTTCCAGCGCAGAACCGGCTTGCGCGCGGCGCCGACTTCATCCAGACGCCGAATTCGTGTATTGTGCGGCGCGGTCCTGACGAGTTCAGGACTTGTCTTCGCTTCTTCGGCAATGGACTTCATCGCGTCAATGATCAGATCGCACTCTTTCTTCGATTCGGATTCCGTCGGCTCAATCATCAAAGCGCCGGGAACGATCAGTGGGAACGCGGTAGTGTACGGATGAAATCCGTAGTCGATCAGGCGTTTGGCGATATCCATAGTGTTCACACCATTTTTCTTTTGAATCGCGTCGCTGAACACCACTTCATGCATCGACGGGCGCGTGTAAGGAAGATCGTAGGTACCTTCGAGCCCTTTGCGGATGTAGTTCGCGTTCAGTACGGCATCTTCTGTTGCCTGGCGAATCCCCGGGCCATACGCAAGGATGTAGGCGAGCGCCCGGACCAGAACACCAAAATTTCCGTTGAACGCCTTCACTTTCCCGATCGATTCCTTGCGGTGAAAGTCCAGGGTCAATCGCCCGCCCTCCTTTTCCACCAACACGGGAACAGGCAGGAAGGGCTCGAGGGCTTTTTTCATGGCCACCGGGCCCGCGCCTGGTCCGCCACCACCGTGTGGCGTTGAAAACGTCTTGTGCAAGTTCAGGTGCATCACATCCACGCCGAGGTCGCCGGGTCGCGTTACGCCGGTGAGGGCATTCATGTTGGCTCCATCCATATAGAGGAGTGCACCCTGCGCGTGCAGGATTTCGGCGATTTGTGGAATTTGCTGCTCAAAAATACCCAGCGTAGAAGGATTGGTCAGCATCAACGCGGCAACATCCGAGGTCACGTGCTCGCGCAGATGGGCCATGTCGATTTGCCCCGCGGCGTCGGACTTGATGTTGTGCACCTCATAGCCGGCAATTACCGCCGTGGCTGGGTTCGTGCCGTGAGCGGAATCGGGAATCAAGACTCTCTTTCGCGGATTGCCGTGTTTCTCCTGATAAGCGCGAATTAACAACAATCCCGTCAACTCACCCTGGGCGCCGGCCGCGGGCTGCAGCGTGACGACATCCATTCCGGTAATTTCCAGTAGGCATTTTTCCAGCAATTGCAGCACTTTCAGGCAGCCTTGCGAAAGTTCCTGCGGTTGGTAAGGATGCTCCGTGGCAATTCCGGCCAGGCGCGCAACATGCTCGTTCACGCGAGGGTTGTACTTCATGGTGCACGAACCCAGCGGATACATCCCCAGATCAATTGCATAATTCCAGGTGGAGAGTCTGGTGAAGTGGCGGAGCACTTCAATCTCGCTGACCTCCGGAAATCCTTCGACGCCTTCACGGCGATGCGATTCGCCGAGAGCCTTCCGCGCATCCGCGGCCGGCACATCCAGAGGTGGCAGGTCAAACGCCCGCTTTCCGGGCGAGGACTTCTCAAAAATCAGTCCCTCGTTCAGCACGATGTGCCGTACTGCTCGGTTAGAGTGATTGCTCATCTTTCTCCAGTCTTAGAGCGACTGTTCCAGGGTGTGCTTTACGGCTGCCGCAAAACGCTCGATCTCTGAGCGCGGAGTCGTTTCCGTGACACAAACCAGCGCATGCTTCGTGAGCTCTGGATAAGCCGTACCCAGAACAAAGGGACCGACAATTTTTTCCTTGAGCAATGCCGCGTTAACCATCTTCACCGAACGCGACAGTTCCACGGTGAATTCGTTGAAGAACGGCGCCGAAAAAGTTCGCCTCACACCCGGGATTTTCTCCAGCTCCTGCAGAGCGAACTGCGCTTTGGAAAGATTCTGTTCCGCCAATTCGCGCAAGCCTTCTTTCCCAAGCAAAGTCAGGTGCACAGTGGCGGCCAGCGCGCAGAGCGCCTGATTCGTGCAGATGTTCGAGGTCGCCTTTTCGCGGCGGATATGTTGTTCCCGTGTGGCCAGCGTCAGAACGAAACCGCGTCGGCCTTCCAGATCGGTCGTCTCCCCGGCAAGGCGGCCGGGCATTTGACGAACGAACTTTCCGCGTGATGCGATGACGCCGACAAATGGTCCGCCATAGCTGGGCGCCAAGCCAAAGCTTTGGCCCTCCATGGCTACAATGTCTGCTTCCGAGGGAGGTTTCACAATTCCCAGCGAGACGCCCTCGGTCACGGCGACAACCAGAAGCGCGCCACTGCGGTGCGCGGCATCCGCCAACGGCGCCAGTGTTTCGATGGCTCCAAAAAAATTCGGCGATTGCACCGCAACCGCGCAAACGTCATCTTTCAAAGAGGCTTCTAGTCCTTTGGTATCGAGAGTTCCCGCAGTGGTGAAGCCGATCTCCTCGACGCGCAGCCCGGAATTCTTCGCATAGGTCTTTAGCACGTCGCGATATTCGGGATGAACCGAGCGCGCTATAAGAACTCGCCGTCGATTCGTCAGACGCTCCGCCATTAACACCGCTTCAGTCGTCGCGGTCGAACCGTCATACATCGAAGCGTTGGCAACCTCTTGCCCGGTGAGCTGGCACATCAACGTCTGGAACTCGAAGATGGCCTGCAGCGTACCTTGAGAAATCTCAGCCTGATAAGGTGTGTACGAGGTCAGAAACTCCCCGCGCTGCAGAATCGTGTCCGTTACCACCGAGCGCAGGTGGTTATACACGCCCGCGCCCAAATAGCTGGTGTACCCGACAGAATTCTCTGAAGCCCGCTGCTGGAAATAGGCGATGACTTCGGCTTCAGACATTGCCGGCGGCAAGTTCAACGGCTCCTTCAACCGGTAAGCCTCTGGAATTGTCGAAAACAGTTCTTCAATCGATTTCGCGCCGATTGCAGCCAGCATCTCTTCGCGCTCAGCGGGACTCTTCGGCAAGTAGCGCATCAGGCCGACGCTTCCTTCTGCTTTTCTGCGATATACGCTTCGTAGGCAGCCGCGTCCATCAGGGAATTGACTTCGATTGGCTTGGTCAGCTTCACTTTGATGAGCCACCCGGCGCCGTGCGGATCGCTATTAATCGTCTCGGGCTTGTTGTGCAGTTCCGGGTTAGCCGCGACTACTTCACCGCTCACCGGCGCGTAGATTTCGCTTACGGCTTTTACGGATTCCACGGTTCCGAATGTCTTGCCGGCGGTCACCTTGCTGCCCGCGGCGGGCAGCTCGGCGAAAACGACATCGCCCAATTCATGCTGAGCGTAGTCGGTGATCCCGATGGTGGCCATATCGTCCTTCGCGGAAATCCATTCATGTTCTTTTGTGTAGCGAAACTCATTCGGATAAGCCATTGCAACACCTCCTCACTTGGAATTTTGACTGCTTCTATTTTGCTGGGCGATCACCTTTTTGGGTCGCTTATAAAATGGCGTCGAGACGACTTGCGCCCTGCACTTCTGCGAACGGATCTCAATCGCGATAATTGTGCCGGGTGCGTCAAGTGAAGGCGGCACATAAGCCAGGGCGATGTTCTTACACAGCGTCGGTGACGGACAGCCGCTGGTCACCACTCCAATCGCTTCGCCGGCTTCGTTCAGGCAACGATATCCGTCCCGCGCAATTCCGCGATCAATCATCTCGAGCCCGACGAGTGTTCTCGTTAGTCCAGCAATACGTGCTTTTTCCAGCGCCACCCGCCCGATGAACTCGCCCTTCTCCATTTTGCAGTAGCGATCCAGTCCCGCTTCCCACACGTTGATCTTGTCGCTGATCTCGTGCTCGTAAAGCGCCATCTTCGATTCCAGGCGCAGGGTGTTGCGCGCGCCTAGCCCGCAGGGCGCGATGCCGAACTCTTTTCCCGCTTCCAGCACTTCACTCCAGACGCGTTCGCTGGTGGCGACGTCGGAGGATAAATAAATCTCGAAGCCGTCTTCGCCGGTGTACCCGGTTCTGGCGATGAGCGTGTTCGCAAGTCCGCAGACGGTGCCGTGGGTGAACCAGTAATTCTTCACTGCATCCAGATTGGCATCCGTCAGTTTGCACAGAACGTCGCGGGCTCTCGGTCCCTGAATAGCCAGTTGCGTATAGGCATCGCTCAGGTCTTCCACTCGGCAATCGAACCCCTTCGTATTTTCCCGTACCCAGTTGATATCCTTCTCTCGCGTGCCGGCATTGATCACCAGCAGGAAATCGTCCTCGCCCAGCCGATGCACGATGACGTCGTCGACGAACGTGCCTTGGGGATACAGCATCGCCGAATAGTGCGCTTGGCCCATCGCCAACTTCGAGACGTCGTTCATGGTGATGTGCTGGACCGCGGCGAGCGCGCCACCCGGATGTTTGCCGCCTCGGACCCGAATGTCGCCCATGTGACTGACGTCAAACAGGCCGACGCCGTTACGCACGGTTTTATGTTCCGCGACCAGTCCGCCGCTGGATGGATACTCCACCGGCATGTCCCAGCCGCCAAAGTTCACCATTTTCGCCTTTAATCTGCGATGCACCGCGTTCAAAGGCGTTCTGCGAGGTACCGAATTTATGGGAGAGGTTCCGGAGTCCATTCCGATTGCTCGGCAAAAAGGGATGTTAGCATGCGAGGCAGGTAGCGTCAAAATGTGCCCTCGATGACAACTGGGAATGGGGGCCTCTTAGCAGTTAGAGACTTCCAGTCCAGGTCACTCTTGCCGGTACACTACCGGTCAGGTACAGTTTTTCTCGGAGGTGCACATGGCTGCCCGGCAGCAAGTGGTCTGCATGCAGTGTGACAAGGCCGAGACCTATTGCACTTGCGAAAAGTACTGCACCATCTGCAAAGGCCAGAACAATGTCCGCCTATGCGTCGATGGGTTGTATTATTGTCCGGATTGCCGCGAAGCTTGTGATGTCGCTTTAGCCAGTAGCCAATAACCGTGCCGACCTACCCCCAGACGATCCTTCTTCAGATGGATGCGGACGTACGTCTGGCCGCTGCCGCGGGAGGCGTAGCGCGATATTTCGCGGACAATGCCGGTCTAGCGAATGAGGCGATTCTCAACTTGCAGGAGTCGGTTATGTTAGCCTGCAAGCACTGTTTCCACTGCCACAGTTCGGCGACCAGTTGCGAAGTTACCCTGCTTCGATACGAAGATCGTCTGGAGATCGATCTTTCTCTCCCAGGGAAAGAGAGTCCGGAAGGGAACGAAAAGCCAGCGCTGCCGGGCGTCGACGAAGTGCACTGCGAGTTTCTAGGAAATTCCGCGCGAATGCGTCTGATCAAGTTTCTCGGGAACGGTTCACACACCGGGTAACCTGCAGGTCCGCTCCGCAACTGCACTTACAGTTTGAAGGCAAACGTGTTTTTCTTGATCAGCGAGGTCATCTGATCGTCGCTGACACTCATGTGGATTACCACACGGTCGCCAGAAGGAGACACGCTGGCCTGATCGAGAAGCTGTCCCAGTTCGGGATTGTCTTTATTGGCTTGATATTTCTTGTATAACAAGCCGGCCTGCATCAATTGGCTCAGCGTGTTGGCGTCCCCTGAGGAGCCACATACCGCTTGAAATTTTCCATCGATACCGCTGCCGGCGTTGGCGGTGATAATCATCGATTGCATGTTCTGGATCAGTTTTGCCGCTTCAGGAAACTGCTGGACTTCCGGAGCGAGTTGCCCGAGCGCCAGCCGCGTGTAACCGGGATCTAGGACCGCCCAAATCATGCCCGAGCCATTGGCCTCGTTAATTAGGTTGTACATCTTGTCGTTGCGCAACAGGCCGTCCTGACCCCCGGAGCGAATCTCGATCATCTTCTCCAAAAGTCGACGATGGCCGAAAGCAGCCTTGCTGGAATCGATAAAAAAGAAGAACAGGTCATTTGCCCCGGAGCCTGACCCGAACGCATACAGCGTGAACCCGCGAACATTGGTTGTCGCGAGCTTCTGCTGCTTGAAATAGGCCTCCGTTGAATCCGGATTGTAACTGCCCAAGGCGATCCCTACGATCATCTCGCTTGACGGGATGTCCGTGGCCCCTCCGCCCTCTTGTTTTGCCATGGACTCGGGAACCAGTCCCCACGCCAGTTCATCCACTTGGCTATTCGGGTCTACTCCCGCAGAGGCCAGGAACTTCTCAAATTGCCGGAACCTTTCGGGGAGCATCTGTTCCTGCAGAGCGGGGTACCATTTCATGGTGCGAGCCTTCTTGAGGTCAGCATACGCAAACTCGCCCACTTCTTTGGGGAACAGCCCAATGGTGTCGGCCCCAATGCCACCTGCTCTCACGGGTTGAGGCACTGCACAAACCAGAACCAATGCGGCACACGCCGCCAGAATCCGTACCGTTTTCGCCATACACTTCATGAAATGCTCCTTTCAAAGGGGGCCGGGCAGAAACTCTATTCTACGACACCAGCCAGTTACTAACCGAGGCGTTTGCGCAGTTCGTCAACCCGGTTTTTCACCGTGGCTACATACGTCGGGTCTTTCAGGCCGTCCAGATTAATCTCTACGTTCGCGATGGCACCTTTCGCGCCCGCTACCGCCATTAGACGCGCAACACGTAGATCTGATTTCATGGATGCGGCGGCAATCGCTTCCAGTTGTACCAGGCGTTCATGTAGCGCAACAGCCTTTTCAGCGACCTCCAGAGGGACCTCGGCGGCGCCCTTTGTCGCTTGTTGGATAGCTTGTTCGCGCTTCTCCGTCTCCTCCGCGCTTCCTTGCGGAAGCTTGAACGCAGCCATCACGGCGTCGTAAGAAGAGGCATCGCGGTCGATAGCTGTTGCGAGGTCGTCGGCCGTTCTGCGCAGCGCGTCCACGTGTTCAGAGAGTTTTTCGACGTGCAATATTTGCGATTTCTTCTTCCGCGACAATCCTGCAACCATTTGTCCCAGCGCAGCGGCCATCGCCGCCGCATGTGCCGCCACGCTCCCGCCTCCTGGCGTGGCGGTAGGTTTGGCTACCGCCTCCAGGAATGGACGGGCAAGGCTAGCTAATTTTCCTTCTTTTGACTCTGCCGGTGTGCCCGTTAGCACGGTCGACAATTTGTTCTCAAACACCTGCGACGGAGAGAAATCTTGCAATTGCAGGAAGTAGTCCGCCGCCATTTCAATGGCCTTCTTTGGAACCAGGCCCACGATTTCGCTGCCGACCGGCACCACTCCGTAACGCGCAGCCTCGCGTTTCACCATCTCGTAGACCCGATGCATGGGCGTGCTTTCGAAATCCGTAAGATTGATCGAGACTTGTGCCAGATTGCGCGCCTTCAGTTCCACGCCCATTGATTTCACGTAGCGCAGCCCACCGCTCGAAAAACGAATAGCTTTTGCGATTTTATTGGCGATGCTAATGTCGGAAGTGCTCAGGTTGACGTTGTAGGCGATTAGAAATTTCCGCGCGCCTACTACCGTCACTCCCGCCGTGGGATGCAGTTTCGGTTCCCCAACGTCCGGCTGCCGATCGTGGTTCTTCTTCATCTCTTCGCGCAGGCCTTCAAACTGGCCGCGGCGCACGTTTTCCAGATTGACGCGGTCCGGCCGGGTTGCCGCCGCCTCATAAAAGAAAATCGGAATACGGTGGCGCTTCCAGATTTCATTGCCGACACGGCGTGCCAGTGCCACGCAGTCTTCGATGGCAACTCCTTCAATGGGAATGAACGGAACTACGTCGGTCGCGCCGACGCGCGGGTGCGCTCCAGTGTGATGATTCATATCGATCAGTTCCATCGCGCGGCCCGTGCCACGAATGGCAGCTTCCGCTACGGCTTCGGGGTCACCCGCAAGCGTGATGACGCAGCGGTTGTGGTCAGCATCCATCTCGCGATCGAGAACATAGACGCCAGGAACGCTGCTCATCGCCTGGACGATCGAGTCCACCTTCGCGGGATCTCGGCCCTCCGAGAAATTCGGCACGCATTCTATCAATCGTTTCATCGTCAGCTTCCGCCTCAGGAATGCGCGCAAGAACACCGCGTCATTCAAAATCCTTCTACTTCAATCCTGCATGTGAATGATCTCGCCGCGTTTCATTGTCATCCAGCAGCGGTTCATTCCAAAATAATAGGGAATTTCCCGGTAATCCTCCACTGCGAAGACCGCTAGGTCCGCTTGTTTTCCCACTTCCAGGGATCCAATACGCGCGTCGCGACGCAACGCAAATGCGGCGTTGATCGTAGCCGCCGCAATCGCCTCGGCTGGGGTCATGCGCAACTGTGTGCAGGCCAGAGACAGGATCGTGGGCATGCTCACGGTCGGGCAAGTACCCGGATTGTAGTCCGTCGCAAGCGCCACGATTGCGCCGGCCTCAATCAGTTGCCGTGCCGGAGCATATTCCTTCCACCCCAGATGGAAATCACAGCCCGGAAGCAGCGTGGCTACCGTGCGCGATTCCGCCAGCCGGCGAATATCAGCGGAATTGATGTGCTCCAGGTGGTCGCAGCTTGCCGCCTCCAGTTCCACCGCCAATTGCGCTGCTCCCGTTCGCGACAGTTGCTCGGCGTGCAATCTCGGTACGAGCCCGCGTTGTTTGCCTGCACTCAAGATTCGCTTCGATTGCGAGCGCGTGAAGGCACCGCGATCGCAAAACGCATCGCAAAACTCGGCCAGGCCCTCATTCACCACTTCCGGTAATAGCTGATCCGTTAAGAGCTCCACATAGCGTTCCGCCCCATCAGGTCTGCCGCGATACTCGCCGGGAACGACATGCGCGCCCAGAAATGTCGAAACGATTTCCAGCGGCTGCGCCTGGTTTAGCTTGCGGTGCAACTGCAGAATCTTGAGTTCGCTCGCAACGTCCAACCCGTAACCGCTCTTTGCCTCGACCGTCGTCGTTCCGAACGAGGCGAACTCCTGTAACGCGCCCAGCGCTCGGCGTTTCAGAGCGTCGGAAGTGGCAGCTCGTAGCTGCTTCACCGAATTCAGAATGCCCCCGCCCTTTCTTGCGATTTCCTCGTAGCTGACACCTTGGATTTTCAGCTCGTATTCTGCGGCGCGGCTTGTCGCATGGACCAGATGAGTATGCGAGTCCACAAATCCGGGCAGAATCACGCGCCCACCAACATCAATCTTCTCTGCCTGGCGGGCATCTTTGCGCGATTCGATCCGTGCGCGCGTATCGGCCGCAATGATCAGCCCGTCGCGCAGCAGTACAGCTCCATCTTCGATGATCCCGAGTTTGGAAAGAGCCGTGCCCCTGCGCGGACCTCCGCCCCTCAGCGTCAAAAACTGGGAACCACCTGTGATCAGTAAGCTGTCACTCAACGTGTTGCTATTCTGTCAGATTCAGGAACGCTCTGCATTCAGGCTCCGACGGCCTGGCCCTGATAAGCCGGCAGAAAAGCGTCTTTCACAAAAGTCTCAATTGAAGTCAGTGTGGTATTTTCTGGTGTTCGAGGCTCGGTAGCCCCAACGATCCGTTCATTGATCCCGCGGAACATTTCGATGAAGTACGACGCCGTTCTTGCCGGCGTGCCCATTTGCAGGAGAAACTGCTCCACCTGATCGTAGGGAAACTGCGCGTATCGCAAATCAGGCTTGCCTATCGCCCGGCCAATCGCGGTGGCGACTTCATTCATGCTTAAATCACGCTTCCCTAGCAGTTCGCGAGTCTGTTTGGCGTTGAAGTCCAGCTTCAGGAGTCGCTCGGCGGCGAACGCGCCGATGTCCCGCGTCGCTATTTGCGGCATGGCCAAATCCGCTTTCAAGGCCCCGCCGATCATTCCCATCATCTGGATCATGTTGATGCTGTTCAAGTGATTCTCGAAGAAGTAAGCCGAACGCAAGTGCAGTACGTTCAGCTTTTCGATGGCGTTCAGTTTCTTCTCAAAGCGATGAAGCCCCGCAATCGGACCTGTTCCCGTTTCCGCCTGGGCCCCGAAACTGCTGAGGTTCACGGCATAGTGCAGCGCAGATTTTTTTACGGCGGCTGCGATCGAATCGCTCTCGCGTTCTTGCTCTGCACGGTAGTCGGGCGAGGCGGGATTCGGCGGGATCATCAGAAACCCCGCGCGAGCTCCGCTCAGCGCTTGCGCCATCGCCGCTTCGTCGGAGACATCGCCGACAAACGCCTCAGCCCCTTTTTGCACATACTTCTGCAATTTGCCGGCATTCCGGCCAACCACACGTACCTGTTCGCCTTTCTCCAGCAGAACCCGGGTGATCACCGACCCGATATTTCCTGTTGCACCGAATATTGTGTACATCGTCTGCTCCTCGACGTCCCGTCTCGCGCTACAACATCGGCACCTTCACGCCCGCCTTCTTGGCAAAATCGATTGCCTCGGTGTAGCCGGCGTCGACGTGGCGAACTACGCCCATTCCGGGGTCGTTCGTCAATACACGTTCGATGCGCTTGGCCATCTCTTTGGTGCCATCGGCGCAGGTAACTTGACCGGCGTGCTGCGAGTAACCTATCCCCACTCCCCCGCCGTTGTGAATCGAAACCCACGACGCCCCGCTCGCCGTGTTCACAAGCGCGTTCAGCAGCGCCCAGTCCGCGATGGCGTCAGAGCCGTCTTTCATCGATTCCGTTTCCCGGTACGGAGACGCTACCGACCCGCAGTCTAGATGATCCCGTCCGATCACGATCGGCGCTTTCAACTCGCCCTTGGCTACCAGATCATTGAGCGCCAGTCCAAACTTGTCGCGTTCTCCATAGCCCAGCCAGCAAATACGCGAGGGCAAACCCTGGAATTTCACTCTCTTCTGCGCCATGGTGATCCAGCGCTTCAAATGTTCGTTCTGGGGAAACATTTCCAGGACCAGTTGGTCAGTTCGAGCAATATCCGACGCCTCACCAGAAAGTGCCGCCCACCGAAACGGTCCTTTGCCCTCGCAGAACAGTGGGCGAATGTAAGCCGGAACGAAGCCGGGGAAGTCGTAGGCGTTCTTCACGCCTGCCTCGTGGGCAAAGGTCCGAATGTTGTTGCCGTAATCGAAGCTCACCGCGCCAAGTTTTTGCAACTCCAACATGCCCTGAACATGCTCGCCCATTGCCGCGATGGAGCGCTTGCGGTATTCCTGCGGGTCCGTTTTACGAAGCGCTACCGCCTGCTCCAGCGTCATCTTGTTCGGAACATATCCGCCGATCGGGTCGTGAGCGCTGGTCTGGTCGGTCAAAACATCGGGCACAACGCCGCGTTTTGCCAGTTCAGGAATAAGGTCAGCGCAATTGCCAGCCAAGCCAACGGAAGTTGCTTCTCCTTTGCGCACCGCGTTCTTCAGGATGCGCAAGGCTTCGTCGAGCGACGTGACCATCACGTCGCAATAGCCCGTTTTGACGCGGCGCTTGATGCGCTCCGGGTCGACGTCGATTCCCAAAAACGCTCCGCCGTTCATGGTCGCCGCAAGCGGCTGCGCTCCGCCCATTCCTCCCATGCCGCCGCTCACTACTAGCTTACCTGCCAGTGTGCCTCCGAAATGTTGTTGGGCCGCGGAAGCGAAGGTCTCAAAGGTACCCTGCAGGATTCCCTGCGTCCCGATGTAAATCCAGCTGCCAGCGGTCATCTGGCCGTACATCATCAGGCCGGCACGGTCCAGCTCGTTGAACTTTTCCCAATTGTTCCACTGGCCCACCAGGTTGGAGTTGCACAACAGTACGCGTGGGGCATAGTCGTGGGTCCTGAAAACCGCGACGGGCTTGCCAGACTGGACGAGCAGCGTCTCGTCGCTTTCCAGTGCGCGCAGCGACTTCACGATGGCATGAAAGCAGTCCCAATTTCGCGCCGCCTTTCCCGTTCCTCCATAGACAACCAGGTCCTCCGGCTTTTCTCCCACTTCGCGGTCCAGATTGTTCAGTAGCATCCGCAGCGCTGCTTCCTGCTGCCAACCCTTGCACGAAATCTCCGTTCCGCGCGGGGCACGAAAGGGACCGCGGCTAACCGCCGGATCATTCATCACGGACGTCGGTGCGCTCATGGCTTAGCTCCTAGGCCCCATCTTAACTCAGCTCTTCTCGCTTGCGAAGAAAGCGGCGGGCCCGTCTCGATTATGTTCACGGCGCTGCTTGCATCAGCTACTTCCAATCAGCCAAGCACTAAGTGACGCTTAACAGTTGTGCGTCCGGTTATGCCTAATCAGGTGGTAAGAGTGGAATGACGGCCTGCGCGATAGACTCTGCTGATGAATACGCAGAACGGAACCGAAATAGTGGGCTAGGGGACGTACTTGGGGGCCACGGCTTAGGCAGTTGCAGGTACCCTGTTGCTTGTCGGAAAGAAAATCCACGCCGCTGCCACTTGGCTGGGGTTGACCGCGCTCTTCGTGGAGTTGGTCGTCTATGCGCCGATCGCAGTAGTGGAGCGCGCCAGCCTGGACAAAGGACTTGATTTGTGGGCGGATGCGCTGATGTTTTGCGAGCCGTACTGCTGCTCGCGGGCGCCATGCCGCGCGCAGTGCAGCGAATCATAGGCTAATTACTGATTCCACGAAAACGATGGCCATCAACGGCAGTAGGATTTGCGTGAACCAAAGCGGTCTCCTTCTCCGGCGTCGTTATGGCATCAACCGGAAGGTCACGCACGGCCCACTTTTCGGAATATTGCACCAAATTTCTGACTAGGGTACATTCAAAAACTGCATGACCTATCCAACGCTCCCTTCGCGATTCCTTCGGGCCGTCGACGATCACCCTTCTGCCCGCGCCCAAATGGTGCGCCGCGACGGGCGCTGGCAAGATGTTTCTTCTCAGGAGTTTCTCCGCCGCGTCGCTGGCTTGGCCTATGCGTTCGTGGAACTCGGCGTGAAATCCGGCGACCGCGTCGGCCTCTTCGCCCCAAATTGTCCGGAATGGCATACCGCCGATTTCGCCATCAGTGGCTCTGGCGCTGTGACCGTGCCGGTGTACTTCAATGAGTCGCCGGACCGCACCTGCTACATCCTGAATCATGCCGGCGCAAAGGTGCTCTTTATTTCCGGCGCCCCTCAGCTCGAGAAATTTCTCACCATTAGAGACCAGCTGAAAGACCTGCAACAAGTGCTCGTGGCAAATGTCGGCGAGGCCCTGCCTGCCGATTTCTTGGGTTACGAAACCTTGATTGCGACCACCGGCCCCGCGGAAGTAGCGGCCTACCGCCTTCGCGTCGCTCAGGTCCTTCCCACCCAATTGGCCTCTCTCATTTATACGTCGGGAACAACCGGCGAGCCAAAAGGGGTGATGCTGACCCACAACAATTTCAGCTCGAATGTCACGGACACCGTGGAATTCACCCTCAACCCCGCAGAGGATCTGGCGGTATCGTTTTTGCCATTGGCGCACGTCTACGGGCGAATGCTCGATTACGTCTACCTCTTTCAAGGATGTCCAGTGGCCTACGTGGAGGTTGTCGAAAACCTCGCGCAGGCTCTTCTGGAAGTTCATCCCACGATCCTGGCGGCCGTTCCTCGGTTCTTCGAGAAAATCTATGCCCGCCTAATGGAGCAGGGAAGCAAAGCCACCGGCGCGAAGCGCAAGATCTTCAATTTCTCCATCAAGACCGCACGCGAGGCTGCCGGTTGGCGGTGTGGCGAAAAAACCGCGAGCTTGCGTGTAAAGCTCAAGTGGGCGATTGCCGACAAACTCGTGTACTCCCAGATTCGCACCGGCACCGGCGGGAAGTTGCGGATTGTGATGTCCGGTGGCGCCCCACTTTCCAAGGAAATGGCGGAGTTTTTTTGGGCCGTAGGCATCCCCATTTATCAGGGTTACGGGCTCACCGAAACTTCCCCGGTTCTGACTTCAAACTATCCGCAAAACCGTGTTGGCAGCAGCGGCCGGCCCATTGCCAACGTCCAGATTCGCATCGCTGATGACGGTGAGATTCTGGCAAAGGGTCCGTGCGTTATGCAGGGCTACTACAAAGCGCCGGAAGCTACCCGCGATGTTTTATCGGAGGACGGCTGGTTCAAGACTGGCGACATCGGTTATCTGGACAAGGACAACTATCTTTTCATCACCGACCGCAAGAAGGACCTTCTGAAGACCGCAGGTGGGAAATTCGTTGCACCGCAACCGATCGAAAACGCGTTGAAGACCAGTCCTTACATCCTCAACGCTATGGTTGTCGGCGATCAACGGAAATTCGTTGTGGCCCTGATTGTGCCAAACCCCGCTACCGTCTCTGCCAAGCTTGCGGAAGAGGGACTGAAGTTCTCCACGAATGCGGAACTTGCCGCGCATCCCCGCGCTTATGCCTTAATCGAAAACGAAGTCAGCCGGCTGACCACGCATCTGGCGCAGTATGAAAACATCAAGCGCTTCGCTCTGTTGCCCGACGACTTCACTTTCGATAGCGGCAGCCTCACGTTTACTATGAAGTTGAAGCGCCGGGTCGTAGAAAAACAATTCAACGATTTGATCGCCAAACTTTACTCCGACGTAGTTGAGCCGCGCCCTGTCGCGCAGGACTGACCCTGATCCAAGTGCGTTAAGCTAGTTAGCTCTGGACCCACCCAAGGGCCGGGAATTGTTCGTTTTCGCTAGAAATTTGTATCGTTTTTGTTTTTGCGGCCATCTCAACCGTTAGATTCCACTCTTTCTTAGGAGGTCCCTTATGGCTAAGGCAGCTATGGCAACATCTCGCACCTACCCTTCCAGTGTTGGCGCACCGCACGAACATCGACAGGCGATCATCGCCCTGCTCAACGCGAGGTTGGCCGACAGTTTCGACTTACGCTCTCAGGTGAAATGGGCTCACTGGAACGTGAAGGGATTGCATTTCATCCAGTTGCACGAACTCTTCGATTCCATCGCGTCTCACTTGGAGGATCAAACCGATTCACTTGCCGAGCGCGTGACCACTCTCGGCGGAGTAGCCAACGGCACTGCCCGCGAGGCCGCGGCGAAGTCTGGTTTGAAGGAAGCGGATCTGTCCGCGTCCGACGGCCCGTCGATGCTGAAATTTCTAGTGCACAACGTGGCCCATCATGCCAACGCATTGCGCACCGCGGTGCAGGAAGCCAATGATCTTGGCGATGCCATCACCTGCGATCTGCTCACAACGCTGACTCGCGAGCTCGACAAGGACCTCTGGTTCCTCGAAGCCCACCTTCAGCAGTCCTGATTTGATCGGTTACGAACGGCGCGGGGCGGAGCCTCAATGGCTAGCATACGTTCCCCCCGCGTGCTCGCGTGTACATTCCAGGTGGTCATTCAACATTTGTCCCGCTGGCTTCCCAGGGACTACAATTCCCTTGGAGATATCGACATGTCGGACCAACTGGTCATCGCCGGGCGCGCTTTCAATTCTCGCCTCATTGTTGGAACAGGGAAGTACCGCAGTTTTCAGGAAATGGCTCGGGCCCACGCCGCTTCGGGCGCGGATATGGTCACCGTCGCTGTCCGCCGCGTGAATCTGAGGGACAAGTCCAAGGAATCCCTGCTCGACTATATCGACCGCCAGACGATTTTCATCCTGCCGAATACCGCCGCTTGCTATACCGCGGATGAAGCGATCCGCACCGCGCGTTTGGCGCGCGAAGTCGGACTGTCGAATTGGGTTAAATTGGAAGTCATCGGCGACCAGCAAACATTGTTCCCCGATACCGAGCAGCTGATTGAAGCTACCCGCGTTCTTGTGAAGGAAGGATTCATCGTCCTGCCCTATACGAACGACGACCTGATTGCCGCCCGCAAGTTGATTGACGCTGGGGCTTCTGCGGTGATGCCGCTGGCTGCGCCGATCGGCTCCGGACTGGGCATTCAGAATCCAGCCAACCTGCGCATCCTCCGCGAACGCATCACGGAAGTCCCGATGATTGTTGACGCGGGTGTGGGCACCGCTTCCGACGCGGCCGTCGCCATGGAGCTCGGTGCCGATGGTGTTCTGATGAATACGGCAATCGCCGAAGCCGCCGACGCCGTATTGATGGCCGAAGCCATGCGCGATGCTGTGGTGGCGGGACGCAAAGCCTTCAACGCGGGCCGCATGCCCAAGCGCCTCTACGCCTCCGCCTCGTCGCCTCTCGCGGGCGTTGTCCGTTAGCGCCCTACAGCGCCAACCTTTCCATTTTGCCCGGTTCTGAGCCTTCAGTCCGCGAACCCGTCGAAACGTTTTCTTGCGGTTTGTTCCTAGACGCTATTGCACAACCCTCCGTAAGACGATCATGAAGCAGGCGATAGGAAAAAAAGCACCATAGATCGTGAGCAAACGGTCGTAGCGCACGACCAAGCGTCGGAAGTTTCCCAGCCAGGCATTGGTGCGTTCCACGATCCATCGCCGCTGGTAACGTCGCAAGACTCGTCCGTCCTTGGGTGGGCCGGCCGAACGCGATTCCTCTTGTGCGGATAGATCAGTTCAATTCCGCGCTGCCGCAAGTGCTTGCGAAGCGGATCGCTGTCGTAAGCTTTGTCGGCAATGACGCGCAGCGGCTTTTGCCGCGGACGGCCCGAGTGATGACTCCGTCCTACGCGGATGGTCGCGAGCGTCGTCTCCGCGAGTTTGACTTCCGCCGGGGATGCAGAGTGAAGGTAGTTTCCCAGAGGAAGACCGCGGCCGTCGACCACCACCATCCAGTTCACGCCATTCCGTTGGGTGGCCATTTGCCGGACGCTTGATTGCTCCCTAGAGTAATTCTTCCATAGGTGATAACGGAAATCGCTGCCCCCCTGGTTGCAGCGCGTGAAACCGGTGGAGCAGGGATGCCGACCTCTTCTGCCGGACGTAAATGCAAATGTCCGTGTCCTGCAGAAATCTGGAT
>Ga0126369_10000988_pt1 | contig 19360 bp, 18 predicted proteins | sample PanSoiMetaPlot_1_FD_109646 | JGI IMG/M metagenome (GOLD analysis project Ga0126369, IMG submission 109646) | Tropical forest soil microbial communities from Panama - MetaG Plot_1 | ecosystem: Environmental > Terrestrial > Soil > Tropical forest > Bulk soil | place: Panama | collected 2016-02-17 | reverse complement strand
TAGCCAACCGGGTTTGATAGTTCACCAGTGTGGCATCCCCCGGCGGGCTGCCGGGGTCGATATCCGGCTGTGGAACCGCCACAATGTCGGTCAGCTTGGTTTCAGCCATTCCCTATCCAGTGAGTTAAGTCACTTGATTTCGCGGGGGTGCGTTAATTTCCGGGTCCAATTTTGGAGGCGCGCGACATACCGCCAGCCGAACGCCTGGGCGTCGATCCACCGGCGGTTTAGCTGACGCGTGTTGTCGAATTGGAAGGTCAGCAGCATAAGCTCAGCCGGAGCGGCAGAGGGTATCCGGTCCAGCCACTCGACCAGGACCGCACCATCTCCGCCCACCAGGTCTGTAAATCCGGTTGCGTACAGCTCTTCGAAGTCGGAAAGACGATAAAAATCAGCATGATAGAGCGGAATGCGTCCTGCGTAGGGGTAGATAATCGCGAAGCTCGGACTCGCCACTTCGGACTCTGGAACCCCCGCTCCCCGCGCAACTCCCCGGACAAATTGGGTTTTACCGGCTCCCAGCTCTCCGACGAGTCCGATGAAATCCCCCGGCGCCAGAACCTTTCCAAGAGCGGCGCCAAAGCCCAGTGTCTGGCGGGCACTTCGCGATTCCAGGCAATGCTCGAAGGCGGGCGCTCTCACGCCGCTTACCTTCTCCAGCGGACCCAAACTTCTCCCAACGATTCCAGCAAATCCCCCGCGATGAGCCCAGCCTGGCCGTAGCGAGCCGCCGCCAAGTCCCCTGCCAATCCGTGCACGAAGACTGCGATCGCCGTGGCTCGACTCGGCGCGAGTCCCTGCGCGAGCAACCCGCCGCAAATGCCGGCCAGAACGTCCCCGGTGCCCCCGGTTGCCATTCCGGGATTTCCAGTGGGGTTTACCCAGACGGTTCCATCTGGCAGCGCCACCAAGGTTCGAGCCCCCTTGAGCACCACCACCACTCTCCGTTCCGTCGCGAGGCCTCGTGCGACATTGACACGATCTTGCTGAACCGCGGCGCTCGTGGAACCCACCAGGCGGGCCATTTCTCCCGGATGAGGCGTCAAGACGATCGGACCGGCCGCATCCGTGAGAACGTCGAGGCGCCCGGCGATGGCGTTAAGCGCGTCCGCATCGATCAAACACGGGGCGGTAAGGTCGGCGAGAAACCGGCGAAACAGCTCGGCGGTCTGATCTCCGCGGGAGATGCCTGGTCCAATCACCACCGCATGTTTTCCATTCGCGGCGTTTTTCAACGCGTCCAAATCCTGCGGAACGAGTGCGCCGCGAGGGGCCAACGAATGCCCCATCAGTTCTTTTGCGTGCGCCAGCACCCAAGGCACGGCCTCGGGACGACAGGCCACCGTGGCCAAGCCAACTCCCGCTCGCAGTGCCCCCAAGCCCGCCAGCGCCGCAGCACCAGTCTTCCCCGGGCTGCCGGCGACGATCAGAACATGGCCATAGGTACCCTTGTGCGAGTCGGGACTGCGCGGCGGCAGCCAAGATCGAACGTCTGCTTCCTCCAACAGCATGACCTTCGGTTCCTCGGCGAGGATCTCCCCGCGCGGCGGTAGCCCAATGTCAGCGACTTTCACAGCACCGGAGAGCGACGCTCCCGGCTCCAACACCAATCCGACCTTCAGGGCTCCAAAAGCGACGGTGACGTCCGCCTCCACACAGGGCTCGTAGGCGTGGCCGGTATCGGTCGCGAGTCCTGAGGGCAAGTCCGCCGCCAGCACCTTAGCGCCCGATGCGTGCCAGTGCCGGACCCGCTCGATTCCGTCGGCGTAGATCCCCGAGGGAGCACGATTGAGGCCGGTTCCCAGCATCGCGTCGATCACCACATCGCCCGGACCAATGCCTTCGTTCTTGGACAGGATTGTGCGCTTCGCGGCGGTACGCTCGAGCAGTTGATAGTTACGCTTAGGCTCGGGGGGCAGCGACTCCGGTTCTCCGCCCAGCAAATCGACCGTGACTGGCCTTCCCGCTTCGGCAAGCTTTCGCGCCGCCACCAAACCATCGCCGCCGTTGTTGCCGCGCCCGCAGACAACGAAGAACCGTGCGCTCGCGCTCCCCAGTCGCACCGCTTCGTCCGCGAGCGCCATGCCCGCGTTCTCCATCAAAGCCGCGATCGACGTTCCCCGTCGCACCGCGGCCTCCTCGAGACGCCGCACCTGCCCCGCCATCAGGACCCATCTCATTGGCCGCCCTCGAGAATCACCGTCGCTGCCGCCACTCCGGCGTCGTGGGTGAGAGACAAGAATGCGAGCGCGCGCCGGCGTCGAAGCTCTTCTTCCGCGGCGCCAGAAAGGCGAAGCTTCGGCACTCCGTCGGCGCGAATCACTTCAATCTCGCGCCAGCGGATTCCACTCGGGGCTCCGAGCGCTTTCAGCAGTGCTTCCTTGGCGGCGAAGCGCGCGGCGAACGCGGCGGCAGCGTCCTGACGCGACGAGCAGTGCGCTCGTTCTGCCTCGGTGTAGACGCGTTGGACAAACTTCTCGCCTCGGGGCCCATCCAGGATTCGCTGAATCCGGTCGATGGAGCAAACGTCGATGCCCAATCCCACCACCGGCATCGCTTTAGCCCCGAGGCCGCATCAGGCCGATCATCTCGCGCACCGCTCGCTCGATGCCCACCAACACAGCTCGAGCGACGATGGCGTGGCCGATGTTCAGCTCGTCGATCTCCGTGATTCGGGCGATCGGCTCGACGTTGTCGTAGTTCAACCCGTGTCCGGCGGCAATGCCCATACCCATTTTCGACCCGGCTTTGGCGGCGTCGATGATCCGGGTCAGCTCCGGGTTGCGGGCTCCGCGCTGAGCGTTGCAGTAGCGCCCGGTGTGCAACTCGATCCGATCCGCGTCGCACTTGTGGCTCGCCCGCACTTGCTCGAGGTTGGGATCGATGAACAGCGACACCGTCAAACCGGCATCCTTGAGCGCGCGGATCAGCTTGCGCAGCGAGTCGGCCTGCGAGCTGACGTCCAGTCCGCCCTCGGTGGTGATCTCTTCGCGCCGCTCCGGCACCAGCGTCACGATGTCGGGCTTGTGCTCGTACGCCATCTTCACCATCTCGGGGGTTGCCGCCATCTCAAGATTCAACTGCGTCTGGCAGGTCTCTCGCAACAGCCGCAGATCCCGCTCCTGGATGTGCCTGCGGTCTTCGCGCAGGTGGAGGGTGATCTGCTCCGCTCCCGCTATCTCCGCCAGAGCCGCCGCGGTCACCGGATCTGGGTAGCGAACCTTTCGAGCTTGGCGCACCGTGGCGACGTGGTCGATGTTGACTCCGAGTCGTGGACGCATCTCGCCTTCCTTATCTCATCTGCCGAGCGACTCAAAAAGCGAAGCACGCGTCGGCCAGGAGCGATGCCGGCGTTTCCGAGCACCCGCGTGCAACGGTGCAGATTAGACGCGTTCAGCGCGAATCAGGGTTAGCAGGAAGGGTCGCGAACCTGCGCGCCGACGAGCTTCTTCGGGAAAGCCGGAGCGCCTCGGAGGGCATCATGATCAGAGCCACCGCGACAAAAATGCACACCGCGGCGATCAAGGACCGGGGAGAAAGTGATTCGCCCATGAACAGCCAACCCAAAAAGAGAGCCACCAAGGGATTGGCGAAAGCGTAGGTCGACACCCGCGCCGGCGTGGTATTCCGCAGCAGATAAAGATACGCGGAGAAGGCAATCACCGAACCAAAGAGGCTCAGGTAGACGATCGCCAACGCCGATCGTGCGGTCACATGAGCGGCCAACACTCGCGGCCATTCCCCGGTGAACCCTCCGGCAAGAAGCAACAAGACGCCTCCACCCAACATCTGCATCCCCGCCGACTGCAGCCGATCCGAAGGCAACACGGCACTGCGGGAGTAGATCGACCCGATCGCCCACGAGATCGACGCGAACAACAACGCCAGGGTGCCGAGTACGTCCACTCGATTGGCTCCCGCCAACTCGCGCGGGCCGACCAGCACCAGGACCCCCACAAGGCCGAGGATCAGCCCGAAGGCCACTTTCCCCGTCAACGGAGACCCGCCAACGGAAAACCGACCAATCAGCGTCATCCACAGCGGGATCGTCGTGAGCAACAGCGCAGTGAGGCCGGTGCTGATCCGCTGCTCGGACCAGGCGACAATTCCGTTGCCTTGCAGAAACAACAGCGAGCCCAAGATGAAGGCGGACTTCCATTGCGTCCCGTTCGGCGCGGGTGCTCCCCGCAACCGGGACCATCCGTAGAGTGATCCGCCAGCAAGCAGGAAACGGATCCCCGCCATCACGAATGGCGGCACGCTGTCGATGGCATACCGGATGCCGAGGTAGGTTGATCCCCAGATCAGGTAAACGGCGGCGAACGCTCCCAACAACTTTGCGTTGCGGCGAAGCAATTCTCTCATCGCCGCGTTTCCCTCGCAGCCCGGCCGATCGGCAAGATCGGCGTTTCCTTGATGGTTTCGAGCACGATGGTGGTGCGAGTGCTGCGAATCGACTTTATTGGCCCGAAAACCTCCTTGAGGATCCGACTCAGATCGTCGGTATCTCGCGCGCGCAACTTGACCAGTAGACAATCCTCGCCGGCCACGTGATGCACTTCCTGGATCTCCTGAGCCTTGCCCAGTTGCGAGGCCGTCGTCACCGCCCCAACGCCTTCGTCCGTCCTGACGAACACGAACGCGAGCAAGTTGAGGCCCAGGGCGCGGGGATTGATTCGAGGCGCGTACCCCTCGATGATGCCGCGTTCCTCCAGTTTTCGAACCCGTTCAAGAATCGCCGAAGGCGCCATCCCGATCTGACGAGCCAACTCGGCATTCGAGGTCCGGGCGTCCTTGGTCAATGCGTTCAGTATTCGTTCGTCAATATCGTCGATTATTCGATCCATCGCCATAGTTAACGAATATTATTCTGTAAAGTTGAAGTCAATCAGACTATTGATGATTTCGCATTCCTAGAGCGTCGCGGGCGTTTGCCGGGAACCGGAGGTGAAAAACTCACGGCGGCGATTAAAGCCCGCTATGGATACCTTCCCGACTTGAGGGACCCTCCCAATGAAAAAAATCAGCGTGTTGGTGGCTCTCGTCTGGGGGTGTCAACCGCAGCAGAAGATCAGCACGCAGCCCACCGTTCCCGAGCTGGTCATGGGTGCCGTCCGAGGTGTCGACAAGCAGCAGTGGACGCCGCCGGCGCTCACCCTCGGAGATGCCGTTCTTCCGCGCCGCTACGTGGCTCGCCTCAGGATCGTCCCTTCCGAGGAAACCTTCACCGGAACCATCGGCATCGAGGTGGATGTCAAGCAAGCCACATCCCTGATCTGGCTCCACGGATCGGAGCTGGTGGTCGTCGACGCGAAGCTGACCAGGGAAGGAACCAGCGTACCGATGGTGGCGGTCCCGGGTGGCGAGGATTTTCTTGGCTTCGCGACCGAAAGCCCGATCAAGCCAGGACCAGCCACCTTGCATTTGACCTACAGCGGCAAGTTTTCCTCGCGCGACAGCCGCGGCTTGTTTCGCCAGCAGGAAAGCGATCGCTGGTACGTGGTGAGTCAGTTCGAAGCGGTCCATGCCCGGCTTGCGTTTCCCTGCTTCGACGAACCACGCTTTAAGGTCCCCTGGCAGCTCACCGTGGAAATACCCGGCGAGCAACGCGCCTTTTCCAACACCCCGGTCGCGGCGGAACGCGAGCTGCGCGACGGCTCCAAGGTAATCGAATTCGCCGAGACCAAACCGCTCCCCAGCTATCTGGTCGCTCTTGCCGTCGGTCCGTTCGAGATCGTCGACGCCGGATCCTCCGGCCGCAAGCCCACCCCAATTCGGATCGTCACCACCCAGGGCAAGGTGGCACAGGCCCGGTACGCGGCGGAGGTCGCCGGTCCGATCCTCGAGCGGTTGGAAAACTACTTCGACCTGCCGTACCCCTATGAAAAGCTCGACTTGCTCTCGGTACCGATCACCTCCGACTTCAGCGCCATGGAAAATGCCGGGCTTGTGACTGCGGCGATGACCGCGCTGCTCGCCAAACCCGAAGATGAGGGGATCCAGTTCCGGCGACGATTGGCCGCCCTGTGTGCCCACGAATTCGCCCACATGTGGTTTGGGGACCTAGTGACCATGGCGTGGTGGGACGACGTTTGGCTGAACGAAGCGTTCGCCACCTGGATGACGACCCGGCTGATCGATCAATGGAAGCCGGATTGGAACCACCACACCGGGTCTACACAGAGCCGCGTGGATGCGATGAAGATGGATAGCCTGAGCAGCACCCGCCGGATTCGCCAGCCGATCCTGTCTCGGCACGACATCGCCAATGCATTCGACGCGATTACCTATCGCAAGGGTGCCGCGGTGTTGGCGATGTTCGAAGGTTGGATCGGCGAGGACAAGTTTCGCCGCGGCATCCACCAGTACTTGCAGCGCTTCGCCTATGGCAACGCCAGGGCGACGGACTTTCTGCACGAAATCAGCACCGCGGCGGGTCAGGACATTGGGCCTGCCTTCTCGAGCTTCTTGGAGCAACCCGGCATCCCGGCGGTGAGCGCAAGCCTGCGGTGCGATCGCGGAGCCAAACCCAAGCTCCAGCTGTCGCAGCACCGCTATCTGCCATTGGGTTCACCACCGGCCGCGGCCCAACAGAGATGGCAAGTGCCGGTCTGCATTCGGTACGGCACCCGCGCCCCGGGCACTTCCTGCACCCTGCTGGACGGAGAGCGGGCTGAGCTGGAACTGGGCTCGACAACCGTCTGCCCAGATTGGGTCCTGCTAAACCAAGGAGGTCTCGGCTACTACCGGGTCGATTATCAACCCATTCAGCTTCGTCAGCTCCTCCGCAGCATCGACGATCGGCTGTCTCCACCCGAAGAGTTGGCGCTCCTCGACGACGTGATGGGTTCATTCGAGTCCGGCGGTTTGGCGGGCCACAGCTTCTTGGACAACCTTGCCGTTTTCGCCGGCAGCCGAAGTCGTGAGGTTGCCTCCGCCTCGGCCTCGATCGCGCGGCAGCTGTCAGACAACCTGCTGGCGCCTGAGCTGTTTCCACCCTACGGCCAGTACATCCAGCATCTGTACGGGGCACGAGCCCGGCGCCTGGGCTGGACTCCCAGCCCCAAGGAAAGCGAGGACGCCGCGCTGGAGCGGCAGGTTTTCGTGCCGCTGGTGGCCGATCGCGCGCCCGACCGAAATCTCGAGCAAGCAGCCACTCGGCTGTTGCGACAATGGCTTTCGAATCGAGCCGCGTTGGCCCCGGACCTCGTCGACGCAGTGCTTTGGACCGCGTCGCGGATTGGCGACCAGGGGCTGTTCAACGACGTGCTCGTGCAGGCGCAAAGGGAAACCGACCGCCGGGATCGCCAGCGGCTGTTGGGCGGACTGGGAACTTTCACCGACCCGCAGCTTGCCCAGGCGGCCGAGTCGTACATCGTCTCCGAATCGTTCGATCCGCGCGAGTCCATCACCATCCTGTGGCACCAGAGCGCTCAGGCGGAAACCCGCGAGCTTGCCTACGCTTACGTGAAGCGTAACTTTGACGTGCTGGTGCAGCGGTTGCCACGCGACGCGGGCGCTGGGCTGCCGGCTGTCGGGGCGGGATTCTGCGCCCCTGAGGCCCAGGCGAACCTGCGCGAATTTTTCACCGGCCGGGTTGCGAAATTCCGAGGTGGCCCGCGCAGACTGGAGCTGGCGGCGGAATCGGTGCGGCGCTGCAGTGCCCTCAAAGCCGCTCAGCTACCCTCGATCGCTCGGTTCCTGAAAACGGGCTGAGCGGATCGGCTCCTTAGGCGTTGAGGGAGCGAACCAGCACCTCGGCGATCTGATTCGCCAACTGAATGTTCTGCGACTCGTCCGGGCCTTCGATCAACACCCGCGCCTTTTGCTCGGTGCCCGAAAAGCGCACGAACACACGGCCGGACTTTCCGAGGTTCGCCTCCGCGGCCTTGATGGCCCGCATCACCTCCGGAAGCTCCTCGAGCTCCTGGCGCCGTTTGACTTCCACGTTGATCAACGTCTGGGGCACCGGCACGAAGATCCGCGTCAGCTCGGAGAGCGGTTTCTGCCGCCGGCAGATCACCGCCAAAAGCTGCAGTGCCGCCAGGGTGCCGTCTCCGGTGGTGGCGTGCTCCAGGAAGATCAAATGGCCCGACTGCTCGCCGCCGAACGAGTAGCCATTCTTGCGCATCTCGTCCACCACGTAGCGGTCCCCGACCCGGGTGCGCTTTACCTTGACCCCCCATCGGCCGACCGCCTTCTCCAGGCCCATGTTGCTCATCACGGTGGCGACCAGAGTGTTCTTGCGCAGGGAATTGCGTTCCACCATTTCGCCGGTGCAGATCGCCATGATCGCATCGCCGTCGACGATCTTTCCCTTCTCGTCGATGACGATCAGTCGATCGGCGTCGCCGTCGACGGCCACTCCCAGATCGGCGCGATTTTTGATCACCGCCTTGATCAGGTTTTCCGGATGCAGCGCTCCGCACTTGTGGTTGATGTTCTTGCCATCGGGGTTTACGCCCAGGCCGATGACCTTGGCCCCGAGCTCCTCGAGCACGTTGGGCACCACTTTGTACCCGGCTCCGTTGGCGCAATCGACCGCAATGGTCAGTCCCTCGAGGGTGAGCTCGCGAGGAAAGGTGTTCTTCAAAAACACGATGTATCGACCGAGGGCGTCATCCAGGCGCACCGCTCGGCCGATCTTGGTGGCGGTCGGCCGGAGGTGGTGAATGCTCTGGCTGGAGATCAGCTCCTCGATTTTCGCTTCCGTCTCATCCGGAAGCTTGAAGCCGTCGCGAGAGAAAAACTTGATCCCATTGTCTTGATACGGGTTGTGCGAAGCCGAGATCACCGCTCCGGCATCCGCTCGCATCGAGCAGGTGATGTTGGCGATTCCGGGCGTGGGCAGCGGCCCAAGCAGCGCCACATCCACCCCCATCGACATAATTCCAGCGGCGAGCGCCTGTTCCAGCATGTATCCCGAAAGCCGCGTGTCCTTGCCGATGACCACGCGATGACGGTGGGTTCCGTTTCGGATCAAGTAGGCGAGCGCGCGTCCAAGCTCCATCGCCATCTCCGCAGTCATCGGGTAGACGTTGGCGATCCCGCGGACGCCGTCGGTGCCGAAGAGCTTGGAAGCTTCCGCTTTCCCGTTTTTGACGATCTGGATCATCAGGCGCCGAGTTTAACCATTCCCGCCGAAGTCAAACAGCTCCCCGGCACGATCGGCCTGGCGGATCGCATCCGCCACCGCCACGGCTTCTTTGGCCTGGGCCACGTCGTGTACCCGCAGCACGTCCGCCGAGCCCTCCACCGCAATCGCCGCGAGAGATCCCAGGGTTCCCGAGAGCCTTTCGCGCGGGGGCTTATTGCCAACCAGCGCGCGGAGGAAAGACTTGCGGCTGGTGCCGACGAGAATCGGACGCCCTAAAGCCCTGAAATCGGAAAGCCTGCGTAAAATGTACAGATTTTGATCGACGGTCTTTCCAAAGCCGATGCCGGGGTCCACGAGAATCCGCTCGCGCTCGATGCCCGCCTCCGCAGCTTGCTGCATCGAGCGTTGCAGAAAAGCGCGAATTTCTGCAATTACGTCGCGGTATCTCGGATCGTTCTGCATCGTCTGCGGCAGGCCCTGTGCGTGTACCACGCAGCAGGCCGCAGATGAGCGCCCAACCACCGCCGCAAGCTCGGGATCGAATTGCAATCCGCTGACGTCGTTGATCAGGTCCACGCCCACCTCGATCGCCGCTTTCGCCACCATCGCCTTGCGCGTGTCCACCGAGATCGGGACGTCGGTCTGGGCACGCAACGAGCGCAGCACCGGCAGGATCCGGCGAAGCTCCTCGGCGGCCTCGACCTCGCCGGCCCCCGGACGCGTGGATTCGCCGCCCAGGTCCAGGAAATCCGCGCCCGCCGCTACCATCTCCAGGCCATGGGCCACGGCGCGCTCCGGATCAAGAGAGTCCCCGCCGTCCGAGAATGAGTCCGGCGTCACGTTGATGACCCCCATGAGATGGGTCCGCGCGCCGAAGTGGATCGTCCGAGCTCCGAGCCGCAGCGAAACGACTTGCGACCCACGCAACACCGCTTCGATCGATGCCGCGAGCTCGGGGTCCTTGGACCTTGCTTGCTCAACCAGCCGTTGAAGTGCGTCGCGTCGGCCGCTGAGCAGCGCCGCCTTTAGGTCCCGACCCCAAAGCAGACTCACCTCGTTCAAAAAAGAAGCCGACGCCGCCAGGCCGTTCAAGAGCGCTCGATCCGGATCGTTCAGCTCGGTGAGCAGCACGTGAAAGTGGGGCAGCGTTTGGGCAAGGACCGCTCGCTCGCGATTCGACAGCTGCAATCGCGCCAAAGCCAAATCCAAATCGGCGAGCCGATCGGCGCTGATCGCGCGCGCGCAGATCAAGCCACGCCTCCCACGGGCCTAGGCTTTGTTGGGCTCCATCTTCGGAAGCCCCTCGAGCGCGTCGAGGATCTTGCGCTTTTCCTTCTTCTCGACCTTGGGAGGCGCGACGATCCTCGGCGCCGGCCGCTCGCGGGTGATCGTCCCGCCTTCGACCAGGATGTTGACGTCCTCGGCGTCCAGGGTCTCGTACTCGAGCAGAGCGTCGCCGATCCGCTTCAGCGTCTCCAGGTTCTCGACCAACACCTTCTTACCCTTGTCGTAGCAGGACATGATGATCTCGCGGACCTCGGCGTCGATCTGCCGCGCGGTATCCTCGGAGTAGTCGGGACGGGTGGCAAAATCCCGGCCCAGGAAGACTTCTCCCTCGCGGTTGCCGAAGGCGAGCGGCCCCAGTCTTTGGCTCATCCCCCAGCGGCACACCATCGCTCGAGCGACGCCCGTGGCATGCTCGATGTCGCTGGCCGCCCCCGAGCTCATCTCGTCGAAAATCAGCTCCTCGGCGATTCTCCCGCCCATCGCCATCGAGATCTGATCCAGCGCCGCTTTGCGGTAGTGGTTGTGCTTGTCCTCTAAAGGAAGCGACATCGTCAGGCCGAGCGCCTGACCACGGGGGATGATGGTCACCTTGTGAAGGGGATCGCATCCGGGCAGAAGCTTGGCCACCAAGGCGTGCCCCGCCTCGTGAATCGCGGTGACCTGCTTCTCCTTCTCCGACATGATCATCGACTTGCGTTCCGGGCCCATCAGCACCTTGTCTTTGGCGGCCTCGAAATCGCTCATGTCGACGCGCTCTTTGTTCTGCCGGGCGGCGAAGAGCGCCGCTTCGTTCACCAGGTTTTCGAGATCCGCGCCGGTCATTCCGGGCGTGCCCCGGGCGATCACCTCCAGCTCGACTTCAGAAGCGAGCGGAACGCGCCGCGTGTGAACCGAGAGCACCCCGATGCGGCCCTTGAGATCCGGCCGGGGGACCACGATCCGGCGGTCGAATCGCCCCGGCCGTTGCAGCGCCGGATCCAAGACGTCGGGACGGTTGGTGGCGGCGATCAAGATCACGCCCTCGTTTGACTCGAACCCATCCATTTCCACCAGAAGCTGGTTGAGCGTCTGCTCGCGCTCGTCGTGGCCGCCGCCCAATCCGGCGCCGCGATGGCGTCCCACCGCGTCGATTTCGTCGATGAAGATGATGCAGGGCGCGTTCTTTTTGCCCTGCTCAAAGAGATCCCTCACCCGCGAAGCCCCGACGCCGACGAACATCTCCACGAAGTCCGATCCGGAAATCGAGAAGAATGGGACTCCCGCCTCGCCCGCCACCGCCTTGGCGAGCAGCGTTTTTCCTGTCCCCGGCGGCCCCATCATCAAAACGCCCTTGGGAATCCGGCCGCCGAGTTTGGTGAACTTCTTGGGATCCTTCAGAAAGGCGATGATCTCCTCGAGCTCTTCCTTCGACTCGTCGATCCCGGCGACGTCCGCGAAGGTCACCTTGTTGTGGCTCTCGGAAAGCAGCTTGGCCTTGGACTTGCCGAAGGACATCGCCTTGCCGCCGGTGCCCTGGAGCTGCCGCATGAAGAAGATGAAGAACAAAAAGAGGAAAACCACTGGCATCCACTGGCTCAGGATCGTCAGCCAGATGCTGTTTTGTTCTTCCTTCTCGTACTTCACGTCCACGCCCTGGTCGCGAAGCAGCTTCATGATGGTGGCGTCGCCCGTCGGGCCGGTGGTGCGAAAGCGCTCATTGCTGTCGGTGAATGTGCCCGAGTAGGTGTTGCCCTTGATCGAAACGCTCTTGACCTTCTTCTCCTCGACCTTGGTGAGGAAGGTGGTGAAGCTAGGCTCTTGGACTTCCTCTCCCCCATGGGAGAAGAAATTGTAGAAGGCGACAAAGAGAACGATCAGGATGATCCAAAGCCCGATTGTCTTGTAACTGGAACGCACGTGTCAGCAGCCTTTCGGTACCATCAAAGGGCCCTTACCAGCTTTTGCCAGCGCCACTCGGGGCTGGCAAGGTGTACTCTATAACGAAGTTTCGATCCACGCGCCCCCACCCCCACTGGAGGACTCCGCGCAGAGGTACCAACGCTGATCGGAACCGGTTCCCCCCTGCTTCCGAGCCTGATCCATGGGCCGCCGAGGCCACACGCCAACTACCCACAAAATCTCTCCCTTGGCGTCGCAGATGATCGGGATAACGTCCCTCAGCTCGGACTGCACGCGACGATCGACGAGCAGATCTTGCAACTTGCGTCGGCCGGAGGGTCCGAGCACCCAGTCCCCCGGGGAACGGCGGCGGAGGAACATCGGAAGGCAGGCGGTGTCAACTCGCGTCCACCAGCCGGAGGGGGCGAAAAGCGGCTTGTCGGAGAGGGAAATCCGCAAGCCTGAGACAGGGTCGTCGTTCCATCCTTCCTTGAGCTGGAAAGCGTGCTCCGCAGGCGCCGGTTCGCTCCCGACGACTCGGATCAGTCCGCCTTCGGTCTTCAATGTGGTCCGCCGGGCCAAGGGCGATGAGCGTCCGTGGGACAGGGCGGACATCGCCCGATCCAAGGCGGCGCACTCCGGCTGGACTCCGGCCTCGGCCAGCAGCGTGGCCAACACCCTGCGCCGCAACGCGGGCAAAAGCGCCCGGACTCCGGCCGCATCGAGGCAGGCTGGACCCACCAGAAGCCGCCGGTAGGCTTCTTGCGTCATGCCGTCCAGCAAAGCCGTATCCTCGGCCTGTAGCCGCGCGAACCTCGCCAACGCTCGGAGCGAACCCTCGCCGGCCGCTCTCGTCAGCGCTGGAAGAACGTCGCGCCGGATGCGGGTACGGAGGAACGTGGGATCCTCGTTCATCGGATCCTGTACGAACGCGACACCGAAGCGGCCGAGGAAAGCCTCGACGTCGGAGCGCAAAAAGGCGAGCAACGGGCGGAGGATTCGCCCTCGCTGCTCAAGCACCGAGGCCGCACCTCGTGTGCTCGAGCCGCGGGACAAACGCATCAGCAAAGTCTCGGCTTGATCCGAAGCGGTATGCGCGGTGGCGACGAAGTCCAGCCGAGCTTGCGAGCGGATCGCCTCCAGAGCGGCGTAGCGAGCTTCGCGGGCGCGCGCCTCGAGCCCCGCGCCCACAGCGAGCGATAGACTCCGAGTGTGAAAAGCAAGCCCATGCTCCTTCGCAAGCTGATGTACTCGATGCACCTCGGAGGCCGCTTCTGGCCGCAGCCCGTGATTCAAGCAGGCAACTTCGAGCCTCAGACGAAGTTGCGGAGCGACTCCCGCGCTCGCGACCAGCAACGCCGTCGAGTCAGCTCCGCCCGAGACCCCGAGCAGAATTCCTCTCTCTGAAGCCCCCAGGCGCACATAGGCCCGCCGCAGCTCGTCCAGGAACGGGTCGGTGCTTTTCGTTCCTTTTCTCACATTCACTCCGGCTACTGTAATCCAGCGAAATCGCTATTGCCTTGCGACCGGTTGAAGCATCGGGATGTTGATCTTATGATCTTTGAGGAAGAAAATTTTTGATCCGCTGTTCTGAGGGGCGGAGACTGTTGGGAATGGCGGAATCGAGCGGGGCGATCGAGATGTTAAGCAATCGGACTTGGGAGCTCGTTATATGTAGGACTTGTTGGGCCTAGGGGTCCCCCCCCTCCCCCTCTGGGCCCACGGGGCCGCTGGGATTTCATCTCCGCGGTCCCACTTTCCGGAAGCGCCCCGGGATCGCAAAAAAAGATCTCGGGGCGTTTCTCTTTTTGGTCGCGCTGTATCAATCAAACATCGTTAATTCGAAGGCGACGAATGCGCACCAACGCCTACCAGGGTCGAAGAAAACCTGTGTACAAAACGTTGACCGCATACGGGCTCTGTCAGATAAACTGTGTCCGTTCCCTGAGCTGTTTCCCACTGTAGTCAGCTCTTATTCCCGGAGAGGTGCGATGGCTGGTACCGACAAACGAAAGCAGTCTTTGTATTTTCCAGAAGAGATGTTGAAGGAGATTCAAGAGGAGGCGAACCGACAAGATCGTTCGCTCTCTTGGGTCGTTCAGCAGGCGTGGAAGATCGCGCGCGATCGGATCAAGGCGTTCCCGGCGGTCAATGACGTCACCGGGGAAGAATCTTTCGTCGCACGTCATCAGGAGTAATTCATGTCGAACACCGACAACCGAAAGCAGAGCCTTTATTTCCCCGAGGAGATGTTGGAGGAGATCCAACGGGAAGCGGGACGACAGGATCGTTCGATCTCCTGGATCGTCCAGCAGGCGTGGAAAGTGGCTCGCGCCCAGATCAAGAAGATTCCATCCGCGAACGACGTGATGGACGACGCGCCCCCGCAGACCTCGGTCACGGCGATGGGCACCAAGACGTACAGCACCTAGGGGGATTCCTCGACAGCACCGGTTGTTTGACGCTTCGGCGCCCTGTTTTGCGTCGGCGGCGATATAGGTTCGCTTCGCCATGCGCATCAAGGACAGAGTCGAAGAGGTTGCCCGTCGCCGCGCGCAGAAGCAGCAGATGGGCGGAGCGGAGCGTGTCGATCGACAGCGCAAGAGGGGCAAGCTGGACGTCCGCAGCCGGCTGGCGATTCTGGTCGATCGCAACACTTTCCAGGAATTTGGGATGCTCGCCGCGAGCGAGGGCCGGCTGCCGGAAGAGGAACCGGCTGGGCAGCCCTCTTCCGCCGATGCAGTGATCACCGGTTGCGGTGAGATCAACAGCCGCCCGGTTGCGGTCGCGGCGTACGACTTCACCGTGCTCGGAGGCTCGATCGGCGAAGTAGGCGAGCGCAAGGTGGCCCGCTTGCGGGATTTGGCGCTCAAGAACCGCATTCCGATCGTCTGGTTGGTCGATTCGGCGGGCGCTCGTCTGGAAGCTACGCGTGAGCCGGATCCGCGGCGCTTGGCCGCCTTCGCAGACACCGGATACTTGTTTCGCGAGCAGGTGGTGATGAGCGGGGTGGTTCCCCAGGTCGCGGCCATGCTGGGACCGGGAGCGGCGGGCACGGCGTACATCCCGGGCTTGGCCGACTTCGTGCCGATGGTGCGCGGAACCAGCTCCATGGCAATCGGCGGGCCGTATCTGGTCGAATCCGTGGTCGGTGAGAAAGTTTCGGAGGAGGAGCTTGGGGGTTCGAAGGTCCACAACGAGATCTCTGGAACCGCGGACGGCGAATACCCCGACGATGCGAGCTGCCTGGCGGCCGTGCGAGAATATTTGTCCTTCTTTCCTTCGCATTGTGAAGAGAAGCCACCGCTCGGATCGACCCAAGATCCAGCGGATCGACGGGATGAAGAGCTCCTCGACGTGGTGCCGGAAAATCCGCGGCGCGCCTTCGACATGCACAAAGTCATCCTTCCGCTGCTGGATGACCGCCGTTTCTTTCCGATCAAACCGCGATTCGCCCCCAACCTGATCACCGGGCTTGGCAGAATCGCCGGGCGCCCCATCGGGATCGTTGCCAACAATTCGCTGGTGCTCGGAGGAGTGCTCGACGTCAACGCGTCGGACAAGGGGGCGCGATTCATCAACCTCTGCGACGCTTTCAACATCCCGCTGCTGTTCCTGCAGGATGCTCCCGGCTTCCTAGTCGGAACCAAGGTCGAGCAGCAGGGCATCATTCGCCATGGCGCGAAGATGCTGTATGCGGTCGCATCGGCCACGGTGCCCAAGTTCACGGTAGTGGTCCGCAAGGGCTATGGGGCCGGCTATTACGTGATGAATGGCCGGGCCTACGAGCCCGACCTGATCGTGGCTTGGCCTGGCGCTGAGATTGGAATCATGGGCCCAGAGGGCCTGGTTTCGATCGCCGCCCGCAAAGCCCTCCAAGCGGCGGCAACTCCGGAAGCCGCCAAAGTGCTCAAGCAGGAGCTGGCCCAGCAGCTTCGAGGGCAGATCGACATCTACCGTGTGGCTGCGATGGCGATGATCGACGACGTCATCGATCCCCGGGATACCCGCGCGGAGTTGGCGAAAGCGCTCAGGCGCACCGCGAACAAGAAGGTGGAGCGGCCCTTTCGCCGACGCGAGATTTCGCCGGTGTAGCGGTGCATGGTCTACGAGATCCTCCAAGGCTCGCCGGACCAGCTCACCTTCGTGACCGCCGATTCCGCCCGGCGCGGTCGAGGAATCCTGTTCGCGCTCGCTCCGGTGGTGCTGCTGAGCCTCGCCTTGACGCTCCTGTTTGCCCTCGCCGACAACCCCCTCGCGATTTGGCAGCTCCTCAGACGAGTGTTCGGACCGGCGGTGCTTGCGACCGCGGGACTGTCGCTGCTCGCCTTTTGGCTCGGACGTCGCGTCCAAGATCGGGTCGAAGCAACACCGACCGGCGTTCGGATTGTCCGAGTGCGGGCGTTGGGCTCGCGTCAGGTCACCTCGATCGGGCGCGAGTCCTTGTCCTCTTTGGCGATCCGGCCCAACGTGCGTTCGCTGGGCGCAGACATCCTCCTCGTGGCGCACCTGCGGGATGGAACGTCGATCGCGATCGCCGAGGGTGAGCCTCACGGCGGCCAAATGCAGGCGATCGCGCGGCAGCTCTGCGCCTTGATGGACCTGCCGCTCAAGCCGAGCTCAATCCAAGCCAAGTAATTGGCGAGCTTCCTTTGGCGTCGCCAGCGCTCGCCCCTTGGAGCTGGCGCGTTTCGCCGCCTCTGCCACCAGCTCGAAATTCCCCTTGGCGAGAACGCCTTTGCTCAGAAAGATGTTGTCTTCTAGGCCGACCCTTGCGCTGCCACCGCGTTCGGCGGCCAGCTCCACGAATGGCAGTTGATGGCGCCCCATCCCTGCCGCCGTCCAGGTGCACTGGGGCGGCAGCGAGGAGATCAGGAAATCGAGAGCTTCCGGGCGAGCCCCCAGCCCTCCAGGCACGCCCAGGACAAATTCGAAGTGCGCCGGGAAGGACACCAACCCTTCGGCAGCGAGATACCGCGCTTCGTCCACCATCCCCGCGTCGAAGCACTCCAGCTCCGGTTTGATACCGAGGGCGCGAATTCGCTCGGCGATCTCTCGAACCAAAGACCGAGGATTCCAGAAGACGTCTTCCCCGAAGTTGACGGTGCCGGTGGTCAGGGTCGCCATGTCCGGCTTGTCCGCGCCCACGAGCGTGAGCGGCCCACACCGTTCATCCACGCCCATTCCCACCGCGCCCCCCGTCGAGGTTTGAATCAGGATGTCGCAGCGGCGGCGGATTTCTCGAATCGCGGCTCGAAACAACTCAGGGGATTGGGAAGGCGAGCCGTCGGGGTGTCGAACATGAAGGTGCACCATCGCCGCGCCCGCTTCGCGGCACTTCGCCGCATCTTCTCCGATTTCTTCGGCGGAGATCGGCAGGTAGGCCGTCTGCTCGCGCGTCGTCTCGGCGCCCACCATCGCGGCGGTGATCACCATCGGCGGGTGGTTCATCGGTGCAGCCTTTGCTTATCTTTAGGCACCACGCAGGTACCACTCGCGCGGCACACGACGACCGGCTCTTGCAGCACTTCCGCCGCCGAGTCGGAGAGATCCGCGCGGGGCCGGATCACCTTCTTGGCCTCGAACCGAATCTTCCGGCTGGTGGCGCCCTCTTCGTACAACTCGCCGTGCACCTCGATGAAGTCGCCAGCATGCACTGGAGCGAGGAACTCGACCGAGTCGTAGGCGCGAAACAGTCCCTCGTCGCCGTCGCGCCGAATCAAGATCTCGGTCGCCACGTCGCCAAAGAGCGCGAGGATCCGAGCACCATCCACCAAATTTCCTCCGTAGTGCGCGTCATGCTGGCCCAGACGTAAGCGAAGCGTCGATTTGAGGCTCACTGGGGCTCTCCCTGGTAGTGCTGCTCAACAGGCTCCTTGCCCATCTTCTTCAACAGCGCGTGAATGATGAAATTCGCGACATCGGAGGGGCGGGTGCCGGGCCCAAAGCCGGCGTCGAAGCCGAGCTCCAAGGCCAGGCGATGATCCACTCGCGGGCCCCCAAGCAGCAGGAGAGTCTTGCCGTAGATGCACAATTTCTTGGCAGCCTCAACGAAGTGCCTGGCGTTCTCCTTGTGGACGTCGCGCTGGGTAACCACCTGGCTCACCAGTATCGCGTCCCCCTTCCTTTCCAGCGCGCTTCGGATCAGCTCTTCGTTCGGTACTTGGCTTCCCAGGTTGTACACCTCGAACCCCGGGTATCGCTCGAGCCCATAGTCTCCGGAGTACCCCTTCATGTTCAAAATCGCGTCAATTCCAACGGTATGGGTGTCGGTGCCGGTGCATGCTCCCAGCACCACCACCCGCCTACCGATTTTCTCCTCGATCAGCCGGTTGAGGTCATCGAAGCCCAATTTGCGGACCACCACCTCGGGGACGTCGATCTCGGCATAGTCCACGTAGGCCCTGCTGTGCGCATAGACGACGAAGAAGGTGTAATTGTCGGCCGCTGGCTCGGCGGCAGCCACTTTGACGTCGGAAAAGCCCATCTGGTGTACCAATCGTGCCGCCGCTTCTCTGGCCTTCTCCGAGAGCGGGATCGGCAGGGTGAAGGACAGTTGGACGACGCCGTCGTCGCGGCGATCTCCGTAGGGGCGGATGATCTGCTTCACAGCAACTCCAGATGATCCAGCAGCGGGTTGAAGTATTCGGGGGCCTTCTCGTGCACTCCCTCGAGGCCCTTTCCCCCCAGCTCGCTTCGCTTCACGTCTCCAAATCGCCCCTGTCCAATGGCCGCAGTCAGCCCATCGCGGCGGCAGTCCTCGAGGAGCGAGATCGCGCGCTTGAACACGAGTCGTGCCCGCTGAGCGATCGCGCCGTCCTCTCGTACCTGGAATTCTCGAGCCAGCCCCCGGGCCGCGCGGTGGATGTAGCTTGCCGACTTGAGCGCCACGTAGCGATCCGCCAGCAGCGGGGTGTGCATCGCCTCGGTCATCATCCCCAACAACTGAATGCCTTGCTGCGTCCACACCGCCACCAGATCCGCGAGCGCATCGTAAGTGTGGGAGAAGAAGATGTCGGTTTGCTTGTGCTTGGTAGGTGGCATGTACTTGAGCGGCGCGTTGGGAAAGCAGCGCCTGATCAGCATCGCCTGTGAAAG
>Ga0126369_10000986_pt1 | contig 19383 bp, 15 predicted proteins | sample PanSoiMetaPlot_1_FD_109646 | JGI IMG/M metagenome (GOLD analysis project Ga0126369, IMG submission 109646) | Tropical forest soil microbial communities from Panama - MetaG Plot_1 | ecosystem: Environmental > Terrestrial > Soil > Tropical forest > Bulk soil | place: Panama | collected 2016-02-17 | reverse complement strand
CGCCGGCAACCTCGCGGCACTGCGCGCCATAGCCCCCCCTCCTTGCACCGAATCAGTGACAAGGAGCGTGAGAAGCCTTGGTTAACGAATTGCTAGCAAACCGCTAACTGAACGGTATTGGCTCTAGACCAAATATTGGGAACTGACCGCAGCCCCCAGCGCATTGTTGTCCGCAACGAATTCCTCGATGAACTCGTGCAGGCCGGTCTGGAAGATTTCCTCCATACGGCTGTTCTGGAGGCGGGTCCGGATGGCGCGGGCGTGACGTTGAGCGAGCCCCTGCCGGCCGTAAGCGGTTGCGATGGCATCGCAGAAGCGCACCAGGTTCTCGTAACAGCTCGCAAGCGAGCGCGGCATCTGCTGATTGAGGATGAGGAGGTCGGCGACGAGCCACGGCTTGAGGCTCTCGCGATAGACCCAGTGATAGGCCGTCAGCGCCGATACGGTGCGCAGGATGGCAGCCCATTGATAGTAGTCAAGCGGACCACCCACATGTTCGTCGTCGGGCAGCAGCATGTGGTACTTCACGTCGAGAATGCGCGCCGTGTTGTCGGCGCGCTCGATGTAGAGGCCGAGACGGGAGAACCAGTAAACATCGTTGCGCAGCATGGTGCGGTAGGCGGAGCCGTCGAAACGCAGCGAGGTTTCCTGCACCCACTGCAGGAAACGCAGGAATTCCTCCCGGGTCGCGGCCCCGTTGCCGAATCGCTTGAGTTCGAGCCATGCGCCGTTGATCGTTTCCCAGGTCTCGGTGGTCAGCGCGGTGCGCACCGCGCGGGCATTCTGGCGCGCGATCTCGATGCAGTTGCGGATCGAGGACGGATTGTCGGATGAAAAGGCCAGGAACGCGGTTACGTTCTCTTCGTTCGCCTCAGAATAATGGGCTGAGAACGCTTCGCAGCAGCCGGCTGTCGCCACCGCGCTCTCCCATTCATTACTCGAACCCACATAGGCAACGGGCAGAGCGGTGAGCCGCAAGGTCGCTTCGAGAATGCGCGCCAGATATTCGGCCCGCTCCACATAGCGGGACAGCCAGTAAAGATTATCGGCGGTACGGGAGAGCATGTTCAGGCCTCATACGTCGAGCACCCATGTGTCCTTGGTTCCTCCGCCCTGGCTCGAATTGACCACCAGCGAGCCGTTCTTGAGCGCCACCCTGGTGAGCCCGCCCGGCACGATTCGGATCTTGTCGCGCCCGGAAAGCACAAACGGTCGCAGATCGACATGACGCGGCGCGACGCCCTCCTCGACGCAGGTCGGGCAGGTCGACAATGCGAGCGTCGGCTGGGCGATGAAGTTCTTCGGGTTGGTCTTGAGCTTGGCGCGGAACACCGCGATAGTCGCCTGGTCGGACTTCAGCCCGATCAACATGCCGTAGCCTCCGGAACCGTGGACCTCCTTGACGACAAGTTCGTCGAGGTGGTCGAGGACGTATGACAGGTGTTCGGGCTCCCGGCACCGCCACGTCGGCACATTCTTCAGGATCGGCTCCTCGCCGAGATAGAACTTCACGATGTCCGGCATGTAGCTGTAGACGGCCTTGTCATCGGCGATGCCGGTGCCTACCGCATTGGCAAGGGTCAGATTGCCGGCCTGGTAGACCGCCATCAGGCCGGGGACGCCTAGCGCCGAATCCGGACGGAAGGCCAGCGGGTCGAGGAAATCATCATCGATGCGCCGGTAGATGACGTCGATGCGCTTGAGCCTTTCGGTGGTGCGCATATAGGCGAACTGGCCTTTGACGATCACGTCGCGGCCTTCGACCAGTTCGACGCCGAGCTTATCGGCGAGGAACGAGTGCTCGTAATATGCCGAGTTGTAGATCCCGGGGGTGAGCAGCGCGACTGTCGGATCGGAGGACGCGGTCTTGGGCGCCACCGATTTCAAAGTGGCAAGCAATTCATCCGGGTAGTTCTCGACCGGCGCCACGCGATGACGCGAGAACAGCTCGGGGAACAGCCGCATCATGATCTCGCGGTTCTCCAGCATGTAGGAGACCCCCGAGGGCGTGCGCGCATTGTCCTCCAGAACGTAGAAGGTATCGGCGTCCACCCGCACGATATCGATGCCGGCGATATGAACGTAGATGTCGTGGGGAACGCGAATCCCGTTCATTTCCGGACGGAAGACGGGGTTCTGGAAGACGAGATCCTCGGGCACGATGCCGGCGCGCAATATCTCTCGGCGCCCGTAGACGTCCTTGATATAGAGGTTGATTGCCTTGACACGCTGCTCGAGGCCGGCGCGCAGCGTGCTCCATTCGGAGGCCGAGATGATGCGCGGCAGCACGTCGAAGGGAATCAACCGTTCGGTTGACTCCGCCTCGCCATAGACCGCGAAGGTGATGCCGATGCGCCGAAACAGGAATTCCGCCTCGCGGCGGCGGTGGTCGAGCACGTCCGGGGCGAGATCGCTCAGCCATTTGTCGAGGCCGGCATAGACGGCCCGCACCCGGCCGTCGGCCTCTCTCATTTCGTTGAATGCAGCTGCCATGGCCGCCTCGGCGGCTCCACGAGTTTCGAGTCCTGCGCGATCGAGTAAACCTAGCAAGCTTCGCGCCAAATGTACGTGATCTATGGCAAATTCCGTCTCGTCTCACGCCAGGCAAGGAAACTCCAGGGCAATCGCATCTGGGGGGACCTCTTTCTCCCTCTCCCCGCTTGCTGGGAGAGGGTCGGGGCGAGGGCGTCTCCCCAGCTCAGACTGGGGACAGGTCCCCTCACCCGGAATGAGCGCGAAGGACGCGCTCATTCCGACCTCTCCCCGCAAGCAGGGAGAGGTAAGGGCCGTCAAATGCGATGGTCCTGACGAAGAGCCACGAGTGAAGACGGAATGCTGTTCATTTAGTGGTTAATATTTAGGCAGTCGCGGTCGCCAGCTCTATTATCTCCGGCCCGGGCACCTCGGCATACAGCAGTGCGATTTCGCGGTGACGGAATGCGATTGCGGCGCGCTGATTGATGTAGCCTTTGTCGGTGATCTCATTGGCGTCGATAGATGGTGGATCGGGAAGCAGCAACACCCGGCAAATGCGCTCCGAGGAGCCCGCGTGCTCCGCGTTCCAACGCGCCAAGGCGGCGCGGACATGATCGCGAACCTCCTGGCATTGGGCAAGCTCGGCAAGACTCGCGTCTCGTCCGAGCAAGCGCTGACATCCGGCGGGATTCAACCAGGCGAGCAGGCCGACAAACGGGAGGTTTTCACCGGTAACGACGGCATCCTGCAGGGCCGGCGATGCGGCGGCGAGCACGCCGCCCCTCAGTCCGCCGACATGCACCCAGGTGCCGGTTGCAAGCTTGAAATCCTCTGACAGCCTCCCGTCGAACACCACGCCCTTGGCAACGTCATTCTGATCGGCAAAGCGCACCGCATCGCCGGGCTGGTAGAAGCCCTCCTCGTCGAAAGCAGCTGCGGTCAAGTCCGGCCGTTTCCAGTAGCCGGGCGTCACATTGGGGCCGCGCACCCGTATCTCCAGCTTGCCGTCGCGGGGCACGAGCTTTACCTCAACGCCCGGGGCCGGAACCCCGATCATGCCGGACCGATCGGCGAGAAAATGCGACGCGGTGGCGAGCGGCGCCGTTTCGGTGGCCCCCCAGGACGAGGTCAGCGGAATCCGTTCGCCAGCCGTCCGCACTGCGGCGGCTTCAAGGCGCGTCCACAGATCCTGCGGCAGCGCTGCGCCCGCATAGAAGATGCATCGCAGCTTGGCGAAAAAGCTCTTCGCGATCGCTTCGTCACGTTCGAGATGTGGCAACAGGGCCGCATAACCGGCCGGGACATTGAAGTAGACGGTCGGGGAAATCTCCGCAAGGTTGCGCACCGTTTCGCCAATCTGCGCCGGCATAGGCCTGCCGCCATCGATGTAGAAGCTGCCGGCGTGGCGCAACACGAGGTTGAAATTGTGATTACCCCCGAACGTGTGGTTCCAGGGCAGCCAATCGACCAGTACGGGCGGCTCCTCCGCCAGGAACGGCCAGATCTGGGCGATCTGCTGCTGGTTGGCCGTCAGCATGCCGTGAGTGTTTATGACGCCTTTGGGTTGGCCGGTTGAGCCTGACGTGAACAGGAATTTCGCAATTGTATCGGCGTCGCATGACGCGACCGCCCGCTCGACAGCGACGCCGGGCCGGGAAGTGACGAGAGACGCCAATGGGGTGACGCCCTCAAGCTCCGCACCGTTGTGGCTGGCGACGATCTCGACGCGGGTGAGATCGAGGGCGCCCAGCGCGCCTGCAAACGGGGCAGTATCGGCCACATAAATGAGACCTGACTGAAGCAGGGCCATGATGTGCTTGAGCTTGGCATGATCGTGGCTCTGCAGCGAGTAGGCGACCGAAATGGGCGCGATCGGAACGCCGGCCGTATAGGCAGCGAGCGTCAGGAACGCATGGTCGATGCTGTTGCCCGACAGAACCATTATCGGCCGCCGTGCCGAGAGACCACGCTCGATGAGTCCGGCCGCGATCGCGTCGACGATCAGACGGCAGGTCGCATAAGTGAGCGTACGCCAGCGCCGGCCGGAGCGTTCGGCGAGAAACACGCGATCAGGGCGCGCCTCCACGGCGGCCCGAAACATGCGGCCAAGGCTCTGGTCATGGGGTGCGAGCGGCGTGCGCGACCGGAGCCGATAGGCGCCGCCCGGCATGGTGTCGCACGCGATGTCGACCGGCGCGAAATCGATCGGCCGGAAAGGGGGTGGGTCGGACTTGGGTGTGATTGAGTCCATGCCCCGATTTGTAGGCTGCCGCATTGGGCCCTGACAACATTGTCCCGTAGCCCGGGTGGAGGTTGCTCTTACAGCCCGTAATCCGGGTTTGCTCGTGTCCGAGGCGCGTGCGGTCCCGGATTACGCTCTCCGCTCCATCCGGGCTATGAGCGCCGCGATGCTGTGTTGTGGACTGGTGCAGGATCGGTCTATGAAAGCCTCGATTTGAAGTTGGACGGTGGCTGCAAAACCTGTTGTCACGGCATCGGGATCATGCGGAACATGCGATGAAAGACGACGCGACGCCGAATATCGTGACCGCCGGCATCCTGGTGATCGGCGACGAGATCCTGTCCGGGCGCACCAAGGACAGGAACATCGGCTACATCGCCGAATATCTGACCACGATCGGCATCGATCTTCAGGAAGTCCGCATCGTCGCCGACGATGAGGATGCGATTGTCGAAGCGCTCAATGCGCTGCGTAGCCGTTACACCTACGTGTTCACGACAGGCGGCATCGGGCCGACCCATGACGACATCACGGCCGATTCCGTCGCCAAGGCGTTCGGGGTTGCGATCGACTACGATCCGCGCGCGGTGGCTCTGCTGAAGGAGCGCTACGCCGCCATGGGAACCGAGTTGAACGAGGCGCGCATGCGCATGACGCGCGTGCCCAGAGGGGCCCAACTTGTGTCGAACAAGGTTTCGGCAGCACCCGGCTTCTGGATCGGCAATGTGATCGTGATGGCGGGGGTGCCTTCGATCATGCAGGCCATGCTCGACGCGGTGGCGCCCAAGCTCAAGACCGGCATCAAGATGTTATCGGAGACGGTGCGGGCGGATTGCCGCGAAGGCGACGTGGGAACGGAGCTTGGCGAGCTCGCCAAGGCCCACCCTGAGGTGATGATCGGCAGTTATCCGTTCGTCGACGATGTGCGCGGTCCGAATACCAATATCGTGGTGCGCGGACGCGACCCGGCGCGGGTCGCCGCCGCAAAGGCCGCAGTCGAGGACATGTTAGATCAAGTGCGCGCGCGAATGGCGGCGCAGGGGTAAAGAGAAATGCTGGCTAGCGCGCATCCCGCTGACATTCGTCCAACGTCATTGCCGGGCTTGACCCGGCAATCCATCCTTACGGGAAGAAGATGGACCGGCGGGTCAAGCCCGCGGGTGACGGGCGAAGGGTGGCTCAGCTTCATCGGGACACGCTGTAGGCGTGCTGCCGGTCGCGATGTGGTCGTCCGCTCCGTAGCACGGCTGTTTTGTCTGTTACTGCTGATCGCGACGCCCGTTGAGGCCGCCAGCCTGCAGGGGACCGGCGTGGTGTTTCTGCACGGCAAGGGCGTGTGGACAGGCGCATTCGACGGCGGCATTCCGGCGGCGCTCGAAGCGGAAGGTGCGGTCGCGGTATCTCCGGAAATGCCATGGTCGTTCAGCCGCATCTACGGAGCGACCTATGACGAGGCGTTGCAGGAGATCGATGCAGCCGTGGCGGGGCTCAAGGCCAAGGGAGCGAGCCGCATCGTCATCATCGGCCACAGCCTCGGCGCCAATGCGGCGATCGGCTACGCAGCGCGCCGCCGCGGGGTCGCGGCGGTGGTGGCGCTTTCGCCCGGGCACTTGCCGGAGACTGCGGAAATGCGCGCGCGCACCGGGGCGGCCATCGTTCAGGCGCGCGCATTGCTGGCCGCCGGGGAAAAATCGAGACACACCTGGCCCGACCGGATTCAAGGCGTTCCGACCTTCGCGACCGCATCGCCGGCGGTTTATATCAGTATGTTCGATCCCGACGGTCCGGCCGTGATTCCAAAGAATGCGGCGGCGTTGCACGGCGTGCCGCTCCTGTGGGTGGTGGGCAACTCCGATCCCATCTTCGCACGTGGCCGCGACTATGCGTTCGCGCGCGCGCCCAAAAATCCCAAAAGCCGCTACCTCGAAGTTTCGGCCGGCCACCTCACCGCGCCGGGGGCGGCGCGATCCCAGGTCGTCGAATGGCTGAAATCGCTTTGGTAGCCCGCACGCAAGAATGCAGCGCCGGTGGAGCCAGTGTAGGATGGATGAAGCGAAACGACACTCATCAATAGCCGTTTCGTATGGTGCGCCCCTGATGGGTTTCGCAAGAGCTCAGCTCGTCCCGCAGGGAGCTCGGAAACGCTGTGCCAATGGAGCAGGCGATGAATTCGAGGAATGACAACCCGGATGATGCGGAACCCAACGCCCCCTTCGATGAAGTCAATCGGCATGGTCTCGCGCTCCACCAACTGATCCAGGATTATATCGATGAGCACCATCTCTCTGAGGAGATGGTGGCCGTCATGCTGATCAATCTGTCCGTCAGGATGCGCATGGTCGGCTATGTGCTGCAAACTGAAAGGCCGTCGGCTTCCGGCTTGAAACTTAACCTCGACCGGTTCCGGAGCGAGATCGACAGCTGTTTGCGAGCCGCCAAAAAAGACGCTGACGGCTTTATTTCGCAGGCCAAAACGATGCGGGCGGCAGCCGAAAACGAAGCGAATGAGGAACCGGACGAAAACGGGAGCCTGCCATCATGACGCCGATGAAGATGCCGGAAAAGGCATTTCCGGTCTCGTGGGACCAGTTCCATCGCGATGCCCGCGCGCTTGCCTGGCGGCTGAACGGTGCCGGGCCGTTTGACGCCATCGTCACCGTGACGCGCGGCGGCCTGGTGCCCGCCGCGATCGTCGCCCGCGAGCTTGACGTGCACCTCATCGAGACGATCTGCATTTGGAGCTACGACCACGTCCGCCAGGGCGAGTTGAAGGTGCTCAAAGGCGTTGCGCCCGAGCTCATCCACAGAAGCGGCGGCGGTGGCAAAGGCGTGCTCATCGTCGACGACCTCGTCGACACCGGCAAGACTGCGCGCGTGGTGCGCGACCTGTTGCCGAACGCGCATTTCGCCACCGTCTACGCCAAGCCCATGGGGCGGCCGCTGGTGGATACTTTCATTACCGAAGTGTCCCAGGATACCTGGATATTCTTTCCGTGGGATACCGGCCTCGCCTTCCAGCCGCCGATCCGGGCTGACGCGGGGTAGACTTTCGCGCAACGGTGCCCCGTCAGGCGGCGGCCGCTCGCTCGGCCGCGGCTCTGTCCCCATGCCGGGGAGGGCAAGCGCGTGTGGGGCCCCGCGGCGGTCACCTCCCCATGCGGGGGCCCTCCAGGGGAGGGTGGGAATCCAGCGCCTCGGCCTATGGGGCTCGACATCACCATAGGCTATCATCAGCAAATGTTGCCCCCAGGAGGATGCCCATGGACGCTGTGACTCCAAAGCCCGCCACCCCGGCCGATCTCCGGTCCCGCCATCTCCGCGTCGGCGAAATGGAATGGCAGAAGACGCGGTTTCCCGGCTGTGAGGTGAAAACGCTGCTGTTCGATCGCGACAGCGGCCTTGTGACCGCACTGATGCGCTTTGCGCCCGGCGCGGTGCTGCCCGACCACGAGCACGTCAAGATCGAGCAGACCTATGTGATCGAAGGCAAGCTGGTGGACCGCGAAGGCCCGGACGCCGGCCTCACCGTGTCGCAGGGCGATTTCGTCTGGCGCCCCGCCGGCAGCCGCCACTCGGCCTGGTGCCCGGAAGGAGGGTTGATGCTCGCCATCTTCCAGGTGCCCAACAAGTTCTTCGAGCGCGACGGCCGCGTGACCGATATCACCGGCGGCGACTGGGCGGAGCTTTGGGGCGCGGTCGACCGGGCCAGATAGGGGAGGCGGCTGGGGAGGGTCTCCTTGTGTAGGACGGCCTCTCGCAGGACGGATTAGGCGAAGCCGTAATCCGCCGCACCGGCAATCCACCGTAGCGCCCGCGGCGCTATACGCTTTCGGCTATGCGCCCTACTGAGCAGAGCTTGCTTCCTGCGCTTCCGAATCCCCCGTGAGGGGTGCTAAAACCCACGCGCACCGCGGACGTGGCGGAACCGGTAGACGCAACGGACTTAAAATCCGTTGAGGGTAACCTCGTGCGGGTTCGAGTCCCGCCGTCCGCACCATTGGCATTTGTCCACTTCAGCACCATTGCGCATGATTCGCGGCACTCCAACGCATCGTGGCAACGCTACGAAATCAGTGCTTTTGTGCTAATCACTCGCCGTCGAGGTGGAACGTTTCCAACTATAAACAAACGGTGCAAACTTTGATCGAATATGTTGACCTCAAACGAAGCTTCATTCCGATCGGCAAAGACGCCGAGCCGGACCTTACCTTCGCGCGCGTTATGGGCGGCAAGTTTGCAGGATGGCTCGATTGGCCTGCGCTGCTGGATCATAAAAGAGTCGTGTTGCTCGCAGAGGCAGAGAGCGGCAAGACCAGGGAATTCAAACATACGTCCGAGCAATTGCGTGCTGGAGGAAACGCATCATTTTACACGACGGTTGATGAATTAGCCGAAGGGCGCCTCACAATCGGTCCTACCGAAAGAGCATTGTTCGACCGGTGGAAAGCCGGTTCTGAATGCGCCTGGTTTTTTTTGGATTCGGTCGATGAAGCGCGCCTCAATCAAAAAAGATTTGACGCTGCATTGCGGGTCCTGGCTAGCGAACTCGGTGCCCACCTGGCCCGCGCGCGAATCCTCATCTCATGCAGGGCCAGCGATTGGAAAACCACTTCCGATCCCGCAACGATCTTGGAACTGCTACCCATCCCAAAATCGCCTCCTGCCCCCATACCCCCCGGCGACCCCGATGCATTTCTCCTGGACCCTATTTTCGAACGAAACCGTCAACCCAAAGCCGAAGACGCGGAAGGCGGAAACGTCAAAGAGCCACCCCTGTTTGTCGTGCAACTTGCTCAACTATCCGACGAACAGAGAAGGCTGCTTGCAGTTGCAGCAGGCGTTGACGACGCAAATGCATTCAACGTGGCTATCAATCGCCAAGGTCTCGACGCGCTGGCCGCAAGGCCTGGGGATGTTCTCGAACTCGCAAAATTTTGGACGGACCATCACCACTTCGGAACACTTGCCACAATGTCCGAAGAATCTGTCAGATTTAAGCTGGTCGAGACTGACCGCTACCGGCCAGATAACTCGGTACTGCCCTACAGCAAAGCGCGCGAAGGTGCTGAATGCCTGGCAGCGGCATTAACGCTTGGAAAGTCGTTCACATTGCTGGCACCCGGCCAAGAGCCGGACCCATTACTTGCCGCTGGCGCCCTCGATCCAATTGCATTGCTTGATGGCGGGACTATTGCCGAATGCAACGCGCTGCTCAGGCGCGGTACTTTTGAGCCATCGAGCTACGGCCGATTACGCTTTCATCATCGCTCAACGCAGGAATATCTAACCGCGAAGTGGCTTCAACGTCTTCTTGACAAGGGTACACGTTCTGAAATTTTCAAGCTCATCTTTGCCGAAAAATATGGCGTGGAAACCGTTGTACCGTCACTCAGGCCCGCAGCCGCATGGCTTGCATTGCACAATCCAGATATTCGCGACGAAATCATTAGGCGCGAACCTTTACTGCTGATCCAGCAGGGTGATTCTGCCGGGCTTCCGTTGGAAGCTAAAGCCGCGTTGCTCCTTTGCTTCGCGACGCGGCACGCGGCCGGCGAGATTGCGGACGATCGCATTGATCGCCGCGAGATTTCTGTATTTGCGTCGCCAGATTTGGCCGACACGATCCGAAAAGCTTGGAAGATAAACGAACGGCTAGATTTTCGGAGTGACCTCGTTCGTTTCATACGGGAGGGCCGCATCTCCGCCTGCGTCGATCTCGCATATTCGATAGCCCGCGATAAAGTCGCGCGTGATTATAATCGCATTGTCGCTGTCCAGGCCCTCGTTGCTTGTGAAGCGAAGCGAGAGATTGGCCGCATTGTCAAGTTGCTGGCAAGCGAAGGGCACCTTGCGAATCCCCACCTCGCGTCCGAATTCGCTGTCACGCTGTTCCCGACGTATCTCACACTTACCCAACTTCTTGCTCTTATCCGTACGTCTAAGAGGCCTGCCAATTTTTCTGCGGAGGGGTTTGCTCACACGATTGATAGCCTTTGGTCTGCATGTCCGGTAGACCTGCGACCCGACTTTATCGCTGGCATTGCTGAACTTTGCGCTGAGAAGCCGTATCTTCACGACTATCAGCGCGTGTCAAGGCAGCACCAGGAATTGGCGAAGCACTTAGGCCAGATTGCACGTGATGCCGTCGTTGCGTTGGGCGATTCTGCCCCTTCGGCTGATCTTCTCAAATTACTTGGCGTGGTCGAACGCGCCGAACGCCCTGTACGCCCGGATGAGAATGATCCACCGCTCAGCAAGCTCATCCAGAGCAAGCCAAAATTGCATCGCGCCCTCTTCTGGTACGATGTTGAAGAGGTGCGACGGCATCACAAACACCAGAATCCGTTAGTCAATCCATGGCAGGTGCATTTCGGAGGCACACCCCTATGGGCATTGAGCGATCCCGATTTGCCGTGGCTTCTTGAAGACTTGGAACACCGTGACCGGGAAGATGACCGCCGCATGGCACTCGGCTGTATAGCCTCAATCCTCGGTCCCGAGTTGCGCACCCAAAGTAGAGCTCTGCGAACGATTATCAAATCGACGCCCGCGCTTGTTGAAGCCCTCGACGGCTATCTTACTCCGCCTGCCCCAAGCAAACAGATGCGCCAATATGAAAGGGAAACGGCACGGCTTAAAACTGTAAGGAGCCGGCAACAAGAACAAGCCGCAAAATCTTGGCGGCGGTTTCGTGACGATCTTCTATCAAATCCACGCGAATTGGCCGACCCAGCGCGGGTCAACACCGAAGTTGGACTTTCCCGGCTTAAGAATCTCACCAACTGGCTACACCTGAAAACTGGCAAGGAATATCAAGTCGCGGCTCTGGATTGGCGCTTGCTTGACAACGCCTTCTCCCCTGCTGCCGCTGAAGCCTACCGTGACGGCATGATGGCACTGTGGCGCAAAGTGGAGCCAGCAAGGCCAGAACGGACGCAAGGCGGGCCGATTACAGTCAAGTGGACGACCATTCTTGCCTTTGCCGGACTCTCGATTGAGGCGGATGGCAATACAGGGTTTGGCTCGCAATTCACGAAGGAAGAAGCACGGCAGGCCGCGCTTCATAGATGCGTCTCAGAACAGGGCTATCCTGACTGGATCGATCCGCTGACAGGCCATCATCCGGCGACAGTCGTACCAATTATTCGAGAAGCGTTCGCAACAGAGTGGTCAAGCGAGGACAGCGCTATTTCATATTTTCTGTACCGATACTCTCAGCCATCTAGTTCAATTCCCGCTGAGATTCACGCATCTCTGTATGAAATCATGACCACGATCGAGCCCAAACAACTTCAGGTGCTGGACCGAGGACTAAATATTGCTCGACATCTGATCTCGAAGCCGGAATGGCGGGAAGGCCTTGAAAAACTCGCCATCACTCGCCTTCATCAGAATCAAGCGTCAAGGCCGGATTGGGCCACACGCTACGTAGCTCTTCTCTTCCTTGTAGATCTGCCGCAAGCGGCGAAGATGCTTCTTTCCTGGCTGCGCAAGACGAAGCCTTCAGAACGCCCGTCGCTCTCCCTAAAAGTCATTGGAAGCCTGTTCGGTCATCATGATCCTCTCGTCCCAATCGCTTTGAACGGAGCTCCGGTTGCAACGCTGGCTCAGCTGCTTCTGTTCACCTATCAGCAAGTACGTCCAGAAGACGACGTAGTTCACGAAGGGGTTTACACCCCCGGCCCACGAGACGATGCAGAATGGGCGCGGAACGCGATTCTGAAGGCCCTTGTCGAAACTAGCGGTCCCGCTGCGCACGATACAATGCTATGGTTGTCAAAACATCGTGACATGCGCTCGCGCAAAATTAGATTTTGTGAAATAGCTCGCGAAATGGCCGAACGGGATGCCGAAATACCCGCGTGGAGTGCACAAGAGGTTCTCAAATTTGAGCGTGACCGCGTTCTTCCGGTGAAGACCGGGTTCGATCTGTACCGGCTGACGCAAGCTATCGTAAAGGAGATCGATTGGGATTTCGATAATCAGGATGCGAGTTCAAGAGCGGTGCTGGAGAGTGCCAAGGATGAAGACGCGGTCCAGAATTGGCTAACCGAACAACTGCGGCAGCGAGCGAAAGACCGATTTTACGCAACGCGTGAGCCTGAAGTAGCAGAACGCAACAAACCTGACATCTTGATATCAGCCGTTTCAGCACCGGTCGAAGTCGCGATCGAGGCAAAGCACGGCGGGAAGAACTGGAGCACCAAGGCTCTTGAAGACGCGCTTCGCGGACAGTTGGCTGAAGATTATATGCGGCCAGCCAATCGGCGACACGGTATTTTCGTTATCACAAATCATCGTCGCCGTGGCTGGACGCACCCGCATACCGGACAACGCTTCAAGTTCTCTGAGATGATCGCATACCTCAACAAGGTCGCGTCCAAGATTACATCAAACAAGGTCGGCGACGTAAAACTGTCAGTCATTGGAATTGATGCATTGCCTCGGCAAGGGTCGCGCAACGCCTCTGCAAAGGCCAAAAGTCGTGTACGGCGGCGCCCCGGCGCGAAGCCCATTCGCGAACGCGCCGCGAAGTGCGGGCCTTCTACAGCGGCAGTACTGCCCGCGCGGAACGCCGCTAGTCGCGTCGAGTGCAAAAGTGGTGAGAGCTACAAAAGGTAAGGTCCTCCGTCCCCATCGCTTTCTGCAAGCAGCCAACTGTGACTAAGGCCTTTATCTGACCTCGCCGATTCGCGCTTGGTCCCGACCTTTCCGTGAAAAAAACAGATCCAGAAAATCCGCCCCAAAACAGTCGAATTGCCAAGCCACGAGGAATGACGCTGTCGCCAATTGAACCGCCCATTGCGATGGCCTTGCCTTATTTTTGCGTTCTGGCCCGCGGGAATTCCGCAATGAAGCGTTTGATCGGTTTCCCGGTGATCCGGTTCCTCCCGGTTCTGATGGTGACCGTTGGCCTCTCCTGCCTGGCCGCGCAGGCGCAAGAGCGGGTGGCGCTGGTCGTCGGCAACAGCAAGTACGCCCACGTCAACGTCGTTCCCAATGGGGTCAACGACGCGCGCGCCATTGCGCGGACGCTGCGTGAGATCGGCTTTGTGGTTGCCGAGGGGTTCGATCTCGACCGCAACGGCATGGAAGGCCGGATTCGCGAATTCCTGCGCGGCACCGCGAAGGCCCGCGTGGCGCTGGTTTTCTATGCCGGCCACGGCCTGCAGGTCGACGGCCGCAATTATCTGCTCCCGGTCGATACCCGGCTGGAGTCTCCGAGCGATCTCGGCTTCGAAACCATCGAGCTCGACAATATCCTGGAAAACCTAAGCGACTCCTCGCGCGCCAACATCATCATCCTCGATGCGTGTCGCAACAATCCGTTTGCGCAAACTTTCGCGTCGCGATTTGGGGCGGCGCGATCCGTCACGGTCTTGTCGGGTCTTGCCGGCTATTCCAATCTGGGAACCGGCACGCTGATCGCGTTTTCCACCGCGCCGAACACGGTCGCGGCCGACGGCAACGGCTCGAACAGCCCGTTCACCGGGGCGTTGGCCAAGCACATGCGCGTGCCCGGTCTCGAAGTGCGCCAGATGCTCACCCGCGTCCGCGCCGACGTCGCGGCCGAGACCAAGGGGCGGCAAATCCCCTGGGACAACTCCTCGCTGCTTGGCGAGGTCTACCTGGCGGGGCTCGGGAAACCGGATCAACCGCGCGTCACTATCATCCCGGAGGCTCCTGCGCCGGCGGCCGACGAGGTCCTTTGGGGCGCCATCAGGGATTCCGGCGTTTCCGCCGTGTTCGAGGAGTTTGTGAAGAAATTTCCGGCGAGCCTGCATGCACGTGAGGCTCAGGGACGGGCCGACGCACTGAAGAAAAGCGAACTCGCCATGCTGCCGCCGGCCGCTGGCGCGCAAATCGGCAAGCTGCTGACCGCGCCGACCAACGCCCCTATCGCATCGTTCACGCGTCATAATGGCGGCTGGTCGGTGACGCTCTCCTTCGCGGAGCCGGTCACGGGGATCTCCTGGCGCCTCGGCGAGACTGGCAATTTTCGCGAGACCGGCTTTATGGATGCGCTCGACCCGCGTACCCGCAAGCGCATGCCCAATCCGGCGATCCAGCTCGATGCGGATCAGCCGGCAGCCACCATCTACGTGCGCTATGTCGACGCCAACGGCGACCCGCAAGGGCCCTTCCCGATCCGTTTCGACCCTGCCGGCGCGCTCGAGCGCGAGCAGCGCAAAATCCTCGAGATGACCGCCGGCAGCTGGCTGTCGTTCCGCGAATTCAACGGCCTGCTGCTCTACTACACGCATCTGATGTCATACCGTTGTGCCATCCGGCAGGTCCGTATCGGGCTCGATTCCACGGTCCCGGATCGCACCATTGCGATGCCGCCATGCAATCAAAGAGATCCGATGGCGATTCCGGCCGATGTCCAGCCCTATCTCAAGGTTCCGCTCGCGACGGGGTCGGTATCGGTGGAGCTCACCTATCGGGATGGCAGCGTTTCGGAGGTCAAGACGTTCCGGCGGTAGCCGTGCGTGTTCCGATGAAGCTGGCGCGGCGGGTGAGGGGGCCTCTCCACAGGCTGTGACTCGCAGGTCTGACTTTGTAGGGAGGCCCCCTCACCCCGACCCTCTCCCCGCACGCGCGGGGAGAGGGAGCATCATGGCCTTCGGCGAGCAAAACTCGCAGCAATGAGGTTCACCATGCGAATAACTGTCCTGTTGCCGGCCGTCTCCCTCATGTTGTGCTGCGCGCCTGACATCGCAGCCGCCCAGCCCACCGGTGTCGTGACGCAGGGCAGTCCCGACACGATGATCGGTGGCCAGCCGGCGGCGCGCGTCGGCGATGGCACCGCAAGTGGTGCCGCGGTCGTCGAAGGCTCGCCCAACGTTTTCATCAACGGGCGCCCGGCCGCCATCGCGGGCGGAAGGAACGGATGTGGCGGGGTCGTCATCGGCGGATCGTCGAACGTCTTCATCAATGGCAAGCCGGCCGCGCGGCTCGGCAGCGAGACGACCGAATGCAAGGGCCGCTGACGCGACGCCCATCTGGAGCGGTTTTCTATTGACCGGAATCGTGGTGTACGGTGGTTTGGGACAACAAGAGATATCGCGCTCTCAGCATAACCGGCCTCATTTCTACAGCTCTATGTGACCACAGCGGTCATCCTCAAGGTCCAGGAAAGCTCCTCTTCAAGCTGGCACCGAGCAAGACTATTGTGCCGAGTGCGGACGGTGCTCGAGGATGTCTCCGGGCTGGCACTCTAGCGCCTCGCAGATCCTGTCGAGCGTTTCAAACCGCACACCCTTCACCTTGCCCGATTTCAGGAGCGACACATTCTGCTCAGTGATGCCGATACGCTCGGCGAGCTCTTTCGAGCGCATCTTGCGCGTTGCGAGCATGACGTCGAGGTTGACGATAATGGCCATGGGCTCAACCTCAGATGATTTGCGCATGCTCGGCGGCGATCTCGGCGCCCGCGCGCTGGATGTGAGCGAGAGCGAGAAGGCTCAGCAGCAGCAAGAGCGTCAGCAGATCGTTCGGCTGAAGGACCAGATGGGCCTGCCGCTCTGCCGGCGGCAGGTGCGCGGTCAGGACCAGCGTGAAGAGCGGGCGGAGTGCGATGCTCATTACCTGGGTAATGATGCCCCAGGATGCGACCCGCTGCATCCAGCGCGCCGCCTCCACTGAGAAGATCCGGCCTTCAAGGTAGGTTGAGAACAGCCGCCAGCCGCAATAGCAGGCGATGGAGGCCGTCGCCCACAGCCCCAGATCGATCGAAAGGCCGGTCCAGCGCTGCCACGGGGCGAGGGCGGACACATTCGTATGGATCAGGTGCTCCAACGCTTGATGGAGCTTGTCGGTATCAAGCCAGAGCGCGAGCACGAGATAGAACACCCACACTGCGTACGCGACGGTGGCAAAGCGGAGGCTGTGGCAGATCCAGCTGATCTTGTGGCGCAGGCGGGCAAACTCAGGTGTCGGGCTATTGGCGGCGATTGCAGTCTTAGCGGTCATCGGTGTCTCCCTTGATCGGTCGTCGTTCGGAGGAGTTCACTCTGGCGGCAGCGCGCTGATAAATGCGGATCAGCTGACATGATTGAGGGTGATGGACATGGTCGCCTTGCAAGCATTAATTATCGTCTATCAATAATTATTAAACGTTATCATTTATGTCAATGCCTCTGCCAACTTGCCGCGGGGGCACCCCGTTGGCGCTAACGTATAATGTGCCGTGCCGCTGCGACCTCTCCCCACAAGGGGCCACAAGGGGAGGAGTTCGCCGCGCCGTTGCAGCGTAAGTTAGCGCAAACGCGGGGCCCCCAATCCGTAAGTTCGGCCGATGCTTATTTGCCGGTAACGGCAAGGTCCTTGTCGGAGCTAGAACTAAAATCGCAGTTCAGCGCATGGCCACGGCACTTGTGGGTCATGGGCTGCCGTCGAGAGGGGGGTGGAGACAACAACCGGCGTACCCCAGAAATCTGCCGACTTGCACCACCGACGAGGTAGGTAGCCCTGGGCCAATCGCGACCATCGCATCCACGCATGCACGATTTTTTGCCGCCTGCGTGAGCTGCCTCACATTCCGTTCCGGAGAAACCTGTACAGGGTGAGAGTCGATCTACTTTTTTGACATGATTTGGGGTAGCGGGCCGGTGCCTCGAGCATCTACTTGATGCTTAGGTAAAGACATCACGGGAGGATCACGTGGCGCAAACGGACAGTGCAGTGCAGTCTGAGCCAGAAAACGACAATTCAAAGCCGGTGGCCGAGGCTGCTAACAAAACGCAGCCGATGTACAAACGGATACCCGAATTCGATGGGATGTTGCATGATGCTGAACATCTCCTGAACTACGCTGTAGAAGCAGGAATTGAAGTTGATCCTGACGTTGCTAAGCGAATATTAGCTGCAATAACGGTGGGCCCTGCGGTTTGGGATAGCCCTGAAGCGGGTGAGCTGGCGGCTGCAATCACGAAATTAGCTGCGAAGCTAAAGCCCGTGACTGCCGAAACGCTCCGCGCATCTCGGGAAGACGCTCACAAGGCTATAGATGGCTATAAGAGAATTGCTCTTTATCTGGCGTTGTTCGTTGTTCCTCTGTCTTTTTTTTCTTTCATCTCAGCAGGCATCTCCAATAAGATCAGCTCGGATATAACCGCCGCAAATGAATACTTGCTGACGTTGCACACGCAAGTCGATACACTGAAGCTACCGGATCAGCAAGCTCCGCCACCACTTATTCTTGGTGAACTACAGAAATTTGCAATAGCGATGCGGAGCACACTGAATCACACCAGACAGCTAAGATGGCTTTCACCCTTTCCTGAAGTTGATCCGTGCTCAGACAAGCGTTGCGACCTTGAGTTGGATCCTAAGAAATTAAGGACATTGGATTTGCTGCAACAAGAACTTGACAATAAAACTACACTTTATCAGGAAATTCGTGATTATGCTAATGCCGTTACGACAAACGTAACATTGGTATGGGGAGCGATTGGAAATATCATCCTTCCTGTACTCTACGCGTTGCTCGGCGCCTGCGCCGCCGTCCTGCGAGCTTTCACATTGCAACTTAGCACGCGAACTTTCGCTCCAACATACGCTACGCCCGCAAGATTCTACATTGCTGGAATTGCAGGCGGGGTGATAGGGCTTTTCAATAACGTTTTCGGCCAAAACCTGTCGGTCTCGCCCTTAGCGATTGCATTTTTGGTCGGTTACGCAACTGACATATTCTTTTCATTCTTGGAAGGAACGGCTCAAAATCTGGGTAAGGCCAAACCGGGCTCATAATCGTTTCGCCGGTCGGCTTCTCGCACCATCGGCCCCGAGTGCATTGCCCCCTCTATGGGCCAGCAAGCGCATGGCGCCGCAAATCGTCTTCGAGCCCAACTGGACCCGTTACGGCAAGGCTGCACCCTTAGTGCAACGATCAGATACGCGGGCGGCCCGTGGCAAGCCGGCCGCGCAGGTCGGCAGCGAGACGACCGAATGCAAGGGCCGCTGACGCGAAGTCGTTCTCGGCGGTTTCGGTGGGCGCCGGCGCGGCCGAACGGTGTTCAGACCTCTTGCACGATTTCGATCAGGTCACGGCTACGCGTCACTAGCGGCCACGCCTCATCGAAGTCGGCAACGAGCATCTTGAAACCGGGGGAGTCGAGACATTTGCGTAGCGTTGCCATGTCTTTGAACTCGTACATTGCATAGTGGACCGATGGGTCGCTGCGGCTCCAGAAGCGCCAGCCTTTCTCGGCATGCAACTTGTCCATCGCCAACGGCAAATGGTGTGTTCCATACCATTGGTCGAATTTCGCGCGCTCCGCCTCGTTTGGCATCTGTGATCGAACCATGAAATAGGCTTTGCTTGCCTCCATGCCCACTCCTCTCCAAGGTGGTCTGCTGTTCAGCGCATCCCGCGCTTGACGCAATGATGGCCTGCGTTTCAAGCGCGGCGTCGGCGTTTAGCTCCTGAACCATCATGATGGGGATTTGCGAACTTGTTGTGATTTCAGTTTGCTGACCTCAAAGATATGACCGCCTTTGATAACTTTGTTGATCCGGCGCGCGTTGCCAATGTCGGCCAGCGGATCTGCGTCAAGAATCAAGAGGTCGGCGAGTTTGCCGGATTCGATGGTACCGATCTGCGGATTTGGACTGAAGACGCGGGCCGCGTTGCGGGTGGCATCGACGATGATCTGCATCGG
>Ga0126369_10000985_pt1 | contig 19396 bp, 16 predicted proteins | sample PanSoiMetaPlot_1_FD_109646 | JGI IMG/M metagenome (GOLD analysis project Ga0126369, IMG submission 109646) | Tropical forest soil microbial communities from Panama - MetaG Plot_1 | ecosystem: Environmental > Terrestrial > Soil > Tropical forest > Bulk soil | place: Panama | collected 2016-02-17 | reverse complement strand
TGGGATTCGGGCTGACGGGATTTTATCTTTTACCCGCCGCCTATGAGCAGCGCTGGGTGAACATCGGCCAGGCGCTCGCGTCCGGATTGCAGCCCGCAGAAAATTTTCTTTATACAAAGATCGCAGACCCGGAACACAACTCGTTTAACTGGATCGCTTCGAGCATTGCGGTTTTATTGATGGCGCTCGCGGGCTCTTCGGCGATAGTGGCGTACCTAAACGCCTCAAATGAGGACTCCTCCCGAGAGAAGCGGGCCTGGCAAGCAATGCTATTGCTCAGCGCGACGGCTGCGGTCTTGGTGCTTCGTTCCAGCTTGATTCTCTGGGAGCATCTCCCAAAACTTCAGTTCGTGCAGTTCCCATGGCGCTGGATGGGGATCCTTGCCGTGCCCTACGCTTATTTTGCCGCTGCGGCGGTGCGTCGATGGCGGCCTGGCTGGGTTTGGGCGGTGGTTGTCGTCATCGTCCTAGGCAGCACGGCGGCGTTTCTGGTTCATAGGGCCTGGTGGGACTCCGACGACATTCCTGCATTGCAGGAAGCGATTTCGAGCGGCAAAGGGTTTGACGGCACCGACGAGTACGACCCGGCGAAGGACGACCACACGAACTTGCCCGCAAAAGCGTCTCCGCTTGAGGTTCTCTCAAGAAAAGGCACGGAACCCACCGTCGCGAAGGCGGAAGTTCGAATCGATCACTGGACTGCAGAGGAAAAAGACCTGACCGCAATTTCGCCTCAGGCGTTTCGACTGGCTGTTCGCTTGCTCGACTATCCCGCTTGGCGCGTAGAGGTGAACGGCAGCCGTGTGACGCCAGAATCCCCAGAGTCATACGCTCAAATCATTCTCCCGTTGCCTGCTGGAACGCACCGGATCAGGATAGAGTTCGTGAACACACCGGACAGAATCTTGGGCAGAGTCCTTTCCGCCGTGGGACTCCTTGTATTCCTAGTGCTATTGTCGAGTGGTCGCGGGAAGCAGTCTACGCCAAGGATTGAATGACCCACGCCCGTTGACCAGTGACTTTTGCCTGCGGCTCATGCAGACAAATGGCGACAAGCCTACTGGGTGGCTCGAGTGTCGCAAGATGTCGCTTGCGCGGCCATAGCTGGCACAAATAGAATCAGCCAACAAATGGAACCCTCCTGAGAGGTACGAAGTGAGCATTTCGGTTTCCCCTTGAGCTCCCCTGTGGACAAGGCAGGTGGCCCCGCCTCGCTTCCGACTGCCAAGGTCGTCCATTTTTGAGAAGGAGACGTCATGAGATTGAGAAAGTACTTCGTGTTCCTGTCGATATTCATTCTGGGTGTCGCGGCCTATGCGGATCAGAGTAAAAGGGAAAAGTTAATCGGTTACGGCAAAATCGAGCTTGCGCCTTTCCGAAACAAGGTGGGTGACACGCTAGATGAAAAGACCGCTACCGAGACGCAGGACATGATCGTCCAGCGGATCAACGACTCAAAGCTTTTCGGCGCGGACATCAACAAGGACCTGGCCTTCCCCAAGAAGGACCCGGATGATGACAACAAGGTCGTATTTGGCGGCACGAACAAGGATGACGATGACAAAACGCTCGTCCTCTTCGGCGAGTTCATTACTTTCAACAAGGGGAGCCGCGCGAAACGCTACATCATTGGGGGAGGCACGGGCAGAGCCGAGTTGCGAGCCAATTGCTACCTGGTCGACAAGAAAACAGGAAAGCAGCTTTACAATTTCCAGACTTTTGGGGAAACCAATTGGGGTGCCTTCGGCGGAGGAGCCGATAAGACGTCCAAGGGAGTGGCCAACCGGATCGTCGATTTCTTGAAAGGAAAATAGAGGATCCGAGGGAAGTCAGGCGCTACTCGGCAGAGTTCCACGCAAATTGCAGCTTGGAAATCGTGGGAATCACCGCCGGTCCACGGTGGGATGACGCACGTCCTGCCCTTGCACGATGTAGATGACGTCCTCGGCGATGTTGGTGGCATGATCGCCAATGCGTTCAAGGTTTTTCGCGGCGAGAATCAGCTCAAACGCGGGGAACACCACACTGGAATCGCCCATCATGTAAGTCAGCAACTCTCGGAAAATCTGGTCGCGGTAGTGGTCCACCTGGTCGTCGGTGGCCAAAACTTTGTGGGCCAAATCCACGTCGCGGCGCACCACGGCGTTGAGCGCGTCGCGCACCATCTCTTCCACCAGATCGCTCATGCGGGGAAGGTCGACGTAGGGCTTTACACGCGGATGCCGCAGGATGCGTAGCGCCCCCTGGGCTATGTTCACGGCCTGGTCGCCGATCCGCTCGAGATCGTTATTGATGCGCGAAATCGCCAGAACGAAACGAAGGTCCGTGGCCATGAGCTGATGCAGCGCCAGAAGCTGAACCACGCGGTCGTCAATCTCCATCTGGAGTTCGTTGAGCGCATCTTCTTCTTCGAGGACGCGCTTCGCCAGCGGCTCATCGGATTCCAGTACGGAATGAACTGCCTGGTGTACCGCGCGTTCGGCCAGGCTTCCCATCCAGAGCAAGCGCTCCTTCAGGATATTCAGATCTTTTTCGAAGTGGCGTTCCATCCGACTCTCTTTTCCCCAGTCCATGAACTACAATTCGTGAGCCCTGTGAATTGGTTGCGATCCCTCGGAGCCGGCCAAGTGACGCGCACGGCCGCTGGCTTCATCCGAAACGCCCGGTGATGTAAGCCTCAGTCCGCGGATCGCCGGGCGTGGTGAAGAGTTGCGGCGTGGGGCTGAATTCGATGAGCTGGCCAATCAGCAGAAATGCAGTGAAGTCGCTCACGCGCGCGGCCTGCTGCATGTTGTGCGTGACCGTCACGATGGTGCAGAGATCTTTCAGTTGAACCAGGAGTTCTTCGATTTTTGCCGTGCTGATGGGGTCCAGCGCCGAGCAGGGCTCGTCAAGCAACAGTACTTCCGGCTCGACCGCCAGGGCCCGCGCGATACACAAACGCTGCTGCTGACCGCCGGAGAGTTCGTAGGCTGATTTGTGAAGATGATCTTTTACTTCCTCCCAGAGGGCGGCTCGTCGCAGACTCTTCTCAACGCATTCCGCGATGGGAGTTTTAGAGCCGTTGATTCTCGGGCCATAGGCGACATTGTCAAAGATGGATTTGGGAAACGGGTTAGGGCGCTGAAACACCATGCCCACGCGGCGGCGCAGCGAGGTGACGTCCTGGCCAAGGATGTTCTTTCCATCCAGCAAAATCTCCCCCTCTAGGCGGGCGCTGCGAACGGTCTCATGCATGCGATTGAGGGTGCGCAAAAGGGTGGACTTTCCACAACCAGAGGGCCCGATCAGGGCGGTCACTTTGTTCGTCGCGATGCCCATGCTGATATCGAAGAGCGTCTGCTTGCTGCCGTAGAAAAAATTGACCTTGGAAACGGTCATACGCATGGTGAGGGCGGCCGCGGGCTCGCGGGTCACAGGACTGGTCCCGGTTGGCGGAAGGTTGACGGACACGGCAGGCCTCACAGAAGCGTGCATAGTTAGGTCCTCGAAACCGAAATGCCGCGCGCAAGAATGCCGCGGGCAACAATATTAATGACAAGAATCAGGCCGAGCAACACCAGCCCCCCGGCCCAGGCCTGACGATGCCAATCTTCGTAAGGAGAAATCGCATAGTTATAGATTGCAACGGGAAGCGAAGCGGTGGGCTGGTTCCAGCCCGGGCTCCAAAAGCGATTGCCCAGAGCCGTGAAGAGAAGCGGAGCGGTTTCGCCCGCGACGCGCGCGAAAGCCAAAAGCACGGCGGTGAGGATGCCGCGGTACGCGGAAGGGACGATAACCGTGGCGATGGTTTTCCATTTGCTGGCGCCGAGAGCCATGGCGCCTTCGCGCAATGCGTTTGGCACGGAACGAAGGAATTCTTCGGTGCTGCGGAGCGTGATGGGAATCATCATCACGCCGAGAGCAAATCCACCCGCAAGTGTGGAGAAATGTTTGAAGGGAAGAACCGCCAGGCTATATGCAAAAATGCCGATGACGATTGAAGGCACGCCATTCAGCAAATCAGCCGCATAGCGCACCACGAAAGCCGTGGTGCTTCCGCTGAATTCCGCAAGGTAGATAGCTCCGAAAAAACCGATTGGCACCCCGATCAGTGTAGCCAGCAAAAGCAATTTGGCGCTTCCCACAATGGCGTTCGCCATGCCACCGCCAGCCTCACCCACAGGAGCAGGGAGCCTGGTAAAAAAGCTCCAGCTTACGGAAGTCCCTCCGTGGTAGACCAAATAGCTGAGAATCAGAAACAGCGCCGAGACCGCGACCACAGCGCAAACACCCGTCATCGAGAGCATGAAAGCGCTCACGAATTTGCGCCAGCGGAGACGCGCGCTCACACCTGCCCCATTCCGCTGCCCCGCTGGGAGGTTATGACGATCATTAGGCGGGCAAAGCCGTTCAAAATAAGAGTAAGCAGGAAGAGAACGAGGCCTAGTTCAATCAAAGACTGCGTGTAGAGTTCGCCGGTGGCTTCCTTGAATTGACTGGCGATTACGGAGGCGATCGAGTCGCCGGGCGAGAGCAGCGAGGCGCTGATGATGGGAGTGTTGCCGATCACCATCGTCACCGCCATCGTTTCGCCAAGGGCCCGCGCCAGGGCCAGGAATATGGAGCCCAGGATGCCTCCACGGGCAAAAGGCACGACGATTTTCCAAGTGGATTCCCAGCGCGTCGAGCCGAGAGCCAAGGCTGCCTCCCGTTGGTCACGCGGGACCGAAAGCAGAATCTCACGGGAAACAGAGATGATGTAAGGGATGATCATAATTGCCAGGACTACGCCTGCCGTCAGGAATCCCAGGCCGAACGCCGGACCTTTAAACAGCGGAAGAAATCCGAGATATTGCTTAAGCAGCGGCTGAAGCACCTGACGCATGAGGGGCACAACAATGAAAATGCCGAGTAGTCCATAAATGACACTCGGGACAGCAGCGAGAAGATCGATAAAAAACTCTAGAGTGTCGGATAGTCTTAATGGCGCAAGTTCCGCAAGAAAAATGGCCGCGCCAAGGCCAAGAGGCACAGCAACCAATAGGGCGATTGCCGAGGTAACCAGCGTGCCGTAAATGAAAGGCAGAGCCCCAAACTGGTCGAACACCGGGTCCCATACGGAAGTCCGGAAAAAGCTGAACCCGAAAGTATGCCGCGGCAAAACCGAACCTCGCCACAATTCAAAAACCAACAAAAACGTAAGCAAGACCACAGAAGCGGCAAACAGAAACGTAATCAGTCGCGCGATTTCGTCGCCTTCGCGCAGGCGTAACAAAAACGAGCGCGAGCCCGCAACCGGGCCCGCGCCGGAAACCGTTGTAGTTGTCGTTGCCACGCTATTGAATATTGCCCAGGGCCTTCTTTTCCTTCGCGACAACCTCTTTGGGGAGTTTCGCGTAGGAAAGTGCTTCCGCGTAATTCTGCCCGTCGGCGAGCATCCAACTCACAAAGCCCTTGAGCGCGTCGCGCTTAGCCCCATCCGTGAATTTCGCTGGAATAAGTAGCCAGGTGAAACTGGAGATGGGATAGGCGTCCTTGCCCGGTGCATTGGTGATAGAGACGCGGAAATCGTCGGGCATTTCTTTCACGGCACCGGCAGCAGCTGCCGTAACGCCAGCAAGGGAGGCCTTGACGAAAACGCCCGCAGCATTCTTCACATTGCCATAGGGGATCTTGTTGGATTCCGCGTAGATCAGTTCGACATAACCAATGGACCCCGGCGTGTTTTTAACGGTCCCCGTAACACCTTCATTCCCCTGGCCGCCGAGCCCCACCGGCCATTTGACGGCAGTGGCCTTGCCGACTTTGGTCTTCCATTCTTCACTCACTTTGGAGAGAAAGTCAGTCCACACATAAGATGTGCCGCTCGATTCCGCGCGATGCACGACAATAATATCGTCGCCAGGAAGATTGACCCCCTTATTTTCGCCGACAATGAGAGGATCGTTCCATTTGGTCACTTTGCCGAGATAAATACCCGCCAGCGCTTCCGGCGTAAAGTTTAGCGAAGTACTAACTCCGGGAACGTTGTAGGTGGGAACCACGGCACCGAGCACGGTCGGGAAATGCAGGACGGGGCAGCCGTGCTTGTCCTGGAATGCCTTGAGCTGGTCATCGTTCATTGGCCCATCAGTAGCGCCGAAATCGACAGTACCTTCAGTAATCTGCTTAATGCCGCCGCCCGAACCAATGGATTGATAGTTGATCTGAATGTTTGGATTCTTTTTGTGGTATTCATCGAACCACTTGGAATACATAGGGAAGGGAAAGGTGGCTCCCGCACCCGTTATGGACAGAATACCCTGAGAGAAGAGAACACCAGTTAAGCCGAGCCCCATTAGAACCACTATTGCAATTCGCTTCATGCGTAACTCCAGACGTGAATTTTGGTCTATGGATGGAGTCTGGCGTTTTCGTGTTACGGAATTGTTACAATTTGGAGAGAGTTGCTTGAATCGCCCAGCAAGGGATTGGCGGCCATATCTCCTTAAAACCAAAGGAATTACAAGCGCTAGTCTAGCCCTGCTTCTTTTGAGGCGACATCATTCAGGAATTCCCACGTGGGGCAGCATTGCGCTCCCAAGTGTAAGCTTCCGCGGTCCGGCTCGCTTTCTCTCCCGTGCGAAGTCAAAGGTCGAGGTGCTCCTTCAGATTCTTCAAGTGGCCTGTCAGTTCACCCGCGTTGCCGGCATCCCTAAGGACTAACCCATCTACGCCGTCGGTTATGATTTGAGAGACTCCCGCAAAGATTGACGTAATTACGGATAGACCACAAGCCATGACCTCCAGTACCGGCAAACCAAAGGAATCCTGGCGAGTTGGGCTAACTTAGGCGTCGGCAGCAGCGTAGAGACCAATTGCATTCATAGAAGTCAATTCCCAACGGCATTGCTCGCTCAAAACCCAGTCTCTTTGCGGTCTAAAAAAAGCAGGAAGCCGCGGCGTCCTGGCCAGCGACCAGAAGCCGCATGGGCAATTTGTGCGCAGCACACGAGGGTCAAGCGGAAACCTAAAATGTTGAAAGGAAGCATCGGCAGAGAGTATAACCCGTTCGCAAGGCATGCGCGTAAGCCAGTCAAACACGGCCCTTTCGGTCGCCATCTTCAAGGTGAGTCGTTGAGACCCCTTATGAGGGAAAACTGAACTGTGGCTGATTGCGCTGGCAATCCTGCAGTCAAAGAAAGATGTTTGCTGCTTCGCCGCAAAGCCGCTCTCTGGTCGACGGAGAGCAGGAAGTTGGCCTATGATTAGCGCCGCCCGAGTCAGCGACAACACCCCGAAGGGGTTCGGGGCAAGTTCTTAAAGCGGTAAACCGGAGAGAGAACTCATGGAAGAGCAACTCAGTCTGGATTTCTTGCGCGTGGTGGAGAACGCCGCAGTTGCTGCGGCGCGCACGATGGGATTCGGCGACCGCCATCACGCTGACGAAGTGGCGGTCGAGGCGATGCGCAAGACGCTGGACTCGGTGGAAATTGACGGGACGGTGGTGATCGGAGAAGGCGAGCGTGACGAGGCGCCGATGCTGTACATCGGCGAAAAGGTGGGGTTGGCGACCCACGCGCCGAAAGCATTGTTCCCTCAAGTGGATATTGCTGTGGACCCTCTCGAAGGTACGAACCTATGCGCGACGGGGGCGCCCAACGCCATTGCGGTGCTTGCGGCAAGCGAACGTGGCGGCTTGCTGAACGCGCCCGATTTGTACATGGAGAAAATCGTCGTGGGGCCGTCGTGCAAGGGCGCGATCGACCTGGACGCGCCGGTGGCCGACAACCTGAAGTCCATCGCCAAGAGGCTGGAACGCGACGTTGAGGATTTGGTTGTGGTGGTGCTGGATCGCGTGCGGCACGAAAAGCTGATTGACGACATTCGCGCGGCGGGAGCCCGCATCCGGTTGATTGGCGACGGAGACTTGTCCGCCGGAATTTCCGCCGCGGTGGTCGGCACCGGAGTGCACGCGGTGATGGGCACAGGTGGCGCGCCCGAAGGTGTGTTGACGGCAGCGGCGCTTCGCTGCCTGAACGGGCAGATCATGGCGCGTCTGGTGATCAGCAAGCCAGAAGACGCTGAACGGCTGGGAAAGATGGGAGTGAAGGATCCCAAGCGCGTTTACGACACGGAAGATCTGGCGCCGGGGAAAAAGATGGTGTTTGCGTGTACCGGTGTGACCGATGGAAATTTACTGAAAGGCGTGCGTTTCTTCGGCGAAGGCGTGCGCACAAGTTCAATGATCCTGACACTCGACGACCGGCAGGTGCGGTTCATTGATTCCGTGCACCTCGAGAAGAGGCCGGACATCAAGGTGCGGTTCTATTAAGAGAAGCAGCTGACGGCTTAAGAGCCGACAGCTCACAGTTGTAAGGTTTAACCCAGAGAGCACAGATCTCGCTGAGAGGAACGCCGGGGAGCATGCCGGCAGGCCAAGCTTCGAAGACGAAATGAAAAACTAGCGCTGGTCGCTGGTGATGGCCAGGAAGACGCTGTCGTCCACGGGGACGGATCGAGTAAACAGCGTCGACGTTTTTGCACCGGTTGTGGCGACATGTTTGGCTTTGCCACTTAGCGCGGGACCGGCGGGCGCCGCATCACTTCCGGTTCCGTCGCCGGGTTGCAGAGAAATGCGCGTCGTCTTCGGAGCGCAACTCGTCCCTCCATCAACTGCGTCCGGCCCAAGACGTACCATTGGGCCGACCAAGAACTGGCGCGGCCGGAAGCCGAGACACGTGTCGCGAACAAAAACCTGCCGGTATCCGCTATTAGCTGCGCTGGCCGAAGATTTTGTTTCCGCCGAAGGATGACTTGGACCGTGGCTCGGCGTTACGGCGAGAAACGCGACAAAGCGGCCTGAAGAACTGATCGAAGGCAGGATGCTCTCCGCGCCAGCCAGCGCACCGCCAGGATCGGTGGAAACAAGAATCGTGGACGGCTTACAAGGCGCATCCGCGCCTATGCATGTATCGCGCAAATAAACCTGGCGGCCCGGCGACGCATTCTCGGCAAGGTTGGCTGCGTCCGAACTGAAAGCGATGTACCGGCCGTCGGAACTCATGGATGGCGCGTGGCTGTCGCCGGAGGCGGCTTCGCCATCACTTGTAGCGGACAGCAAAGAAGTGTGCGGTTGACAGCCGGCTGCGGCACCTTCACAAGTATCGCGCAGAAAAATTTGCGTATGTTGGCCTTGAACGGCGGTGTAAGCCACGTAGCGGCCATCCAGGCTGACGGCAGGAGTTTCCTCAGAGACGGCTGCCAAAGCGGAATTCGCCGGAGCCTTGGCCGCCGTGGGGCAGGGCGACGTCTGGACCGTAACAGTGACAGCAGGAGCGCTGGTCCCGCCGCCGCTGCCGGTGCTGCCTGGAATGTTCGGAACAGGCGGCGAAGGCGGATTGTAAACCGTGACGGTGGCGTTGCCCGCGGCGCTGATATTCGCGGCAGGGATAGTGGCGGTGATTTGCGTGGAGGTGATCGTGGCCGTAGGAGCGGTTAGCTGCATTTGCGATCCGCCGAGAGTCCAATTCAAGGTGGAAATCTGCGTTGTATCCGTAGAACTGTTGAGAAAATTGGTGCCGGTGACAGTCAGCGCGAGATTGCTGCCGACGGAAGCGCAGGCGGGAGAAACGGAAGTAACCGTGGGAATGGGATTGGCGGAATTGTTGATAATGAACGTGACGGTGTTCGACAAGCCGTTGGTGCCCGTACCATAGTTCGAATTGGGATTGATGGTGTTGACGGTGGCGGTGCCGGGCCTGGCCAGGAGAGCTGCGGGAACTACCGCAGTCACGACGTTCCCCAAAGGATTTCCCGAACTATCGGTGGGAACGGTGGTGACGAGGTCCTTTCCGTTCCACTGGACCTTCGTCTTCGCGACGAAGCCACTGCCGTTGAGTGTCAAAGTAAGATCGGAGCAGGACGTGCCCGATGTAGCGACGCATGCGGGGATTTGGGAAGGAGAGAGAAAGGAGACGAAGGCTCCGCCGGGACTCTGAAACGTGTTGCCGTAGTCGTTGCAACCGGCCACCGCCAAGACTGCCCAAACTGTGACAGCAATTGCTGTCCAAAACCGCTTCATTGCCACTCCTTTTATATTCCTGTGGCCCCGAACACAGGGGGCCCGCTTACCCGGGCATGCGGGAGGCCGCAATGCCGGCGCACATTAGGGGGTGTGATGCCAAATCCGCGCGAAGCGTTGACCAAGGCGGAGCCAGATAAGAAAGCGTCCGTTAGAAGCCTCACCCCTGCAGAAGAGGACGCTCTGTCCCAAATCACAGCCCTTACGCAACCCTACATGCTTACCATCCGGGCGGGGGCCAGGTCAATGTGCAAGGCAACCGAACCACGCAGGAAAAAAAGGGTGTTGAGCGACAGACAGACCTCGTTCATCCGGTCGAGCTATTACGGAGAAGCAGGCTCCTGCGGCAAACCGAGAGCGGTGACGGCGGCGCGGGCCAATTGTTGAATGCGCGCCTGACACTCTGCTTCGCGGACCTGCAATGAGGCAGCTGCGCGATAGCAAAGCAGGGCTTGCTGTTTGCGGCCGAGCTTAGCGAAGAGATCGCCCCGCGCCAATTGAAGGAGAGGGTTGGAGGGATATTTTTCGGCCAAGGGACCGATGATATTCAGGGCCCGTTCGTATTGTTGATCGTAGCGATGCAGATTCATCGAGAGATAAAAGCGGGCCACGTTGGGAGTGACAACACCATCGGCGATGGCGTGATCGAGCAGGCGAATTCCCTCTTGCTTCGAACCGCCGGGAATGCCGATGAAAAAGCGCATGATTTTGGCCAAGGCGCTAAGCGTATCCACGTAATAGTTGTAAAGGCCGAGGCCAAAATCGGCGTCGGCGAGACTGGGGTCGAGGGTTTTAGCGCGAAGGAAGTGCTCCCGGGCGCGCACGCCGAAACGCGCGGTATTTCGATTCTCACCGCGTAAGGCGTAGAGACGCGCGGCAGCAGCATCGGCCATGCCGGCGTAAAGCTGCATTTCCGCTGATTCGCTCTTTCGAATCTGAGCGGAAGCAAGCGAAGAAGCGGTGGTTGTCAACTCGAAGTAGTGCTGGTCGGCGGGAAGCTTCGAGCGGCGGCGGGCATCGGTCATTCCATACTTGAACTCTGCCGCCGTACACCAAAAGCGCCACCAGAGAGCGTCCGATTCCAACAAATAACCGATGGGATGATCCGGATATTCCTTTTGCAGGTGCCTGGTGGCTTCCTGGGCACCATCAAGATCGAAAGAGTAAATCTTTTCGAGTATCGCGGAGGTTTCGGGCGGCAGATTGAGACGAGAAGCGCGGGCCGAACTGGGCAAAAACGCCAGAAGAAAGAGACCGACGATGCCCGCGCAGCGAAGAGACGCCATGGGAGCAGAGTTTTTCATTGCAGAAGAATTTTGGCACAAGCGTCAGGCTTTTCGCTGGACGAGTTTAAGCTGCTCCAGGAGAGTTGCAAACCGAAATGGCTTTCGCCAAGAAAGTGGAATTCGGAGGAAGTTGCATTTCGAGCCGGCCTTCCGCATAGCCGGACACATGAACGACGTGAACTCCGGGATGATGCGGGGCGACGAGACGAGCGAGTTCGGGACCACGCAGACCGGGCATAAAAACACCGGTGAGCAAAATGCCCAGCTTCTTGACGCGGTGTTCCGCGATACTGGCAGCATCCGAGGCGGTCAATCAAGCTGGTACTTAAGGGCAATCATTGTTAGGCGGCAGGAAGCGCATTTGCTATTCTCGGCGGACTGATGACGACACCCGATAAAACGAAGAGTCCCGGCCTCGAGCGTGGCCTGGGGCTGAAAGAAGCCGTCGCGCTGAACATGATCGAGATCGTGGGCATCGGGCCGTTCGTCGTAAGCTCGCTGGTGATCCGCGCGATGGGCGGGCCGCAAGCGCTGATCGCCTGGCTGGCTGGCGCGGTGCTGGCCACGCTGGACGGGTTTGTGTGGTCGGAACTGGGCGCGGCAATGCCCAAGGCCGGCGGCACATACGTTTTTCTCCGTGAAGCGTACGGCCCCGAGAAGTGGGGCCGACTGATGTCGTTCTTGTTCGTGTGGCAGACGTTCCTGCACGTGCCACTTTCCGTCGCATCGGCTTCCATCGGATTCGCGAACTACGCCGAGTATCTTCATCCGCTAACGACTCTCGAACACAAAGCGATTTCTGGTGGACTAGTTTTCTTCCTGATGTTTCTTCTTTACCGGCGGATTGGAACGATCGGAAAGATCTCTGTTCTCTTGTGGGTCGGCGTGGTTGGCACGATGCTTTGGCTGATTTGGGGAGGAGCGCGGAACTTCAATTCGAAACTCGCATTCGATTTTCCGCCAGGAGCCTTCAATCTTTCGGCGCTGTGGTTCGCGGGGCTCGGGTCCGCGATGATCAGCACGATTTACAGCTACTGGGGTTACTACAATATCTGTCATCTCGGGGGAGAGATTCGCGACCCGGAGAAGAACATTCCTCGGGGAATCTTTCTCTCCGTGCTGGGAATCGCCGTTCTGTATTTGGCGATGCAGACCAGCATTCTGGGCGTCGTTCCCTGGCGCGAAGCCCAGGAATCCAGATTTTTGGCCAGCCTGTTTGTTGAGAAGCTGTACGGGGCTATGGCCGCAAAGATTGCGACGGTTATGATTTTGTGGGTGGCGCTGGCCTCCGTTTTTTCGGTTTTGCTCGGGGCTTCGCGGGTTCCTTACTCGGCCGCCCTAGACAACAATTTCTTCCCGGTCTTCGCCCGGGTGCATCCGACCAAGCGGTTTCCGCACATTTCTCTCCTGGTTCTGGGCGGTCTAGCCTTCTTGTTCAGCGTGATTTTGAATTTGCAAACCGCTATCGTAGGAATTCTGGCCGTGAGGCTGATTGTGCAGTTTATCGGCCAAGCCGTGGGAGTGATGCTCCTTCGGAGGCGGTGGAGTTCGGACAAGTTTCCTTTCAAAATGTGGCTATACCCAGTGCCCGCCGTTTTGACAATGATCGGCTGGCTTTGGCTCTTTTGGAGAACCGGTGCGGCTCGGAAGTGGGGACTTCTGCAGATTGCACTCGGAGTTGTGGCGTTTCTCGTGTGGACTTGGGAGAAGAAGCAATGGCCGTTTCAAGGTGAGGCGTCGGTGACTGACACCTAACAGCCGGAATTCGAGTTTGTTCAGGGGGGACGTGTGGGTTTTCATCGTCAACTGACTAGGAGTTTGGTGCTGCTGGCAAGCGTGACCGGGACTCTGGCAGGACTCGCCTACGGGCAGTTTCCGCCGGCGCCCGGGACTGGGCCTGGACTGCCGGAAACCGTAGAGGCCATTGAGCGCGCGCGCGTGACAACGCGAATCCTTTACGTCACCGCGCATCCGGATGATGAGTCGAGCGCAGTGCTGACATATCTGGCTCGCGGATTACATGCGAACGTCGCCTTGCTTTCACTCACGCGCGGAGAAGGCGGCCAAAACGATCTTGGCCCGGAACAAGCGCCGCAACTGGGAGTGATTCGCACGCAGGAATTGCTGGCGGCGACGCGCGGCTATGGAGTAAAGCTGTATTTCACGCGGGCGAAAGATTTTGGTTTTTCGAAAACCCCCGAAGAAACCGAGAAGGTGTGGGGCGAACAGGTACTTGAGGACATGGTGCGCGTGATTCGTTCGTTTCGCCCCCATGTGGTCATCAATAACTGGGGCGGTGTGCACGGCGGGCATGGACACCATCAGGCCGCGGGGCTGCTGACGCCGAAAGCCGTACAGTTGGCCGCCGATCCATCCTTTCAATTGCACGGCCCGGCCGCTGAAAGAAAAGACCTGGCGCCATGGGGCGATCGAAAACCCATAGTGGTTCTGGATCTCGACCGTAGCGAAAAGCCGCAGGGTTACTTGCTTCCACTCGACGAGATTTCTCCGTTATATGGCAAGACGTGGCGCGAGATTGGGCTCGACGCTTTCGCGAATCACCGTTCTCAAGGAATCGCCGTGTTCCTTGGTTCTCCCTTCCTGCGGCGTCCGATTGCGCTCAAACGCGAGGATGGCGGCGAGCTAAGTCCGGCGATTCTCGCGCAGCCGCTTGGTCCTCTGGATGAGGATTACGAAGAGGCGAACATGGGCGTGGATCCGCTTATGCGGGCAGTCGACTCCGCACTGGTGGCCGCGCGAGACGCCGCCTTGCGCCTGGACTGGAAAACGGCTACAGGTTCTTTGGCCGAGGCCGGCAGGAAATTGAACGACGTGCCGAAGCCAAATCCGGCGGGGAACAACCCGGAGCCGCTCCTTTCGCTGGCGAGAAGCACGACACGCAAGCGGGAAAAAATCGAAGAAGCGTTGGAGCTGGCGGCGGGTCTGCGAGTGGAGGCAACGGCGGACCGCAGTGAAATTGTTCCTGGTGAAACTTTTGCCGTGCGGGTGGAATCGCGCCACCGCGAAGGAATTTCGGGCGATTTCAAGAAACCGCTGCTGCGGCTGCCGTCGGAATGGACCATTTCCAAAGAAGAGACGGACTCACCAAACGTGATTCGCTTCACCGTCCAAACTGGACAAAAGCCGCCACACATGGGTGACGGGCCGATGGCGACACTTCTGCCCGAGCCACCGCCATTGATGACCGCCAGCCAGGAAGCGGTGATGGAAGGCTACTCGTTTGCAGTGTTTTCGCCGGTGACCAGCGTGCGATCTACTTCCACGCGAGTGGACCGCACCAGCCCGTTGGTGGTTCCCGCGTACACGCTGGCGGTGGAACCGAAGCAAGATCTTGAGAATCTGGCCAAGCCAAGGAAACCGTTTGATGTTCTGCTGCGCGTGCACTCGTATGCGACCGAGCCCAGTCAAGCGCACGTTGGACTCGTGGTTCCCAAGGGTTGGAAGACAAGTGCTGCGGTGGCGCTGAAATTCAACGGGACCGGTGATCGCTACGCGCGGGTTACGGTGACGCCGCTGCAAAAACTTGCCGCGGGGCGCTACAAAATTACCGCTTACGCGGAGCGCACGGGAGAACATTCACGAGGCGCAAAGGGGGAAAGGTACACACAGGCATTGGAGCCGCTGCCCAGTCTGCCGACGGAACTCTGGAGCGAGCCGGCGCAATGTGTGGTGCATGCGTTCGGTGTGGTGTTGCCGCAAAATCTTCGCGTGGGTTACATCACGGCCGAAGGCGAGCCGATACCGGAGGCGCTGCGGCGCCTGGGCTTCCAGGTGGACATGCTGGATGCCAAAGAATTGGCTTTTGGAGATTTGTCGCGGTTCCGGGCCATCGTCGTGGGAGTAAGAGCCTACGAGTTGCGCCCGGAGCTTCCCGGCGCGAACCAACGGCTGCTGGATTACGTTTCGAACGGTGGAACGCTGGTCGTGCAGTACAACCGCGATTTCGTTTGGGACAAGCTGGAGCCCGCTCCGTATCCTGCGCTCATTTCGCCGCCGCTCCCGCCCGCGAAAGAAGGCGCGACGCCGGCGCCACGGCCGCCGCTTCCGCGCATCACGGATGAAAATTCCCCGGTGAAGTTTCTGAAACTCAACGACGCGCTGCTGAACGCACCGAACAAAATCACGCAGGAAGACTTTAAAGGATGGGTGCAGGAGCGCGGACTCTACTTCTGGACACAATACGACGCGAAGTACACACCGCTGCTCGCGATGCATGATCCCGGTGAACCGGACCTCCACGGCGGACTGGTTTACGGGCACTATGGCAAGGGAACGTACATTTACACCGGACTGGCGTTCTTCCGGCAATTGCCGGACGGAGTTCCGGGCGCATACCGGCTGTTTGTCAATTTGCTCAGCGCGTCGCGGCCGAAGTAATCAACGCAACACAACAACGTCGCACAGACGCTGGTTGTAACCTAGCGTGCTATCCTCATGGCCCAGAGAGGCCAAACACGAATGAAAAGACAGTTCGGAATGGAGCATCGCTTTGGTGTGTGGTACACGACGTTGACGCTTTTGCTGGCTGCATTCCTGGTGGCCAACCTTTCTCTAGCGGCGCAAAAAGATAAGAAAAAGAAGAAAGACGACGCCGCCAGCTCGAAAACGACACTCCTGACCGACGAGCAGCAGATTGATTACATGTTGTCGGAAATGATGGGCGCGTTGCAGGTGGGCGATGTCGAGAAGCTGCACTCCACGTATGCCGATGACGTTTCGATTGTGAGCAGTACGTGGGTGCCGCCCGTGATGGGATGGGCGAACTACCTGGCGACTTACCAGCAGCAACGCGCACGATTGCAGCGGGTTCGAATGGATCGAACCAATACCTACATTAAAGTGAAGGGCGACGTGGCCTGGGCGTGCTATCAATGGAATTTCATCGCTACGCTGGATGGGCAACCGATGCAATCACTGGGGCAGACCACGGTGGTGATGGAGAAGAGGACCGGTCATTGGGTCATCGTGCACAACCATACGTCACTGACGCCACCCACTTCCGGGACAGGAGCTGCACCCCAGCAGACGCCACCCAAGCCAAACGGATTCTAGCAGCCCATCGGGCGGCCAAACTCGGCCGAGAAAAGCTTCAGAAATGCTTGAGGCCTTCGTATATCCAAAGCCCGCCGGCGAGCAACAGAAGTGCACCCGAGAGGATACCAGTGATAAGCAGTGGACGGGTCAGCGTGGTGATCTTGGCGACCAGCTCGCGCTGCTCCCGGGCCATGTGTTCTTCCGCGGCGTCGAGGAAGATTTGATCGTCTTCGTGGCTGGATAAGACGCCGCGCCAGATCAGCAGGATGATGAAGACGGCGGTAACGATACCCCAGACAACTAGCAGATAAAAAACTGGTGGCGTAAGGCTGTTTTCCATGGCGACCTCCCGATGGAACCGGCCCACTATGCCGACCGCCCCTGCAGCCGGCAAGGGGCTAAATGCTGTTTCTAGCCGGGAGTATAGCACCGCGAATTGAAATTTCTAGGGTTAACTATCACTAAAAGTCATATACCCTGAACCGGTGTGGAGGTGCGTTTCGGCGAGGCAATCTTCGCTCTAGAGCTCTGTCCGCCAGCGTGCGTTGACAAAGAACTAGCCCGCGGGCAGAATTGAAAATGCCTCGTGTGGTTGGCTCCTCCCGGAGCTAGCTTTTTTCACTCGTGCCCGAGTGGCGGAACTGGCAGACGCGCTAGCTTCAGGAGCTAGTGATCGCAAGGTCGTGGAGGTTCGAGTCCTCTCTCGGGCACCAAAATCTTCCGTCTTCCAATAGGGCTTGGCCTTGAGGACCGAAATCCGCTACCGTGTTTCCGCAGGGCACCTGAAAAGAACCCTTGAGGTCGTCATGGTTCCGCATTCTCTCTTGCAGGCCTTTCCGGCGTGGCAGCCGCACTTTTCTTTTCCGGGCGGAGCACAAGCCAATGAAATGATCGTGCTCCGGTGGCTGCACATTATTTTCGGGGTCATCTGGATCGGACTGCTCTACTTTTTCAATTTAGTACTGACTCCAGCGATGAAACAGTGCGATCCGAAGCTGAGAATCAAGATTTATCCCGAACTGATGCCGGGCGCGATGAACTGGTTCCGGTGGTCGGCATTGGTAACGGTGTTTGTGGGAATGCGCTACTACTCGATCCACCTCAGCTCCGATGCAAAACTGGCTGGAGATCCTTCGCTGGTGGGCAAATGGTTTGGCTGGTGGTTCGTGGTGTGGCTTGTGGCCTACGCTCTGATTTACGCGTTGCAACTGCCGGCAAAGGGCATTCTGGACAGCCTCTGGGTTCGTTCGATTGGAGTTGCTATTGTAGTGGTCGTGGCCTCTTGGCTCATTCTCGCGTTGAATGGCGGAGCGACGGTCTCCAGCCCGCACTTGGCCATTAGCGTTGGCGGCGGCCTCGGCCTAGTCATGCTATTGAATACGTGGGGAGTGGTGTGGCGAGTCCAGAAACGATTGATTGCCTGGAGCCGCGCCAGCGCTGAGCAAGGAACGCCGATGCCTCCCGAGGCCGAACGCCTGATGCGGTGGAATTATTTGACCGCGCGAACGTCCTTTTGGCTCTCGTTTCCAATGCTCTTCTTCATGGCTGCTGCAAGCCACTATCCGTTTCTTAGCTCTGTTCCACGCTAAATTGAACCGGATTGTGACTATAAAGAAGCTCAGTTTCCAATTCATTCAGTTATGAATCTGTTCCCAGCCGATTCCGAAGCGGCCCAAACTTGCGGTGCCGGTCGAATCATTTGTACTTGTCTTTTTCTGGGGTGCGGAATGGAAGAGGATTACGACGAGGCGGGCAGTGGGGGGAAAGTGATCGCGGTCATTCTCTCCTCGCGGCCTTGAGAATCTGGGCCATTTTGCTGATAGATTTCGAGTTACCAGCGGGAGGCGAGCATGTCCGACGAAGCGACCTACAACGTACTGAAGACCGAAAAGGGCGTGCCCATTAAGGCGTGGACCAAGGGTGTGCCGCTCGAAGACCAGGCGCGAGCACAGCTTTTGAATGTGGCGCAACTTCCCTTCATCTTCAAGTGGGTGGCCGCCATGCCAGACGTGCACTGGGGCATCGGTGCGACGGTGGGCAGTGTCATCCCCACCAAGGGCGCGATTATCCCTGCGGCCGTTGGGGTGGACATCGGCTGCGGCATGATGGCCGTCGAGACGGACCTGAGGGCCCACGATCTTCCCGACAACCTAAAGGGCATTCGCAGCGCCATTGAAAAAGCGGTACCGCACGGACGCACGAACCACGGCGGTAAAGGGGATGTGGGCGCGTGGCAGCAGATTCCCTCGCGCAACGCCGAAGTCTGGCAAACGCTGAAGCCGCGCTACGACGCCATCCTGGAAAAGCACCCGAAGCTCGATCGTGGCAACCACTCAAATCACCTGGGCACGCTGGGCACCGGCAACCACTTCATCGAGGTTTGTCTCGATGAAGCGGACAACGTCTGGTTCATGCTGCACAGCGGCTCGCGCGGTGTTGGCAATCGCATGGGCAGCTATTTCATCGAGCTTGCCCGAAAGGACATGCAGAAGTTTTTCATCAATCTTCCTGACAAAGATCTGGCGTATTTCTCGGAAAGCACCGAGCACTTCGACGATTACGTCGAAGCCGTGGAATGGGCGCAGGATTTCGCGCGCTCGAACCGCGACCTGATGATGGCGCAGATCGTCAACGCCGTGCGCGAGTCCGGCGAAGTACGGCCGTTCACCGCCGAGTTGAAAGCCATCAATTGCCATCACAATTATGTGGCCCGCGAACGCCACTATGACCAAAACATTTTGGTCACGCGCAAGGGCGCAGTGCGCGCCCGCGAAGGCGATATGGGCATCATTCCGGGCAGCATGGGAGCGCGCTCCTACATCGTTCGTGGCAAAGGCAATCCGGAAAGCTTCATGAGCTGCAGCCACGGTGCAGGCCGCGCGATGTCGCGCGCGGAAGCGAAGCGCCGCTTCACCGTGGAAGACCACAAACGCATGACCGAAGGTGTGGAATGCCGCAAGGACGCCGAAGTCATCGACGAAACGCCTGCGGCTTACAAGCCGATTGAAGC
>Ga0126369_10000984_pt1 | contig 19403 bp, 14 predicted proteins | sample PanSoiMetaPlot_1_FD_109646 | JGI IMG/M metagenome (GOLD analysis project Ga0126369, IMG submission 109646) | Tropical forest soil microbial communities from Panama - MetaG Plot_1 | ecosystem: Environmental > Terrestrial > Soil > Tropical forest > Bulk soil | place: Panama | collected 2016-02-17 | reverse complement strand
CTACCATCCCGGCCGGAGTGGCGTCCTCGATTTCCGTGTTGGTTATCCCACCGACCGACATTCCGCGCACGCGTTTTACGATTTCTGCGATTGTTTCTACCCGCGGGTGTTGCAAGGTATTCTTGTTCCGGGCGCAATAGACGCCTAGCGCGTTGACGCAGGATTTATGCCCGGTCGTGTAGGCGCTCATGCTGTTGGCGCTGTCGGTCACGATCGAATCCGTGCCGGAGGTCGAGACCAGTGCCATGTACGGCATGTCGTCGATGGCAAGTTCGCCGCCGTAGCGACCTTCGACAAGGCCCTTGGACAGAATGCGCGCTGCTGTGCGATGCGCAATCGTCATCCCGTCGCCGATGAAAAGTATGACGTTCCGCGCGCTGGCCTTCGGCGCATCGAAAACCTCCCAGGTAACGCTGGCCTTCGTGTCATCGATTGCGGCTTCAACCACGTATTTGCCGGGCTTGGTCAGGATGGCATCACGAATCCAAAAGGCAGAATAGTCGCCGCCGTCTTCATGCTCGATCACGGACGCGCTTCGGCCTAAGACCGACGCTGCATCCGCTCCGTTGATGCTGACCCGCAGGTTTGCCGCAGGTGGCACGCCGGGAAACTCAACCTTGAGGTCGAACCTGGTGCCGGACAGGATTTCAGCCCTGTTCAACGGATAAATGGTCTGAGCTTGACCGGGTGCAGTTGTAACCAGCAGCAGCGTTGTACCGAGGCAGGCTAAGGCTTTTCGTGTCATCAGCGGTTCCTACGTCGATCAACTGAGCCAGGGCATCATAAGGAAAGAGCGGTACTTGCGCCTATCCAGCATCAACAGCCATGCAAATTCGAACGAGCGCGCACAGCAGGCTGTCGCACCGTTAGCCGCACGCCGACTGTTGCAAAGCCAAGCTGCCAATTGAGACGGCAAGTTGACACCGCAAAATAGACCGGCTGTGCCTGTGCCGGCAACACTAAATTCCTCGTGTGCAGGTTTTGTGCAGAATTTATTGCCGTTATGTGAACGGGCGAATGGCTTCCGATGAAGGCAGTTCCAGTGCCGGATTTGTTGTCAGGCTTAATTTCTCCGCAAGACGTTGCGATTCATCGACCTGTCGCATAACTGTTGGAGCGCTGTCAGACGACGCAGGCATAATTTACCAACTCTAAGACAAAGGTTACCCCTAACCATGCAACCCGCAATCGGGGGCGCAGCAACAGGGGTGCTCACCAGCACGGAGTCAAAACGCGAACTGTGATGCCCTCGTTCGTCTCTGCAAGTTCTATGATGCAAGGCCATGGTTTGTTGACGCGTCGGCAGGTTGTAAAAGGTGGCGCAGCAGCCATTGCAACTGCGAGCGCAGCGCCGTCAACCGCGCAGGCCACCGCCGTTGATGGCCGTCAATCTATAGTCACCGGCGTCGTGTTTGAGGACCTTTCAGGGACTGGTATGCGCCAACCTGATGATCCGGGAATTGCCGGTGTGCTGGTATCGAACGGCCGCGATGTGGTGAGGACCGATCGCGGCGGCCGATATACCTTGCCGGTGGACGATGAAACAATCATATTTGTCATCAAACCGACGGGCTATAGCATGCCGCTCGATCAGAGCGTCATGCTGCCTCGTTTCTATTACATTCATCAGCCAAGGGGGACGCCGGCGCATTTGGGGTTGCGCGAGCGCGGTATCGATCCGACCGGTCAACTACCCGGCTCGGTCGATTTTGCCTTAAAAAAAGCCAGCGAGCCGACCCGTTTCGACGTCGTTTTGTTTACTGATCCGCATGCGGACAGCGCGGCAGCAATCGACTATATGCGCACCGACGTGGTGAATGCACTGGTGGGGACAAAAGCTGCTTTCGGTATGACGCTCGGCGATCTTATGTCCGATGACCTGTCGTTCTGCTGCCGATATAATCGCGTCATCGGTAGGATCGGTGTACCATGGTATAATATTTCAGGTAATCATGATTTGAACTTCGAGGCATCTGGTCGTAAATATTCCCGCGAGACGTTCAAACGTATTTTTGGCCCTGATTATTACGCTTTCGAATACGGCGGCGCGTTGTTTCTGATGCTAGACAATGTCGACTACCTCGGCAATGGCAGATACCAGGGACGCTTCGGTGAACGCCAGCTTGCCTTTGTTGCCGAGGTGCTCAAAGAGACGCCTGCTGATCGATTTGTTGTCGCCGCGATGCATATTCCGCTGCGCACCTATCTTGATCCTCACGATCCCACCGTCAATACTTTGGACGGTTCTGCGTTGATCGAGATTCTCGGCGACCGGCCGACCGTCAGCTTTTCAGGCCACACACACACCACCGAGCACCATTATCTCGGCAACGACCGGCGTAACACCGGAATTCCCCCGCATCACCATCACGTAATGACGGCGTTGTCCGGCTCCTGGTGGAGCGGGCCTTTCGATCACCGAGGTGTCGCGGTCGCGGATAGCCCCGATGGAAGTCCCAATGGGTTTCACATCCTCAGCATCGACGGCAATCGGTATACGACGCGGTTTTGTTCGGCAAAGGAGCCGGAGAACCGGCAATTACGCATTATACTCGACTGTGAACAGCGCGAGGAACGGATAAAAATCGACAACAATTTGCGCATGGGTATGTTTTTTGGCTCGCCGATTTCTGACGACATGGTCCGCGCGATCGACATCATCGTCAATGTTTTCGATGGCGGCCCGCGTACGACCGTCGAGTATCGGATCGACGAATTTGAGCCTGTCAGGATGAAACCCGAAAGGCGCACGGATCCATTTGTCCGGGAGGTGTTTGCCAGAAACGCCGCAACGAAGAAGCCTTGGGCAAACGCCGAACTATGCTCGCATATCTGGACTTCACGCCTTCCTGCCAATCTGGCGATCGGGACTCACTGCATCATGGTTCGCGTGGTGGACGAGTACGGTCGCGAGCACCGCGATCGTCTTTGTGTGGAAGTGGTCGGCGCACAAGCCGCACACGAAACCATGCATGGTTGATCCGCCTGTGCCGCCATTGCGTGGCGATGCCATCACGTCGATGTCATCACCTCGTGAGGCAGGCGTTACGCGAGCCGTGCGGCTTGTGATTTCAAAGTGATGCACGATTAACTTACAGAAAATGTCGCCTGCTTTGCGGGCGACATTGCAAAACCATTGGGAGAAGAATCATGCGACAGTCCAGACCAAAGTGCGCCGTTTTTGCCATAGCTGCTGTGCCGCTATCATACGTTTTCGCCAGCTTGTCGACGTCGATCGCTCAGGCAGATGGAACGCGTAATCTGTTCGTATCCAGTGCCGTGGAAAATCCGGCCAACAATACCGTGTCGCTGCCGGCCTACCGCGGAACCAGCCGCGGGCGGACTGTCTGGTTTGTCGTGCTCGACGCCTCGACAGGTGATGCCGCCGCGCAATTCGGGGTAAACCAATCGCAAAAACTGCAAAACGCGCGCGGCACCGTGGCGGTGCAAAAGGTGCAGGTAATCAATGGCACGATCGATTTCCCGGCGAGCGTAGATTTTGGTCCGCAGCGGGTCGTGGTCCCGGGTCCGACGGGATTTCCTCCCAGCGCTGCGCAGCCAGGCGCCGTTGGTGAGCCCGGTTACAGTCCCTTGATCGAATTGCCGAACGGAACCATTCTCAATGCGCCGCAGCTTGCCAATGACAGCGGGCAGGCAGACAAGATCGTGACGTTGGATACTCTCCGTGGCCGCGTCGTGTATCGGGAAACCGAAGGATTTTCAAACGGCAACAAGGTATTTTACATGTCGACGGATTCGTCCAATCCGGTTGCCGCGACATTGGAGAATGTGACCTTTGCTCCCCAGCTTGATTTTGTGCCCTTCGTCGGCAACGACGAGACTAATTCCGCGCGCGCCAGCCTTGCGGCTTTTGTGAACGGGCAGACTGGCGCGACCAATCCGCAGCGGCAGGGACTGAACTCGGCGTTGCTGGATGGCCTTGATCCGCGAAACGTGCTCCGCTGGACACCCAATCAAGGACGTTACAGCCCGATGTGGGATGTTCATCTGGCGAAGTGGAACGATATTGTCGCCGCCGCCGGCCAGAATGTCCTGCAGACGGATTTCGGCACCGTGCAGGGACTGGCCGACAAGCTGATCGTTACCGCTCCGGATGGTCGGCCGTTCCAAGCCTCCGGGTTTATCGTGAACTGTCCGATCATCAGCCAAGTCAACCAGTAGATGAGAGGTCATCGTCCAATCGCGACCGCTTGACGGGGGCGTAAGCAAGCCCCCGCCTCTGTTCGCCCCAATGCCCATCGCTTTGTTCGCAGCTCTTGCAATCAAGCCCCTCAGGTCGGTAAAGCTTGAGCGATCGGCGGCTATACTGCATCCACCGAATCGCGGATATTCTTGGAGGGGTTGGAGTCGAACATGGAATTTGTTTGGGGCAGCTTGGCGCTTGTCGGCGTGGTTGTGGGAGGGCTGATAATGATGTTCGGGTTTCGCAACAAGGAGCAGAAACCTGTAGCGTTCGGTGATGTCGACGGCGTGGTGAAGCAGGATTGGACGCGGACCGGCAATATCGATTTTCACGCAACCGCACTCGAAAGTGCGTCTCCCCAGCCGCTCATCTTACGGATTGAAGAAAAGAAGATAACCGAAAATGCGATGGGCCAGGATATCGTGGAGCTTCGTTGGCGACTCGCAACCCTGGAAGAAGCCAAGGAGGTTGTGGTTTGCTGGAATGCGCGACAGAGCCAGTAAATCGACTTTGAGAAACCAGTCAGCGGGGCAGCAAAGCCACCGAGAGTGGCCTCTGTCCGGCCCTATGAGTAGGTTCCCCGTGCCCACAGCGAGCCTTTCGGCTGTGGGCACTTGCAAAGACATATCTTTACCCCCCCTGCTACGATGCAGCAGGCCTGCCTTGCCACACATCATTCCTGATATCTGCCACGCAGCAATTCAGCGGCATGTGCTGCAGCGCATTCTACGTCGTGCCCGGTTCCGGGCGAGCGTCTTCGATCGGTACCGAACGGGATTTGGACCACCGGTGGAGCAACGCCGGTAGATTTTCCTGCGTGACAGACGAACCGTCAGGTTGAACTTTCCACATGGCCTCAGCGAGTTCGATCATCTCGCCATAGGTGAGGGCCTGCACGAGCATCGCGATCTCATCGAGCGGATTGCGATCGAGTTGCTCCTGAAGCTTTCGCAGGCTGATGTTCGTTCCAGTGTTCATCGCAGCCTCATGATGATTCCTCATATCGAATGCACTCCTACCAACGTCACTGGCTGCGTCTTGCCGAACCGTACCTGCTCCATTGCGCTCAGAACGATAGCTGTCGATCAACGGCCGTCGATCCATCTCTCCCAGCGTCGGAGATCTTTTCGGAAAATCAACCTCAGCCACTTCACCCTCCACCAGCTCGATTGCACGCCATCCAAATAGCCTGCTACCTTCATGCGACCGCCAAGCAATGTGGTGATTGTGGCGGTTATATGATTGCCGGCGCCGGCCCGGCGGCACTACCGAGCGGAATCGTGGTCGCTGTTTTTGCGCATGATTTAAACGGCCGACCTGCGTCCAAGACGGCAGTTCGCCAGACAAACCTGTTACGATACAGCATGGAATCACGTCATCGCGCCAAGCACGGTGGATCGAGCTATCAGATAAAACATGGACCGCGGCCAAGCCCGTTATGCGACATTGCAAACATGTCAGGTTCCACAGCTTCATTTTGCAGGCAAACAAACGACAAATTTTGGGCCTGAGGCTGCCTTCTGGCGGCCATTCCAGCGATCGGATTTGAATGGGCGAATCGATATACTTCGGAGCAGAGAGCGTTGCATCAGCATCTACTGACTACCGCGGCGGTGCATAGACACCAATTCAGAATAGCGTCTCGCACACGATGCAACACGAGGTTCGCAGCCGTGGAGGAATATCCTTCAAATATCCGTTGCTGACGCCACGCATGGCACCTCCGATTGCCATCCGACTATCGTTTGTATTTGCCATTCCGATGGAAGATAATTTTTGTCGGCGGACAGGATGATCATAAGGTGAGGTCCGATGGAGGGGTCGGTCTCGCGCTCGCAGGCGAGCGGGCAGCAAGATGGGCAGGTTGCGTCGGCGGCATTTCGCACGGTCGTCTACGCGGGTGCGTTCGTCACCGGTGCCATCGTGATGAGCTTCGAGATGCTTGGTTCGCGCTATCTCAATCCCTATTTCGGCAGCGGAATCTATACGTGGGCTTCGCTTATCTCGATGGTCCTGGCCGCTCTCACCATCGGATATTTCGCCGGCGGTCAGGTAGCGGACCGATATCCATCGGCGCGCGTGCTCGGCGCGGCAGTGGTGATCGGCTCCGCCTTCATTCTTGCGCTGCCCTCGTTCTCGACCATGCTGCTGGAGGCGCTGCTTGATGCCATCGACGACATCAAGGCTGGCAGCCTGATCTCGGCTTTCGTTTTGATGTTCTTTCCGGTTACCTTTTACGGCGCCTATTCACCGTTTGCGATCCGGCTGCTTCTGCGCTCGACGCATGCGTCGGGCGGAGTATCAGGCGGCGTTTATGCAATCTCTACGGCCGGCAGCATCGCGGGGACGCTCGGCACCACTTTTTTTCTTATTCCGGCTATCGGCACGCGCAGCATCACCCTCGCGCTTGGCGCCGCCGGCATGGCATGCGGCATGGCGCTGATCGGACTCCCGGTGCGTCGGCGCGCTGCTATGATGACGGCACTCCTGACGCCACCGCTCATCGGGTTCGGCGCATTTATGGCCTTTGCGGCCACGCCTTCTGCGGCGCAATCGGCAGAGGTTTTTGACCGCGCCACCCTGCTCGCCCGCGAAGATGGTCAGCTCGCCCATATCGAAGGCCAATACAACGACATCTATGTAGTCAAGCGCGGTGATGAACTCCTGATGACGGCGCGTCTCAAGGGGTGGAACTATACGGAATCGCGCATCAATCTTGCCGATCAGGATGTCATCCCGGCCAACTACCTGCGCGTGATGACGACCGCCCTTGCTTACGCACCGCGGGTCGATTCGCTCCTCCTCGTCGGCTTGGGCGGTGGCGTGCTGACCAACTACCTGGGGCGCTTTCTTCCCGACGCCCAAATCGATTCGGTCGAAATCGACCCCGGCGTCATCGATACCGCTAAGACCTGGTTCGGCGTCAAGGAAGCCGAACGGATGCGCGTTGTGGAAAGCGATGGACGCGTTTTTCTCAATCGCAATCGCAGGCTCTACGATGTCGCCCTGGTCGACGCCTATATCGGCGGTTCGGTGCCGTTTCATCTCATGACCAAAGAGTTCTATACGCTGCTCAAGCGACGGCTAGCACCCGGTGGCGTTGCCGTGTTCAATATTCACGAGCCCAACCGGCTGTTCGCAGTTTCGGTGCGCACGCTGCAAGCCGTGTTCGCGACCGTCGATCTCTACCGCTCCGGTTTCGGCGAGGTCGCCGTCGTGGCGACCGATGCGCCGCGCGCCGTGGAAGTCGCGGAACGCCGGGCGGCGGAGTTGCAAAAGAAATACGGCTTCCGCCACGCCTTGCCGGAATTACTCACGCACCGCTCGGAACTCGACCCCGGCGCCGGAGAGGTGCTCACCGATGACTTTGCCCCGGTCGATGTGTATGTCGCGGACGGGCCCCATAGCAAAAAGGGCGACGACCGCTAGGGGTAACGGGACGTCAGGTCGCCGCACCTGGGGCCGCGGTCATGCCGACTGGGTTGCGCGCTGCCGGCGCCGCCCATCCCCCGTCACGGCAACGGCTTTTCCGAATGGCCTCTCGGCCGGTGTAGGCAGGCCGCCCGATTCTGGTTATGCTTGCGGCATCGGGAAAGCTATGCCTTGCGCCGCACGGCTTTCTCCCGATCAACAACCAAGATCACCACTCGAATTTGAACCTTGTTGCTCAGGTCTTCAATTCCAGTCGTGAGAGAGGACGCTCATGGCCAAGCTCAATATCAATGGACGAGTGCATAACGTACAAGTCGAGCCCGAGACACCGCTCTTGTGGGTGATCCGGGAACAGGTCGGTCTTACCGGCACGAAATATGGCTGCGGCGTCGCCCAGTGCGGCGCCTGTTCGGTACACATCAACGGCGAGGTGATGCGGTCTTGCTCGATTCGCGTCTCCGACGTCAAGGCAGGCGACAAGATCGTCACCATCGAGGGCCTGTCGGCCACCAGTTCACATCCGGTGCAAAAGGCCTGGGCGGCGATCGACGTGCCGCAATGCGGCTATTGCCAGTCCGGGCAGATCATGGCGGCTGCCGCGCTGCTGCGGAAGAATCCGAGGCCGACCGACAAGGACATCGACGAAGCGATGACCAACATCTGTCGCTGCGGCACCTATCAGCGCATCCGCGCCGCGGTGCACCTGGCAGCCGATATGCCCACCGGCGGCAAGGCTGCCGCAGTCACCGGCCACAAAGTCTAGGCTCGAGGAGGTCTGCCGTGAAAAACATTTCTAGCAAGACGAAGCTCTCTCGCCGCGCTTTCGTGGTTGGCACGACGGCCGCCACCGGCGGGCTGTCGCTCGGTTTTCACATGCCGGCCGTCGCCGCGACTGCACGAGCCGCGACCGCGAATGAAGGGGCGGAGGTCAATGCGTGGGTGGTCATCAAGCCCGATGACACTTGCATAATCCGCATCGCGCGCACCGAGATGGGGCAGGGCACCCGCACCGGCCTCGCCCAGCTGGTCGCCGAGGAACTCGAGTGCGACTGGAAGAAGGTGACGACCGAATCCATCACGCCCGGCCAGAACCTCTCCCGCAAGCGTGTTTGGGGCGAAATGGGCACCGGCGGCAGCCGCGGCATTCGCACTTCGCATGACTATGTGCGCCGCGGCGGCGCAGCAGCGCGCATCATGCTGCTGCAGGCGGCGGCGGATCACTGGAAGATCCCGGTCGGCGAACTCACGGTGTCCGACGGCATCATTGCCCATACGGCGACGAAGCGCACCACCAGCTACGGCAAAGTGGCAGCGGCAGCCGCCAAGTTGGACGCGCCCGACCCCAAGAGCATCACGCTCAAGGACCCGCGCGACTGGAAGATCGCAGGCAAAGCGATCAAGCGGCTCGACACCGCCGACAAGCTCAACGGCAGCAAGATCTACGCGATTGACGTCAAGTTGCCGGGCATGTTGTGCGCCGCCATCAAGGTCTGCCCCGTGTTCGGTGGGACGGTGAAAAGCTATGACGAATCGAAGATCGCCGGCCGTCCCAGCGTCAGGGGCGTGTTTAAGGTCAAGGAGACGGGTGTCGCGGTCGTGGCCGACACTTGGTATCGTGCCAAGTCTGCCCTCGATGCGTTGCCGATTGTGTGGGACGACGCTGCTAATGCCACACAGTCCGATGCCACCATCGCGGCGCATCTGCGTGAGGGCTTCGAGGCCACCACCAACAACGGCGACCGCCGCAACGGCGATGCCGTCCAGGCCATCGCAGGCGCGGCAAAGAAGGTCGAGGCGATCTATTCGACCCCGTTTCTCGCCCATGCCACCATGGAGCCGATGAACTGCACTGCCAAGATTTCCGCCGACAGGGCAGAGGCCTGGGTGCCGTCGCAGAACTCCGAGGCCTCCTTGGCAGCGTTGTCGGAAGCTTCCGGCCTGCCGCTCGACAAATGCGAGGTGTTGCGATCGGACCCCGGCGGCGGCTTTGGCCGGCGCGGCGGCTCACAGGATTACGTGCATCAGGCGGTCGCCATCGCCAAGAACTTCCCGAACACCCCAGTCAAACTGATCTGGTCGCGGGAAGAGGACATGGCGCACGACTTCTACCGGCCGATTTCGCAGGCCAAGATGGCGGCAGGGCTCGACGAGCAGGGCAATCTGGTCGGTCTTCATGTGCGCATCTCGGGACAGTCGATCAACGCCTTTGCCAATCCGGCACTGGTCTCCGGCGGCAGGGATATGCGGCAACTGCAGGGATATGACGTGAATCCGGGCGAGGCACAGCTCGGATATGCGGCGCCGAACATGCTCATCGAGTATGTGATGCGCAACACCCACGTCCCCGTCGGCCCTTGGCGCGGCGTGAACACCAACCAGAATGCCGTCTACATGGAATGCTTCATGGACGAGGTGGCGAGAGCCGCCGGCAAGGACCCGCTCGAGTTCCGCCGCTCGCTCATGGGCAACTTCCCGAAGCATCTCGCGGTCCTCAATGCGGCCGCCGAGAAGGCCGGTTGGGGCCAGCCACTGCCTGCGGGCGTTCACCGCGGCATCGCCCAGTTCAATGGCTACGCGACCTATTCAGCCGCAGTCGCGGAGGTCTCGGTGAGCGATACCGGCAAGCTCAAGGTGCACCGACTAGTGCTGGCAGTGAATTGCGGTCATCCTGTCAACACCGACCAGATTGCGGCCCAGTGCGAAGGCTCGGTGGCCTATGGATTGACGGCAGCCCTCTACGGCGAGTGTCCGGTCAAAGACGGCCGCATGACATCGCTCAACTTCGACACCTATGAGATCATGCGACTTGCCGAGATGCCGAAGGTCGAGACCGTCATCGTGCCGACCTACGACTTCTGGGGCGGTATCGGCGAGCCCACCATCGCGGTGGTGACGCCGGCAGTTCTCAACGCAATCCATGCCGCGACCGGCAAGCCGGTACGCAGCCTGCCGCTGAAGAATGTGATGCTGGTGTAGGCAAGTTGATGCATGCCTGAGTCGGAAATGCTGCGCCGGATCGTCGCATGCGATGACCCGGCGTTACAAGAAATGAAATTCGGCCCGCTGCGCAAGCAAGCGGGCCGTCAGTTTTCAGTCCACGGTCCGTAGGATAGATTGAGCGCAGCAAACCCCATCTTCGATTTGATATCGCGCGCGGCGCGGCCGCTGAAGGCGATGTTACGCTTAACCCACTCTATAGCTCAAAGATTTACTTATCGCGATCCGATCCTCGCGAAGAGTCAAAGTAATCGAGATTATCGCTAACGATCGTATTAATGCGTTCACCATTCTTGATCAGCAACCTCGGCGCGAGCTTTGGCACCGTTCCGGAGTCGTCACCATTGCTGAGCCGCATTGCTTCGATCGTCTCATTTTCGCTGCTGCTTGTCATGACATAACCCCGCACGCTTGCCTGCAGCCCCATGTGACATCCCTGTTATTTCTCGAAAAGCCGTCAGACCAAACAACCGTCCGCACGTATGCACAAACGCCAGCTCTGCCGGCGGCTTTCGCAAACACATCACACTGCGGTGTACCTGATGGCTTTAAAACGCCTTCCCGCGCTTGCAGCGAACTAAAGTCGCCGCTTCACCTTAAACAATCCTCGGGCGAATACCCCTGGCCGCCCTAGGTAACTCCTGCCCGAATGAGTTTCTCACAAGAGGAACAGCACAAATTTCAATATCTCCTTTACACGCTCAGTACTGACAATGAACTGACGCGGGACTGACAACGGCCTGACAACGTCGTGGGCGATCATCTCGATGGTTCAGTTGGTCGCACACCGTCGCGCGCTACGACCAATTATTTTTTCGGCGGTTCACTCCGGCGCAACTGTGCAACTGCATCGGCCATCACTTCGCAGCCGAAGATGATGTCGGCTTCCGAGGTGTCCTCGCGCACGTCGTGGCTGATGCCACCTATGCTCGGAACGAACATCATGGCGGCTGGCATAAAACGCGCCGCCACCATGGCGTCGTGGCCGGCGCCGCTCGGCAGGTAGACCGGCACTTCGCCCCTAGCAGAGGCCGCCGCTGCGATGGCTGCGCCGAGATTCTCCGCCATTGCGGTCGGTGGGATGAGGGCGATGGTCTCAACATTGATCTCAACGCCACGAGGGGCATTCGCGGCGAGCGTCCAGAAGCACGCTTCGAGCCGATCCATCACCTCGGTCTTGATGTCGCGGAATTCCAGCAGCATCTCAGCCTCACCGGGAACCACGTTCGGGGCGCCGGGGCGAAAGATCATGTTGCCGATATTCCATACGGTGTCCGGATCGGCGAGACGGCGGAACTCTGCATTGATGTCGGCGGCAAACGCCACCAACGCAGCGCCGGCGTCGCGGCGCATCGCCATCGGGGTGGTGCCGGCATGATTGGCCGCCCCACGGCTGCGGACGCGAAAGCGTCGGATTCCGACCAGCGCCGACACAACGCCGATGCGCTGGCCGGCGGCCTCCATGCGAGGGCCCTGCTCGATATGGGCTTCGAGGTAACAGACCTGGCGCCGACGATCGAACCGATGCGGCGGCGGCTCTTCGGCGATCGTTTGCAGGGCGGCTGTGAGCAACGCGCCATCCTTCGACTTTGCCGTCGCGATTTCCGCCTCGTCGAGATCGGCAAAGAAAGACCGGCTGCCCAGGAACGGCAGAAAGGTACCCTCCTCATCCTGAAACGAGATGACGTCGATGCCGGTCGCCAGTGGCTCAGTTTCTTCAATCGCGCTGCGCGCAATTTCAAGCGCGTAGCCGACGCCGAGCGCACCGTCGAGCCAGCCGCCCCTGGGCACGGTATCGGTATGGGAGGCGATCAGGATCGACTTTTCGGCCGCGGGAGTGCGGCCCAGGACATTGCCGACCCGATCCATGACAGCATCGAGGCCGGCTTGCCGGAGCTTGTCGACCAGCCAGCGCCGTGCCTCAATGTCCTCGGCGGAGAGCGCAGTGCGGTCCACGCCGGTCTGGTAAGCACCGATTGCCGCGAGTTCGCGCAGATCGGAAATGAGTCTGTTGCCATTGATTCGCGCCATGTCGTCACCCTCCTGTGGATCGGCCCAATGGCCGGTGGTTCCGTTGCTCCGGATCGGACGGTACAATTCAATTTTTGCAGCCGGACAGATTTCGGGAGGTTAGTCATGAACACGCGCAAATGTCTTCCCTCGGCCACGGTTTTACTCGGCGTTTTCTGTTGGGCGGTGCCCGTGGCGGCGGAACCTGATGACGCGAAAGCGCTGGCTTACGCGGCGGTCGAGCGCAATGCTGAACAGATCGCCACTGTCGGCGACAGTGTCTATTACTTTGCCGAACTCGGCATGCAGGAATTCGAAAGCGCTAAGTTCGTCAAGCAGGTGCTGGAATCGATCGGCTTCACCGTCGAGACCGGCGCGGCCGGCATGCCGACCAACATCTGGGCTCACTGGGGCGCCGGCAAACCGCAGATCGTGATCGTCTCTGAAATGGATGCGCTTCCGGGGGGCTCGCAAACCCCCGGCAGCATCGAGCGCAAGCCCCTGATTCCAGGAGCGCCGGGCCACATGGAAGGCCACAATACGCATCCGGGTGTCGCGATCGGCGCCGCCTATGCGGTCAAGCAGGTGATGCAGCGCCACAACATCCCGGGCAGCGTCGCGATCTCGCTCGGCCCGGCCGAAGAGCAGATCATCAGCCGGCCGTATCTGGTGCGCGCCGGTCAGTTCAAGGATTCGGACATCGCGATCCTGCTACATCTCGGCGACAACTTTGCCGCTGGCTACGGCCTGATGAATTACGCTGCGATCAGCGCGAAATTCACCTTCCACGGCAAGACCGCCCACGGTGCTGTCGACCCGTGGAATGGCAAGGATGCGGTGGATGCTGTCGAACTCATGGACATTGGCTTTGACAAGCTACGCGAACATCTACGCCCGACTTACCGGGCGCACCGCGCCATCACGGCCGGCGGCGTCCAGCCGAACATCATTCCGGACTATGCACAGATCTGGTGGTTCGTGCGGGACACGACCATGGCGTCCGCCAGGGAAACCTTCGACAAGCTCACCCGGATCGCCGAGGGCGCCACTTTGATGACGGGCACGACTTATGAATACCAAATCGATGCGGCCGGCTGGCCACAACTCGGCCTAAAGTCGATCGCTGAGGCCATACAGACCAATATCGACGCCATCGGCATGCCGCAGTGGAGCGACGACGAGCAACAATTCGCCCGCAAGTTTCAGGCTGCGATGGGAATGCCGGTGGTCGGCCTCAACACGAAGCAGACGCCGTTGGGTCAACGCGGACAATCGGCGTCGTCGAACGACAATGGCGACGTTACTTGGGTGGTGCCGAGTGCGGCCTTGAACTTCCCGGCGAGCGTCCCCGGCATCAACTATCACAACTGGCAGGCTGCGGTGACACCTACCTCCACGATCGCCCACAAGGGGATGGTGTCGGCCTCAAAGGTGCTGGCCGGTACGATTCTCGATTTCCTGACTAAGCCGGGGCTCGTCAAGCAAGCGCGGGCCGAATTCGAGAAGGCGACGACAGAAATGAAATATTTCCCCGTACTGCCGCCGGACGCCAAGCCGCCGCTCGACCTCAATAGAGAAACCATGGAGCGTTACCGGGCCGAGATGACCAAGCACTACCTGAACAAGCCGGTGCGGTTCAATTGAGCGGCTTCGCGCCAGCGGCCAAGTGCAACAAATCACATTGCTTTGACGGGACCGGGTGCCAATCTTTGCTGTCGCCCGCTCGACTCACACGGGCGGATAGCCTTGAACCTGGCGCACGATGTCGAGCGCGCGCCGCAGCAGGTTCTCGGATGCTTCCGGGGTCCGGAACGCCGCATGCGGGGACAGGGTGACGCTGTCGAGGCGTGCTAGCGGATGACCGGGCTTGAGCGGCTCGGCATGGAACACGTCAAGCCCGGCTCGGCTGATGTGCCCTGATTCCAGCGCCTCGATCAGCGCCGCTTCGTCGACCAGGGCGCCGCGCGCGGTGTTGACCAGGATCGCGCCCGGCTTGATGCGGGCAATCCGCGCTGCGTCGAGGAAGCTGCGGGTCTCGTCGGTGAGCGAGAGGTTGAGTGAAACGACGTCGGCGCGAGCCAGCAGGTCGTCGATTGGCACCTCCGGTACGCCGGCCTCCGGCCGCGATGTGCGGTTCCAGCCGATCACCCTCATGCCCACGCCGGCCCCGATGCGGGCGACCTCGCGACCGATGCCGCCAAGCCCGATCACGCCCAGGGTTTTGCCGAAGAGCTGGATGCCTTCAAGCGGTTGCCAGGTGCCGTCACGAATCTTGCGGTCGGATAACGCGACGTCGCGGGCGCAAGCGAACATCAGGGCAATGGTGTGCTCGGCCACCGCGGTATCGCCATAGCCCCGATAAGTGTGCACCGTGACGCCAAGCCCGGCCAGCGCCGGCACGTCCATATAGCTCGACGCGCCGGTGCCGCAGAACACGATGTGCCGGAGCGACCTGCACTGTTCAATCTGCGGCGTCGGCATGTAGGAATGGTCATCGATGCAGATGTGGTAGCCGTTAAGCAGCCGCGGCAGATCGTTTGGCCCGAACGGATGGTTGTTGACCGTGACGGCGGGATCGTCGGCGCGGTGCACCTTGTGGAATACTTTTTCGAATTGCGGATTGCAGTCGATGAAGAGGGTTTTCATGGGTCGGTGACGTCCGGATTGGGCTTATGAACCGACACGCAGCCGGGTCCGCGCAGGCGCCCGGCGCGAACCGTTGCCGCCGGAGGCTCGCGGCGAGCATTGTGTTGCCATTCGCTTGGGATTTTCAAAATTCGGTGTATATGGCGACAAGGCATGTTGCCAACGGGTTTTCGATTCGGCACGCGTAGCATCAAAGATTGTGGAGTGCGGCCATGCGTCTGGCAAGCTACATCGCTCGCGGGCGTACGAGCTTCGGGGCTGTGGTGGGTGAGGGAGTGGTGGATTTCCGGGTGCGGTTCGGCTCGCGCTTTGCGACGCTTGTCGACCTGATCCGGGCCAACATACTCGGCGAGGTGCGCGCGATGCTGGCCGGCGTACGGCCCGACTTTCCGCTCGCTGAGCTCGAATTGCTGCCACCCCTGCTGGCGCCGGAAAAAATCCTCTGCATCGGCATCAACTACGCCAACCGCAATGCCGATTTCAACGATCCCGACCTGCCGAGATATCCGAGCATGTTCTATCGCCATCCGGGCTCGATGGTGGGGGCCGGCCAGGCGCTGGTGCGTCCCAGGGTGTCTGAGCAGTTCGACTATGAGGGCGAAATCGCCATGGTGATCGGCCGCCAAGGTCGCCACATCCCGAAGGAGCGGGCCCACGACTACATTCTCGGCTACACGCTGTGCAATGAAGGCACTGTGCGGGATTGGCTGCGCCACGGCAAGTTCAACGTCACCCAGGGCAAGAACTTTGACCGGTCCGGCAGCATCGGCGCGTTCATTGTAACGGCCGACGAGATCGACCCCGCCAAACCGATGCACATTACCGTCAGGGTCAACGGCGAGGTCACCCAGGACGATAGCACGGCGAACATGATCTTCTCCTTCGCCGATCTCATTGCCTACGTCACCACGTTCATGACCATCAGGCCTGCGGACATCATTGTGACCGGCACGCCGGTCAAGCTCGTTCGCCGCGCCGACCCGCCGCGCTGGCTCAGGCCTGGCGATGTTCTGGAAATTTCCTCGCCCGAGCTGGGGACCTTGTGGAATCCGGTCGTCGACGAGAAATGATCGCCGGATTTCGTCTACACAGCTGCAAAAAATGCTTTATTGTGTCGCCGGCCGTCACAGAACACGCCCAGAACAAATCCGCATACCGGGATTCGCTTCGAAACGAGGGCGTGCAACACCCCGGGCGGCATGTGGAGGATATCATGACGTATCTCAAATACGGCGTCGTCGGCGCCGCGGGCTTGGCGCTGATGCTGACCGTCGCTTCGGTGTCGGCGCAGCAACCCGCACCCACGCGGGTACGCGGCGAGATCGAGAAGATCGACGGCAATACGCTCACCGTCAAGAGCCGCGAAGGCGCAACCGTCACCGTCCGCCTCAAGGATGACGCCTTGATATCGGGCGTCGAGAAGGCAGCGCTTTCTGATGTCAAGCAGAACTCGTTCGTCGGCATCACTGCAATGCCGCAGCCGGACGGCACCCAGAAAGCCGTCGAAGTCCATATCTTCCCGGAATCGCGGCGCGGTGCTGGTGAAGGCCACCGGCCGTGGGACCTCGTCCCCAACAGCACCATGACCAATGCCAATGTGGAGCAGCTCGTGACGTCGGTGGACGGCCCGATGCTCACCATGAAATACAAGGATGGTGAGAAGAAGATACTGGTGCCGAACAATGCCACGATCGTGCAGTTCGTCAGCGGCGCCAAGGCCGACCTCAAGCCCGGCGCAAAGATTTTCATCGCCGCCGGCACCAAATTGCCGAACGGCGACATCGAAACTGCAGGCATCAATGTCGGCAGGAATGGCATCACCCCGCCGATGTAATTGGCTTATCGATTGTCCGTGCAATCGACAACTCGCCCGGCTCTTGCCGGGCGAGTTCGTTTACGGCCCAGATGTTGGTTGCGTCCGCGGCCGGCAGTCCTGTTTGCGGGAGACGCTTGCCGGACTTGCCCGATTGCTTCAATGTCGTGCCGGTTTTCCGTAATCGCGTTGGAGCCGTTTAATGGCCGAGCCGATGGCGAAGCGTGTCGGGCTGTTCGTCACCTGCCTTGTCGATCTGATCCGCCCGTCGGTGGGTTTCGCGGCCGCAAAGCTTCTCAAAGATGCCGGTTGCACTGTGGAGGTGCCGTTGCAAAGCTGTTGCGGCCAGCCCGCGTTCAACTCCGGCGACCGCGTCACTACGCGCGACATTGCCCGGCAGGTGATCACAGCGTTTGCCTCCTGCGACTATGTCGTGGTGCCGTCGGGCTCCTGCGCCGGGATGCTCAAGGCTCACTATCCGGAATTGTTTCGGGGCGATCCTAACTGGCAGCCACGCGCCGATGCATTTGCGGAAAAGAGCTATGAGCTGGTGTCGTTTCTGGTCGATATCTGCGGCGTCCACCAGGTCGCGGCGCGCTTTGACGCCACTGCGACCTATCACGATTCCTGCTCGGGTCTGCGCGAGCTTGGCGTGCGCGACCAGCCGCGGCGCCTGCTCGCCACCGTGGAAGGGTTGCGACTCGCCGAGATGCGCGATGCCAACGTCTGTTGCGGTTTCGGCGGCACCTTTTGCGTGAAATATCCGGAGATTTCGAATGCGATTGTCGGCAAAAAGGCCGCCGCCATCGCGGCGACGGGTGCCGATGTGTTGCTCGCCGGCGACCTCGGATGCCTCATGAATATGGCCGGCAAGCTGCAGCGCAACGATGCCCGCATCGAGGCGCGCCATGTCGCCGAAGTTCTGGCCGGAATGACGGACGAGCCTGCGATCGGGGTTCCGGCGCGCGCACCAGCCGGGGCGAAGCAATGACCGATGTCAGCGCCCACGCAGCAACCTCGCCGCATTTCAAGGACAATGCCAAGGCCGCGCTCGCCGATGCCAATCTGCAGAACGCGCTGAAATTCGTCGAGGTGAATTTCATCGCGCGGCGACGCGAGGTTGCCGACAAGCTGCCGGAATTCGAAGCGCTGCGCGACAGCGCCCGCGACATCAAGGACCACACGCTCGCCCACCTCGATCTCTATCTCGAAGCCTACGACAGACGCGTCATCGAGCAAGGCGGCCAAGTGCACTATGCCGTCACCGGCGAGGACGCCCAACGGATCATCCTCGACATTTGTCGCCAGCTCGGCGCCCGCACGGTGACGAAGGGCAAGTCCATGGTGGCTGAGGAAATCGGCCTCAACGATTTTCTTGCCGCACACGGCATCACTGCGATCGAGACCGATCTCGGCGAATACATCATCCAGCTTCGCCATGAGATGCCGTCTCACATTATTGCGCCGGCCGTGCACCTCACCAAGACACAGATCGAGGATGATTTCAGGCGCGTCCACACCCACCTGCCGCGCGGGCGCAATCTGGTCGAGCCGACGAGTCTTTTGGCGGAGGCCCGCGCCGTGCTGCGCGAGAAATTCCTTGCCGCCGACGTGGGGATCACAGGTGCGAATTTCCTGGTCGCCGAGACCGGCACTTCGGTGATCGTCACCAACGAGGGCAATGGCGATCTCACCCAAACCCTGCCCAAGGCCCATATCGTGCTTGCGTCGCTCGAAAAGCTGGTGCCGACGCTTGAGGACCTGTCGCAACTCCTTCGTGTTCTGGCGCGCTCGGCGACCGGTCAGGAGATGTCGGTATATACGACGCTTTCGACCGGCCCCCGCCGCCCCGGGGATCCTGACGGGCCCGGCGAATACCACGTGGTGCTGCTCGACAATGGACGTTCGTCAATGCTCGCCGGCGCGTTTCGCGACATGCTGCGTTGCATCCGCTGCGGCGCCTGCATGAACCACTGCCCGGTCTACCATGCAGTCGGTGGCCACGCTTACGGCTGGGTCTATCCGGGCCCCATGGGCGCCGTGTTGACGCCGAGCCTGATCGGTATCGACAAGGCAGGGCACTTGCCGAATGCGTCGACTTTTTGCGGGCGCTGCGAGGAAGTGTGTCCGGTGCGCATCCCGCTGCCGCGGATGATGCGCACGTGGCGCGAGCGCGAGTTCGAGCAGCATCTGTCGCCCGCGACCGTGCGCACAGGCCTCGCCGTCTGGAGTTTCTTTGCCAGGCGGCCGCGGCTCTATGGCTTCACCACCGCAATCGCGGCACGGCTCCTGAGGTTCGCT
>Ga0126369_10000983_pt1 | contig 19406 bp, 17 predicted proteins | sample PanSoiMetaPlot_1_FD_109646 | JGI IMG/M metagenome (GOLD analysis project Ga0126369, IMG submission 109646) | Tropical forest soil microbial communities from Panama - MetaG Plot_1 | ecosystem: Environmental > Terrestrial > Soil > Tropical forest > Bulk soil | place: Panama | collected 2016-02-17 | reverse complement strand
TTCGCCAGCTCGGCGATGCGCTCGTGCAGCTTCGCTTTGTTAACCTGGAAGGGAATCTCAGAAATGATGATCGCATCGCGCTCGTGCGAGCCGCGGCCGATGCGATCAATCGAGGCCTTCGCGCGCATCTGCAGAATCCCGCGCCCAGTGCGATACGAGCTCTTGATCTCTTCGCGACCGCAGATAAAGCCGCCGGTGGGAAAGTCCGGCCCCTTTACGATCTTCAGTAACTTTTCGATACTGATTTCCGGTTCGCGAATGACGGCAATAGTGGCGTCGATGATTTCCGTCAGATTGTGGGGCGGAATTTTGGTGGCCATCCCCACCGCAATGCCGTCAGAACCATTGATCAGCAGGTTAGGAACGCGGGTCGGCAACACCGAAGGCTCATGCAAGGACTCGTCATAGTTCGGGTGAAAATCGACGGTCTCTTTTTCGATGTCGGCCAGCACTTCGTTCGCCAGACGCGCCATGCGAACTTCGGTGTAACGCATCGCGGCCGGCGCGTCGCCGTCGACTGATCCAAAATTTCCCTGGCCGTCGATCAGCGGATAACGCATCGAAAAATCCTGGGCCATGCGCACAATCGTGTCATAGACCGCGGTGTCGCCGTGCGGGTGGTACTTACCGATCACATCGCCGACTACGCGCGCGCTTTTCTTGTAGGCCTTGTTGTAAGCATTGCCGAGTTCGTTCATCGCCCACAGGACGCGCCGGTGCACCGGCTTCAATCCGTCGCGCACATCAGGCAGGGCGCGGCCGATGATTACCGACATGGCGTAGTCCAGGTAGGACCGCCGCATCTCGTCTTCAATACTTACGTGTTGTCTTTCGATGGTTTCCATTAGTCAAACCTTTCCATTACAATTCGCGCTGCCCCGACGATAATTTTCTTAGCCCGGGATTGAATTTTTCGACGCTGATTCTGTTAATCTGGGTGCCGGTACGAAGCGCGTTATCAGGGGATTTCATGCGGTCAAGTTCGTACCCATTTTAGCCTGAAACGTACTCCCTTCGCAACGGGTCGATTTGCAAAAAAGCCAATAAATTCGCGGCTGCCGCTGGGTCATCAGCCGTTGACGCACGATCGTACTTGCTGGGATAAACACTGCCGGGGGAAACCAAAAAATCGAATCGATTGCGTGAGCGCCTCGCCTTGTCGCTGCCGGTGCGCGTCACCTGTCGCGAGACCCTCAGCCACGAGTGGGTTGAGATGTCGCGGCTGGTCGATGTGACCCCTTTCGGCGCGCGCTTGCGATTGAAGCGGCCGACGGAAACCGGTCGCTTGTTGCTGTTGACCATGGCCATGCCGAGACAACTGCGTTGCTTCGATCACGCGGAAGATCAGTATCGGGTCTGGTCGCTGGTCAGAAATCTCGCGATGCTCGATCCCAAAAAGCACAATGGCGCGGTGATCGAAATCGGCGTCGCGTTTGTGGGCAAGCGGCCGCCCGAATCGTTTACGAAAGATCCCGCGACGCGCTATGACATCGCGAACCTGCAATCGGGAATGTGGTGTGTTCAGGAAGAATCGGCTGAACTGCTGGCCGAAGTTGATCCGTCGGACAAGCGCAAAGAATCGCGGCACACCATTCCCACGGAAATCACGCTCGAGGTGTTTGGCGAGGACCGGCAGGCGCCGCAAATCGAGAGCACGGTCACCGAAAATATCAGCCGCAGCGGGGCCGCGGTTTTCACGGCCCTGGATCTGGAACGAGGCCGCTTTGTGAAGATGAGTACGCGCGACGGGATTGAGGTGCTCGCCGTCGTCCGCAACCGGATTGTCGGAGCCGACGGCATTACCCGCTTGCACTTGCAATTCGTGGGCAGCGAGTGGCCGCTCTGAGGCAAAAGATGGCGAAAGAACGAACGGCTTTCTATTTTCCCCGCGAGGTGCTGGTGATCGAAATCGAGCGCCGCTGCGCCGGCGACGACTGCCACGCGCGAAACCAAATCAGTTTGACCAAAGCGGAGGCCATTGGTTACCGTGGCTTCAATTGTTCTGAGTGTGAACGCTGGAACGACGATCGTCTGAATCAATCAGAAGTGCCCGGCTCGTGGAACGAAGAGAGCATTCACTGATTGCATCGATAGCTACGCGTGAGTCTTAGTAACAGCATCGAGGGCACTCCGCAACGAAACGGCACCCGGCCGTACCCGCCCATGCTGCCGGAATGGGCGTTAAAGATTTGCCGGCCCGTGGTCGGTACTATTTCGCGTCTGTTTTGGCGCGTGCGTTGGCGCGACGCGCATCACATTCCGGCAAGCGGCGGTTTGATCATCGCCGCCAATCACCAGACCTACATCGATCCATTTTGGGTTGGCGCCTACGTATGGCGGCCGGTGCGCTTTCTGGCCTGGGACGCGGCGTTCAGTTGGCCGGTGGTCGGTTTCTTTCTGAAAATGTTCGGGGCGTGGCCTTTGCACCTCGAGGGCGTCGATCCCGCGCCGATTCGACGGTCATTGCAATGGATTGGCGAAGGCGGCGCGGTGGTGATCTTTCCCGAAGGCGGTCGCGGCAACCCTGACGGCAGCATGAAAAAATGCAAGGCCGGCGCGGTGCGTATGGCGCTGGAAGCCGGCGTGCCCATTCTGCCGGTCACGATTCGCGGCGGCGAGCGCGTGTGGCCCAGCACCTTCCGCTTTCCAAGGCTTGGACGGGGCGTGGAGATCGTCTACCACCCCATCATGCACGTCGCTCAATTGGAAGATGAAACGGTGCGAGTAGCTGCGCGGCGCGAGACGGAACGGCTGGCGAAAATAATTCAGGACGCTCTATAAACTTTTGGGGTCACCTGGGCCCGGTCGCTACCGCTCCCGGTTCTGACACGGCTGGGTAAGGGAAACTGATCAGGCGGAATTCAGCACCTGCATCATTTCCTCATGAATTAATCCGTTGCTCACGATAATTGGCGGCCGGTGAATGTCGAACTGTTCACCGTGAAGATCAGATACGCGTCCGCCGGCCTCCTCGATGATCAAAACCCCGGCGGCCACGTCCCACGGTTTCAAGCCTTCTTCCCAGAATCCATCAAACCGGCCGGCGGCCACGTAAGCCAGGTCGAGCGCCGCCGCACCGTCGCGCCGCACGCCCTGCGCGTGCATGATGAAGTTGGCGAAGTGCCGCGCGAACTCGCTGCGTTCTCTCACGTCGTAGGGAAACCCCGTGCAAAGCAATGCCGATGAAAGGCTCGGGGTGCGCGAGACAGAGATGCGCCGTCCGTTCAGCGACGCGCCCTGGCCACGTTCGGCGGCGAACATCTCATCGCGAATCGGATCGTAAACCACGCCGACTTGCAGCGTGCCGCGGTGGGCTAACCCGATCGAAACGCAAAAGCAGGGATAGCCGTGCGCGTAGTTGGTCGTGCCATCGAGAGGATCGATAATCCAACGCCAGTCACTGGCGTGATCTTGAGGATCACTGGCGCCGGATTCCTCGGCCAGGATGCTGTGACGTGGATAATAGGTCTTGATGCGATCGATGATCAGGCGTTCAGAAGCAAGATCCGACTCAGTCACGAGATCGATTTCGCTCTTGTTACTGATTTCGATCTTCCGGCCGAAGCGCTCGGCCAGGATACGTCCGGCGTCGCGCGCAGTTTGAATAGCAAAGTCGAGCAAGCAGTTCTCTCCGATCCTCTGTGTTCGTCCTAAGATTTTTTACCACAGAGGACATCGAGGATACAGTTATCGCAAGTCGCGTTGGTTAGCTACTTTGTAACGCCACTACGCAATTCGGCACGGTTCAGCTTGCGGGCTTTCATTCACGCCGGAGCTTCAGCCCGGCGTCGTCGCGCCAGTTTTCGAAAGGAAACCGTTTTAAACGGTTTCCCTTAACTTTTCCGTTCAGCACACCGGGCTAAAGCCCACGGTGTGAATAAGAAACTCAAAGGAACCAGAGCCCGCAATTCGCGATGGGGCCCAAGCGCCTTTTCTCCCTCTAGGTTTCGGTGGTGAAAAATCGTTAGTGGTAATTCACCACCGGGATCCTGAGTTCCGCTGAGACAATAAGAACTTTCTATTACTTACTTCGCGCCGTAGTTCGGTTGCTCTTTGTCCCGATAAATCAGTTTGGGTTTGCTCGTCTCTTCGCCTTTGGCGGGACCCCAGGCAAGTTCAAACGAGTAGATGTTCCCGCTTTGGCCATTGCGGTATTCGATCTCTTTGGCAAGCGATTCGTCAGCTTCCGCCTTGCTCTCATAATTAGCCCGGGAGTTTTCGCCGCACACGCGCACGTCCTGCTCGCCATAATCGAGCGAGAAGCCCCGCGCTTCAAACGGATCCATTACATTGCGACTGAAGTAAGGCATGATCTTCTGCTTGACGAGCGAGTAAGACGGGACATCCTCGGGCTGGACTACGACGTTCGAGAAATACCAGCGCCGCTCAGACGGATTAGCGCTGCTGATTTCCACGCCCTTCTTATAAACCTTCGCTTCGATTTCGACATACAGATAGACAGTGTTCGCCCGGTGGGTTGCGCTTACCGGGTGGTTCAGGCTAAACGGCAGTGCACACATTACGAGTGCAGAGACAACAGCAATTCTTTTGATCATCATGTCGGGGCATGTCCTCCTTAAGACAGCGGACTTTCTAAGTCGATCACCAAAAGTTGTCAAGCGTTGGCAGCGTCGACCGCCTCGCGGCAGTAGCCCAACCGTCAGGGAGGGCTCAAAGAATGGTGCATGGGAGCCCTCCCTGACAGTCGGGCTACTGCCTCGAAGCGAGCGACACACAAATACGACAAGAGGCCTTTAAATGAAATCGCATGGACGCGGTGTCCGACACTCGCTAGAATGTCGCGGCCCCACATCAATAACAGGAGATAAGTTGATGCGTATCCCGTTTCGCCATCGCCGGCTGGCCCAGAGCAGTCTCGCGTTCATCATCCTAATCGTATCCAGCGTGACCGCGATCGAGGCGCAGTCTGCCAACCTCACCACGCGCACCGAGCGCTACTTCGAATCGGTCCGCAATTCGCCGCCGCAGCTGACGGCCTTCCTCCGGCAGATGCCTAAAGGCGGCGACCTGCACAATCATCTTTCCGGCGCGATTTACGCCGAATCCTACATTCAATGGGCCGCCGACTCGGGCGACTGCATCAACACCACCACCATGTACGCGTCGCTGCCGCCGTGCGCGACGGGACAGGTGCCGATAGCCAATGCGTTGACCAGTGGCAGTCTCTACCGTCAGATCATCGACGCCTGGTCCATGCGCAACTGGGAACTCTCGAACCAGAGCGGTCACGATCATTTCTTCGATACCTTCGGCAAGTTCGGTGTGGCGACCTACAACCAAAGCGGAAAAATGCTGGCCGAAGCTGTCGCTCGCGCCGCCCGCGGCGGCGTGCTTTACCTGGAATTGATGTTGACGCCTGACGGAACGCCTACGGGCGTGCTCTCCAACGATATCGGCAACAAGGTTGGTTGGGACGGGAACCCCCAAAGCACGCTTCAGAAATTGAAGAGCAATGGGATCGATGCCACGGCGCCGCTGGCGATCAAGAATCTGAGTGATGGTGAAGCCGAGAAGGATCGGATTCTGAAGTGCGGCACGCCGCAAGCCGATCCCGGGTGCGCGGTCGTGATTCGTTATGTCGCCCAGGTGGCCCGCGCCTCGGCGCTCGGTCCGGTGTTCGCGCAGATGGTGACCGGCTTTGCGCTGGCCAATGATCCCAACTCGAAGGTCGTCGCCTTGAATCTGGTGCAGGCCGAAGATGGTCTGGCGTCGATGCAAAACTTCTCAGTGGAAATGCAAATGCTCCAGTTTCTGCGGCCGATGTATCCGCAGGCGCACCTGAGTCTGCACGCCGGCGAACTGGCTCCGGGCATCGTCCCACCGGACGGTTTGTCGTTTCACATTCGCGATTCAGTGATGGTGGCCCAGGCCAATCGCATCGGTCACGGGGTCGATATCATGCACGAGAAAGATGCCGATGGACTCTTGAAGGAAATGGCCCGGCGCAATGTGATGGTCGAAATCTGCCTGACCAGCAACGATGTAATTCTCGGCGTCAGCGGACGGCGGCACCCGCTGCAAACCTATTTGAAGTATGGCGTTCCGGTAGCGCTGGCCACCGATGATGAAGGCGTGTCACGTTCGGAAATTTCGCGCGAGTATTTGCGCGCGGTAGAAGATCAGGGACTCGACTATGGCCAGTTAAAGCAAATGGCGCGCAACAGCCTGGAGTATGCGTTCGTGAGTGGCGCAAGTTTATGGAGCGACGCCAGGAAATCGGTTCCGGTATCGCAGTGTGCGGCGGATGTGCCGGCGATGAAATTGGCTTCGAGTGGTTGCCGGCAGTTTGTTGAGGGCAGCGAGAAAGCCAAACTGCAGTGGAAGTTGGAAGAGCAGTTCCGCGAATTTGAAAAGAAGTGGTGATCTCCAGCCGGCGATTGGTACCGGGAGCGCAGCGACCGGTTGCGGCTAATTGACGGAGCGCCCGACGAGGGAACAGGTCGCAATACTGGACACTAACCAAACGGCTTCTCAATCGACGGGCTCTGGTCGGTGAAGAACTTTGGACCACCAGGTGTGATATAGAGACAATCTTCCAGGCGCACCCCGAATTCTCCATAGATCACGATCGTCGGTTCATCGCTGAAGCACATCCCCGGTTGAATCGGAGTCTTGTTGCCGCGCACGAAGTTGGTCCATTCGTGCCCATCGAGGCCGATGCCGTGACCGGTGCGATGCGGCAGGCCGGGCGTTTGGTAATCGGGCCCGAAGCCGGCGCCGGTAATCACCTTGCGGGCCGCGTAGTCCACGGCTTCGCAGGGAGCGCCGACTTTCGCGGCCGCAAATCCGGCGTCCTGGGCCTTTCGTTCGATTTCCCAAACATCCTTCTGCCGCTGCGACGGTTTGCCAAAGACAAAGGTGCGCGTGATGTCTGATTGGTAACCTTCGACCGTGCAACCGTCGTCCATCAGGACCATGTCGCCTTCCTGCAAGACCTGGGGTTTACTGCTGCCGTGCGGAAACGCGGTGTACTGGCCAAAGCTGACAAAGATGCCGCCCTGCACACCGAGATTGCGAAAGGCCGTCGCACAGTTGCCGGCGAATTCCTGTTGCGTCATGCCTGCGCGCATCGTGGCCCAGGTTGCCCGGTAAGCCATGATGGTCAGGTCGTTCGCCTTCTGCATCAAGGCGAGTTCCGCCGGTGATTTGTACATGCGGCAACCGGCAGTGATGGGCGTGGCGCTCACGTACTCGAGCTTGGGCGCCGCCAGTCGAATACCGTCATAAAAGAAAAATCGCACCCGCTCTTCAATACCGATGCGGCCCGATCGCAGACCGCGATCTTTGAAGATCTGCGCCACACGCTCGTAAGGACTTTCATCTTCTTCCCAGGTGCGAATGTCGTTCGTGCCTATCTTGACCAGTTCGCGCGCGCGTTCCTCCTCGAACTTCGGACAAACCCAGGCGACGTCGCCGCGCTGCGGAATCACCAGCGCAAACATGCGCTCGCTCTGCCCCCAGCGCATGCCGGTGAAGTAATACATGCTGGTGCCTGACTCGAGGTAGATCGCGTCCAGCTTTTGCTCGCCCATGAGCCGCTGCGCCTTGGCGATGCGGGCCAGTCGTTCTTCCTGGGTAATCGGCACCACCCCGGCGGTCATCGGCCGCAGGTTCCTGATTAGATCGGGAACATCCTGCCGCTGTTGAATGGCTTCAACTTCATTGGTATCGGCAAAGGCAAAAGCCGGCATGAGCGCCGCGCCGGCGAACCCGGCTGACGCGCGCAAGAAGTTTCGTCTGTCAATGCACATTGGAGTCTATTGGAGCGCGGGCGTCGCCGCCCGCATGAGCGCGAAGCGCGAACAGATTTTTTCGAGCGGCGTCATGCTACATGAAGTGAGGGATGCTTCAAAGTGCTTCCGCAGATGGGTAAACGGTACGGTTTGACGTTCTTATTCACACCGCGGCTTTAGCCCGGTGTGCCGAGCACCATCACGGGATCGGAAACCGTTTAAACGGTATTGATATATTTGACTCACCAGTCCGCGGAGCGGACGATGGCATAAAGCCTGGGGCGTAAGCCCCAGGATCAATCGCAGAAAGAATTCGAGCCCGCGGAGCGGGCGACAGCCTATTGGAGTCAACGTAGCGCCCACCGTCAGGGCTGTCGCCCGCTCCGCGGGCTCATTGTTCCGAAATGTCCGTATTCCTCGGGTTCCTCCCGATAAATAGGGATTCACCCGAGGCTTCATGCTGTCGTGCGCTCCGCGCACTGAGCATCTGGTGAGTCAACTATATGACTGCCGTTTAAACGCGGCGATGCTGACTCCGGCACGAAACAATCGTGTACAATTCGCGCCAATGCTCAGCCCCTCAGCGTTCATTCTGCGCACCGCTGTTCTGATGGCGCTGCTTATCGGCGCCGCGAACGTTTACGCGCAGCAATCACTGCGCTGGGGCGCCGACCCGAGCGGCGGCGCGCCCTATGTCTTCAACGATCCGAAGCATCCCGATCAATACATCGGTTATGAAAAAGAGATGGTCGATGCGCTGGCTTCGGCCATGGGACGCCAGGCCGAATTCGTTCCTTCTGATTGGGAAACGCTGGTCTCGGCGCTACAGCGCAAGTCGTTCGACGTCATTGTTAACGGTCTGGAGCCGACGGCTGACCGGCAGAAACAGATTCAATTCAGCAAACCTTACTACATCTTTCAGCTGGCGTTGACCGTGCGCAAAGACGACGAGCGAATTCATTCGCTCGCGGATTGCCAGAACCGGGTCGTGGGCACGCTGGGCAATACCGCCGCGTCGCGGTTGCTGGAAAAAGAAGGGATATCTTTCAAGGAATATGCAGAACCGCTCACGGCTTACAACGATCTCGAACTGGGACGAATCGACGCCGTCATCATGGACGTGCCGGCTGAAGTCTATTACGCCAGCAAGAAACCGAAGCTGAAGCGGGCCTGCGATCCTTTCTTCCACGGGACCTACAACATTGGTTTGCGCCAGGGCGACGACGAGCTGAAGCGGCAGGTCGATACCGCCGTCGATCAGATTATCAACGACGGCACGCTCGAAAAGATTCTCCGCAAATGGAACCTGTGGAACGACGCCCAGCTTGAGTTACAGGCGAGCAAGGCGAAGCCCGAACCCCAGACGAGCGACACGGCCTACGACGTCACGTCGGCAACTTTCAATTGGCGTGAAGCAATTTGGCGGCTGACGCGGGCGGCCGTGGTCACGGTGCTGATCGCCTTCGGCTCAATGTTCATTGCCCTGGTGCTGGGACTGCCGCTGGCGATTGGCCAGTGGAAAGGACCGCGAGTAGTCCAGTGGCTGTGCACCATCTACGTGGAATTCTTCCGCGGCACGCCGGTGCTGGTCCAACTGCTGTTCCTCTATTTCGGGTTGCCGACGATTGGCCTGGCGATGCCGGGATGGCTCACGGCGTTGATTGGTTTGGGATTGAATTACGCTGCCTATGAATCGCAGGTCTATCGCGCGGCGTTGGAAGCCATTCCGCGCGGTCAATGGGAAGCGTCGTACCTGCTGGGCATGAGTCCGCTGCTGGCGTTCCGGCGCATTATCCTGCCGCAGGCGTTTCGGATTGCCGTGCCCCCGATGACCAACGATTTCGTGTCGCTCTTTAAAGATACTTCGACGGCTTTTGCGATTTCAGTTTGGGAACTGGCCACGGCGTACCGGGAATTGGCAAACGCGTCAGGCCAGTTTCTGATGCTGGGGGTCGCGGTTTCGCTTTATTATCTCGCGATGAGTCTGCCGATGGCGCATCTGGCGCGACGGCTCGAGCGAAAGCTGCAAAGACGAGAAGCGATTGAAGCGGTGGAAAGCGAAGTGGTTTGATTGATTCATTGGTCCATCGGTTCATTGATTGATTGCGCCGGCCATCGGTTCAATGAGCCAATGAATCAATCAGTCAATGAACGGAATTTTCCCACATGATTAGCGTTACGAATTTGATCAAGTCCGCGAACGGCACGCGCATTCTGCGCGGCGTCTCTTTTGACGTGCCGGCCCGCACCGTGCTCGGCGTCATCGGCGCTTCCGGCAGCGGCAAGACCACGCTCCTGCGCTGCCTGAACGGCCTGGAGCGGATGAATGAAGGCCGCATTGAATGCGGCGAGGTGCAACTTGACGCGGCGCTTTCAAAGAGCGAATACGCCCGCCGGGTTACCCAACTGCGGCACAAGGTCGGCACCGTCTTTCAGCATCTGTATCTGTTTCCGCACCTGACCGTGCTGGGCAACATCATTGAAGCGCCGACCCATGTCCGTCAGGTCGCGCGCCCGGAGGCTGAACGTGAAGCGCTGCAACTCCTGGAGTCTGTCGGACTAAAAGAGAAGGCCCGTCGCTATCCCGAAACTTTGTCCGGTGGCGAGCAACAAAGGGTGGCCATCGCCCGCGCGCTGGCCATGCATCCCGAGATTCTCATGTTTGATGAACCGACGAGCGCGCTCGATCCGCGCCGCACGGCCAGTCTGCGATCGCTGCTGCGCGGTTTTGTCGAGAAGGGACACACGATGGTGGTGGTCTCACACTCGATGACGTTCCTCGAAGGGCTCGCGGATCGATTGCTCTACATGGAAGGCGGCGAAGTCGTCGAGTTTGGCGATGCCAATGAGGTCCTGAATTCGCCGCGCGACCCGCGTACTAAAGATTTTCTCGAACAGGCGCGCTAGTAGCACACGTATCCCTGCGTGCGGCTGCGAGGATGGAGTCAGTACCACCTGCGGTGGCGGGTGGGTGAGCTCGCGTAGCCTGGATCGATAGTTGGCAACGATCACCCACCCGCTACCGCAGGTGGTACTGACTCTCTCGCTCACGGCGCGCCTCTGACTACAACAGATTCATCGGGGTGGGGTTCTTCGGGTCCTTGGTGTAGTCATAGAACCCGCGCCCTGACTTCCGGCCATACAGTCCGGCCAGCACCATTCGTTTCAAGAGTGGCGGCGGCGCGAACCGTTTCTCGCGAAACTCATTGAACATGATTTCCGCGATGTAATAGGTGGTGTCGAGTCCCACAAAGTCACCCAGGGTGAACGGACCCATCGGATATCCGCAGCCGAGCTTCATGGCGTTGTCGATATCGACGATTGAGCCGACGCCTTCTTCCAGCGCGCGAATCGAATCAAGCATGTAAGGGACCAGCAACCGGTTCACGATGAAACCGGTTTTGTCGCCGGCGCGCACCGGCACTTTGCCGAGTTGCTTGCCGAAAGCCACCGCGTCTTCATAGACTCCGGCGTCCGTCAGGATCGTCCGCACCACCTCAACCAGTTTCATCAGCGGCACGGGATTGAAGAAGTGCAGACCGATGAAGCGTTGTTGCCGCTCAGCCGAAGTGGCGACCATCATCTGCGTAATTGAAAGCGAAGAAGTGTTCGAAGCGAAGATCGTTTCCGGTTTGCAAAGCGCATCGAGTTCGCGATAAGTCTGCTGCTTTTCTTCGAGATTCTCGATGATGGCTTCGATGATGATGTCGCAGTCGGCGAGGTCCCGGAATTCGGTCGTGCCAAACAAACGGTCCCGCGCAGCTTTCTGCTCTGCGGCGGTAATCGTCCCTTTGCCGGCAAAACGCTCCAGCGATTTTTCAATCGAGACAAATCCTTTCTGGATCAGGTCCGGCGACACTTCGCGCACCGTCGTTTCAAATCCGGCCATCGCGGCCGTTTGCGCAATGCCCGAACCCATCAACCCGCAGCCGAGCACGCCAACTTTTTTGATTTCCATAGGGTCTCCTGAAGTTAGTACCGCCCGCGTAAGCGGGTGGGACAAAGAGGCTTGAATGATCCATCCGCTGACGCGGATGGTACTGACCTCATCACCCGATCACTGTGACGATACTCACAAATATCATCAATCATAAATCTCGGGTCAGAACCGGGAGCGCAAGACGCTTTTCTTAATATGGGATCGCTGGATCGCTCGCTGACGTTCCGGTTCCTACCCAATCACAACGTAATATCAAAATCGCGCGCGACAAAAAGGAAACTGACGACTACCACGACCAGCGCCAGAATCTGTCCCGCGCGCCAGGCGAAGGTTATCCCGGGCGATTCACCCGGCCGCTTGTAACTGACCACCGCCGCCAGCGCCGCGCCGGATAAGAGTCCGCCCAGGTGCGCCGCGTTATCGATGAAGCCGCGGCCGACGAATCCGATGCCCAGGTTCAGCAGGATTACCGGCAACATGCCGGTGCCGAAGGCGCGCTTGAAACCTTCGGGTAACTCGCGCCGGTACTTTAAGCCGAAAACAAACAGCACCCCGACCAGCCCGAACAAAGCTCCTGAGGCTCCGGCTGAAGGTTCGTCGTGACTCTTGATCAAAAAACTGGTAATCAGACCCGGATGCGAGCCCGGGATGACCGTGAGGTAACTGGCGAGCACGCCGGCGATCCCGGTCGCCACCCAGAGCACGACAAACTTTGCCGAACCGTAGAGTTTCTCAACCCAGGGCCCGATTACCCAGAGGCTGTACATGTTGATGAGCACGTGCGGCAGGTTGACGTGAATGAAGACCGGGGTCACCAGTCGCCAGTATTCATGCCCATAGCCAATCAGGTAATTCGTCTTGGCGCCAAAGGCCAGCAGCACTGGTTCCGGAAATCCGGTCCACAGCAGACTGCTCGACATTCCGCTGAGTTGCCACATCAACAGGAAAATAAAAAAATTCCACACCAGGAAGACGATGGTGAAGATGTAGGGACGAGACAGGACCGCGCGCGCATAGGCGAGGTTATAGCGCTCGTGCAATGGGGCTGGCGGAGACGGCTCTACCAGCGGCGCACCGCACACGTGACATTCAGTTTCGCCCGCGCCGATCAAGGCGCCGCAACTTCGGCACACGCTCGGGCGCCCCGAGTGATTTGGTGAAGTGTCAGGCAAGTCTGGAGTACGCCGGCTTGACGGCGCTACGTCGTGTCAGTACCGGGCGCGGCGGCGCGGATCAAAAGAGAGGATTCGAGTCGAGCACCTTCCTTGCGATCATCGCCCGCTCCCGGACTAAACATCGGCAGTGGTTACCGAGCGGCGTCAGGGCGCCGCTCTCCAAATCAACTCCCCAACTCTCCGAGCATGCTTACCAAATCATCAGCGTGCTCTTCTTCCATCGCCAGGATGCCTTCCAGCATGCGTCGCGAAGTCGGATCGTCGCTGCCAAAGTACTTAATCATGTCGCGATAACTGTCGATCGCGATGCGCTCGGCCACCAGATCCTCCTTGATCATGTCCAGCAGCGTTTCTCCCTCAACGTACTCGGCATGACTTCGCGAGGTGAGCCCGTCAGGATTCAAATTCGGCGCGCCGCCTAACTGGACAATACGCGAAGCAATCTCGTCGGCGTGAACTTGCTCCTCGTTTGCATGTTGCAGAAATTCAGCCGCCACCGCTTCAGAATGAATGCCGGTAGCCATGAAGTAGTGCCGTTTGTAGCGCAGGACGCAGACAATTTCGGTCGCCAGCGCTTCGTTCAAGAGCTTGATCGCAGTTTCACGATCGGCGGTATAGCCTTCGGTTATTGCGCCTTGCTCGATGTGTCTGCGCGCTCTTTCGCGCAGAGTCTTGATATCTGTCAGGAATGATTTATCAGCCACAGTTGTGACTCCTTAAGGAAAAGTTATGTTGATTGCTAAGGGGTATGTTGATGTTACCTGTGCGCTGGCGAGTGGGCAAGTGAAGCCCGGCCGTCAGGAGAGGGCGCCGCACGCCAGAAGAATCCGGATTGGTAGACCTGCCCTCCCTTACGGTCGGGATTTTGACCCTAATCGGCGCCGACCTTGCCGCTCAGGTTGATCTGATTTGTGGTTGCCGCATCAGAAACGACGTCGAGGGGGACCTGCCATTGCAACGTTTTTATGCGGCACGTTCCCGTGTTGTCTTCGCGGCAGTAAACAAAAGTGAAGGAGGCCGTGAGTTCGGCAGCGCCAGGGCTGGAAATCAATACTGGTAACTTGATGGGTAAGGATATGCCTCGATTGCGCGGCGCTGCTTCCAAAGGCGACGACAGAGACTTGCCGCCCTGCTCGACTTCCGCCTTGAAACGTTGCGGAGCCGACGGATTCAAATGGTATCCCGCCGGCAGCTCGACGTTGATGATCACGGTGCTAGTGCCGGTCCGCAGCTTCTGTGGGGCCAGCTTAATCAATTCGCCATTAGGCTTGACGTCCGCTTCAGCCACGGCTTGATTCGTCGCCGGTGGCTCCAGCCCCTTAAGCTGCAGCGTCTTCGTTTCTTTGGTATTCAGATCGACGACGCGAATCGCATGATTGTTGGTGTCGGCGACATACAGTTTGCCCTTCGCCACGCTGATCCCGCCCGGTTCATAAAATGACGGCGCCGCGCCATCTGCCTGTCCGGGTTTTCCCAAGCCGGCAAATGCCTTCACCGTCCGGGCCGCGGGATCGAGCAGCTTGATGCGATGATTGTAAGTGTCGGCAATCAGCAGTTTGTCATTCCAACGCGCCAGCCCCAGTGGATGCTGCAAACGCACGCTGTCACCGCTGCCGTCTTTGTCGCCGAAATCGAATAAGTCGCCACCCACCAGCGTGCGCACCCTGCCATTGGGCCCCAGACTGATGGCGCGAATAATGTTCGCTTCGGCGTCAGACACGTACAGCGTCTGCCCGTCGCTGGCCAACCCGGAAGGTTGCGCGAACGCGGCTTCATCGAGCGATCCGTCGTGGCGCGCTTCACGTCCCGACCCGGCAAATGTCGAGATCTCCATCTTGTCGAGATCGAGTTTCCAAATCTGGTGCGGCCCGGCCATGGCGATATAGAGGGCGCGTCCGGCCAGCTGTAAATCCCACGGCGAACTCAACGCGACTTTCAAGGCCGGCCCGGACAGGCCGTATTCCTGCATCTGCAGGCCGGTCCCGGCGATTGTCTCAACTGTGCGCGCTTTCAGATCGATGCGCCGGATCAGATGGTTCTCGGTATCGGCCACATAAAGTTTGTCGCCGTCCAGCGCCAGACCCTGCGGGCGCGAGAAGCTCGATTCGGAAAACGATCCGCTCACCATGCCGTGCGCGCCGGTGCCGATCACATCGACCAGCGTGCCGTCGATTTTCGCCACCACGATGCGATTGTGATCCGAGTCGGCGATGTAGAGCCGGTCGTTCTTTTCATCGGCGAGGATCTTTCCCGGAAAAGCCAGCGGCAGATCGCCGACCTTGGCTTTCTCCAACACCAGCTTGAGCGGGGCTTCGTTCAATTCACCGCGCTTGCGAAATTCCGCGATGGAATCAGAGATCGCTTTGTCGAGAGCTTCGTATCCGCCTTCGCCCGACAGCCGGCCGATCACATAACCGGCGGGATCGATCAGGTAGCGGGTGGGCCAGGCATTGACCGCGTAAGCATTCCAGATGTTGAAGTCGGCGTCATTGACGATCGGATGTTCAATCTCGTAACGCAGAATTATGCGGCGGATATTCTCGGTGTCCTTTTCATTTTCAAACTTCGCCGAATGAACGCCGATGACCACCAGCTCGTTCGGGTACTTCTTCTCGAGCTTTTTGAGATCGGGAATGATGTGCATGCAGTTGATGCAGCCGTAGGTCCAAAAATCCAACAGCACCACTTTGCCTTTCAGCGCTGAAAGAGTGAGCGGCTTGTCGGTATTCAGCCAGCCGCGCGCCCCATTGAGTTCAGGAGCACGAATCTTTCCACCTTGTACGGGCATCTCCAGACCTTTCGCTGATGAAATGAACCACACCGGACAGAGCGAGAGCGTCGCCAGCGCCAAAGCGCCAAAGGCAAAGAGTAGCGTACCGCGATAGGGCGGATGGCGCCTGACGCTTTGCTCTTTGCGCTTTGCTCCTTGCAACATTCCCACTCTAAATTCCGGCTGGTTCATCCTTCGTTGGCAAGAACTTGATCCACGCGCTCCACGGCTCGCCTCAGATGCGGAATGGTAATCGATCCGCCCACCACCAAAGCAACATTGAAGGCGTCGAGAAACTGTGCGCGCGTCACGCCGGCGGCGGCGCATTGCTTGATGTGATAGGTGATGCAATCGTCGCAGCGCAAAACGATAGAACCGGTCAGGCCCATCAATTCCTTCGTCGTTTTGTCCAGCGCGCCGTCTTCGTATGCCTGGGTGTCGAGCGCGAAGAATCTCTTGATCCCGAGGTGCCCGCTGCCGAGGAGCTTCTCATTCATCTCAGCCCGATAACGATCAAAATCGTCCATTCACCCGATTCCTTTCAATCAGCCTTCGCCTTGCAATCCGGGGACTTTTGCTCACTGTATCACAGGCCCAGCTACCTGAATAAAAGCGCCCGGAAAGACATTGACAGCCTTTTATTCACATGGTTTGATGCGAAACATATGGCTGTCGAAATAAGTCGGCCGGACGATCAGCCGGGGAAGAGCGACGAACCCCAACTTCGCGACCTGTTTCTGTTCACCGCCGGGAGTCGCAGCTTTGGCGTGTCGGCTGAAGAAGTGGACGGCACCGCTGAGGCTAAACAGCCGGCGCCCCTGCCCCATGCGCCGCCCTCAATCCTGGGCGTGATCCATGCTCGCGGCCGCATGTTGACGCTCTTTGATCCACTGAAGCTTTTGACCGGCGGAGCGCCGCCCGACGGCAGCTCATTCGAAACCATTATCTGCTTGCGCGGGGACGAACAATTGGCCCTGGCCGCCGAATCGATCGGCGAGACCATTACGATTTCTTCGTCGGATGTCGAGCCGAACGAATCTGCGGCTGAAAGCGCCGGCGCGATCGCCGGAATCCTGCGTCACGGCGGGGAGGAGATCACAATTCTCGAACCTGCCAACCTTTTCGCCGCGGCAATCTACCGCCGGGACCGCCGCCGGCGCAGATTTTGAAGCGGCCCCGCAGCGCGTTAGCAAAACCCTTCGGCATCTTCCTTTTCGTCCTGCGCTGCTTGCGTTTAGCGACGCTGGCCTGTCATACTGCCGGACGTTAGTCCTGCTCTCGCGCCACACTGATAGTGGCGCCTGCCCGTGCTGGAAGGCGACGACGTTCGGCTGAAGAGAGAGTGAGGTTAGTTGTCAACTGTCAGGAGCCGCTCTCGCGAAGCTAGAGCATCGGATGCGTCGCGTTCCACCGCGAAGGTTTGACCTTCAGATTCGCGATTGAATGACCCATCCGCGCCTCCGTTAGCACGAAGGGAATCAGAACGAACATGGCTACGAAACTTTATGTAGGGAACCTTCCGTTTCAGACAACTAGCGACGAATTGCGCGATCATTTCGCCCAGGCGGGGTCGGTCGAATCCGCCTCAGTCGTTGAGGATCGCATGACGGGTCGTTCGCGCGGCTTCGGCTTCGTCGAAATGGCAACACCCGAAGAGGCGGCAGCGGCCATTGAGCAGCTTAACGGGAAAGATTTTGGCGGCCGCAACCTGACGGTCAATGAAGCTCGCCCGCGCACAGATCGCGGTGGCGGCGGCGGCTACGGCGGCGGTGGCAACCGCGGCGGTGGCGGCGGCTATGGCGGCGCCGGCGGTGGTGGCTATGGCGGCGGCGGCGGCGGTGGTGGGCGTCGCGATCGGGACCGCGACCGGCGCGGCAATCGTAACGATCGCGAACCACGCTGGTAGCTGTAACGCAAGCTGTTAGCTTGCGCCCTCAGCGCACATAAAAATTTAAAGGCAAAGCTGAATGCACATGCTTCCGCTTTGCCTTTTTGTTTCTGGCCCGAAAGACGTCAGGCTGGGAGTGGCGTGAGCACGGCGCAAGTAATAACCCGCGCTATTTTCGCGCTTCGGGTGTGATTTTCAGGGTCAGCCGCTGGCCGTCGCGCATGACCTCAACATCGTATTGCTGCCCCGCCTTCATTTCACCGAGCGCGTAGGTGTAGTCGTAAACGTTCTTCACGTCATGTCCGGCCAGCTTCACCACCTTGTCTCCGGCTTTTAGCCCCGCTTTCGCCGCCGGCGAATCATCGCGCACGCCGTCAAGCTTCAATCCGTCATTCGCATCGGCGTAATTCGGAATGGTTCCCAGATAGACACGAAATCCGGTTGAGCGCTGTTGCGAATCGCTCTTGGCGACCGTGTAAGTCGGACGCTTGTCACTCTGGTCGATGTCGCGAATGATGCGCCCAACAAACGCGACGATCCGGGCTTCGCCCTCATAGTTGATCTTGTCCGCCGTGTCCGAAGGCTTGTGATAATCGTCATGCGTTCCGGTCCAGAAGAACAGCACCGGGACTTGCTTGGAATAGAACGAAGAGTGATCGCTCGGGCCATAACCATCTTCGTTCAAACTCAGAACAAACGGTGTAGCGGCATCAATTGGAGTAGGCCATGCGGGCCTATCTGCGGTAACCACCGGCTGACCGTTGGCGGCCACGACGACCGGATATTGTGTGTCTGATGATTGTCCTTTCAGACTGACGTGGTACCGCGTCGCATCAGAATCTGAACCATCCTGTTTTGCGAAAGCGACTGTCCGCATTTTCTCGGCGCTGTTCTCGCTTTCGATCCACGAGCGCCATTCTGCGGCAGTCCCGAGACCGCCAATCATCAATTTCGACTGCTGCAAACGGCCAATCATGTCCATGTTGATCATGGCTACCGTGTTCTGGAGCGGCACGATGGGATGATTGACGTAATAATCAGAACCCAGCAGGCCTTCCTCTTCGCCACTGAAAGCGATAAAGACAATCGTGCGCCGCGGCTTCAAAGGCTGGGTCGCGAGCATCCGGGCCAGCTCGAGCAGCCCGGCCGTGCCCGAGGCGTTATCGTCAGCGCCATGATGAATGTCGCCTTCGCGCGGCGCCAGGCTGCCTTCGCCGCCGCGGCCGAGATGATCGTAATGCGCGCCGATTACGATGGCTTCGTCTTTCAACTTAGCGTCGCTGCCCGGCAGCACGCCGACGACATTGAATGAAGGCGATTCACGGCGGATGACGTTCACGTCGAACGACAGGGTCCGGTGGCCCGAAGGTAACCTAAGTTCACTGGCCGTCGACCTGGCATCTGCTGCCTTGCGATACTCAGCCAGCGAATGGTCCATGGTTCCCAGCAGCTTTGCGGCAAGCCTTTGCGATATTGCGGCGATCGGAATCCCGGCTTCACCGGCATTGTCATAAGACAACCGCGACCATCGATCGTCTTTCAGCTTTTCTTCGTCGCTGATGATCAACAGCGCCCGGGCGCCGGCCGCCCGCGCCGCCGCCGCTTTGAAACGAATCTGCCCGGCTTGCCCAAACTGCCCGTGGGGATTGTCACCATCAGGTGTGCCCGCAAACACGACCGCCACGCGGCCCCTGGCGTCTGAGGCAGCATAGTCGTTGTACTTCAATTCGGCTGATGAAATGCCGTAGCCGGCAAACACGGTCTCGGCTTTATTAATTGAACCGTTGGTGGAGAATCCCAGCGGCACCCAGTCTTCGACGACTTTGAATTGCATCGTGTCGTCGGCTTTGCCGGGATTCACAAAGAACAAATTGTTGTT
>Ga0126369_10000982_pt1 | contig 19418 bp, 14 predicted proteins | sample PanSoiMetaPlot_1_FD_109646 | JGI IMG/M metagenome (GOLD analysis project Ga0126369, IMG submission 109646) | Tropical forest soil microbial communities from Panama - MetaG Plot_1 | ecosystem: Environmental > Terrestrial > Soil > Tropical forest > Bulk soil | place: Panama | collected 2016-02-17 | reverse complement strand
GCGAGCGCGCGCCCCTCGTCGAACCGCCCGGCGATCACGAGGACCGCGTTGTCCGGCTGGTAGTAATGGCGGTAGAAGGCCTGCAGCCGGTCGATCGGGACGTTCTCGATGTCGGACAGCGTGCCGATGACCGCTCGCCCGTAGTTGTGCCACAGGTACGCGGCCGCGTTGATGCGCTCGCGCAATAGCCCGAACGGGCTGTTCTGGCCCGCCTCGAACTCGTTGCGGACCACCGTCATCTCGCTGTCGAGGTCGGCGCGCGAGACCTTGGCGTTGACCATGCGGTCGGCCTCGAGCTCGAGGAGGAACGCGAGGGTCTCGTCGGATGCCGGGAACGTCTCGAAGTAGTTGGTCCGGTCGAAGGAGGTCGTACCGTTGTAACGCGCCCCGCGCTTTAGCATCTCGTTCTTGGGATTGTCGATGTTCGGCGTACCCTTGAAGAGCATGTGCTCGAGGAGGTGCGCCATGCCCCGCTCGCCGTAGCCCTCGTGGCGGGACCCGACGAGGTAGGTGACGTTGACCGTGATCGAGTCCTGGGACCGATCCGGGAGGAGCAGAACTTTCAGGCCGTTCGCGAGGTTGTATTCGGTGATGCCCCCCATGGTGGGGCCTTTCGTGAGGCCCTGGGGCAGGGTCTGCGCGGCTGCGGCGAGCGCGAACGTCAAGAGAAGCGCGGCGGCGAGCGCCCGGCGGAAGAGCAGCATCGATGTCCCTCTGGTTGGAGCGGCCGGCTCGTCGGCCGGCGCGCGCGCGTATTGTATCTAAGCGCGTTGTGAGCCTGCACGCGAGGAAAGGTTCCCTGAAGCGCCCCTCTAAACTAGCATTCGGCCCGGCTCAGGGTCGGTGGTCGCCCCGGGAGGCTTGATCCCTCCGCTCCCGCCCCGATCTCAGCCCGGCGTAACAAAAGGGGGAAAGGACCGCAAATGACCGCTGCGGCTAGGCAGACGCTCGGCTTCCAGGCCGAGGTGAAGCAGCTCCTGCACCTGATGGTGCACTCGCTTTACAGCAACAAGGAGATCTTCCTCCGGGAGCTCGTTTCGAACGCCTCCGACGCGTGCGACAAGCTCCGCTTCGAGGCGATCGCGAACCCGTCCGTCTACGAGTCGGCCCCGGACCTCAAGGTGCGGGTGTCCTTCGACAAGGCAGCCCGCACGGTGACCGTGTCGGACAACGGTGTAGGCATGTCGCGCGACGAGGTCGTGGCGAACATCGGCACGATCGCAAAATCGGGCACGCGCGAGTTCCTCGCCTCGCTCACCGGCGACCAGGCGAAGGACGCGCGGCTCATCGGTCAGTTCGGAGTCGGCTTCTACTCCTCGTTCATCGTCGCCGACCGGGTGACGCTCGTCACGCGGCGCGCCGGGCTCCCGGCTGCCGAGGGGGTGCGCTGGGAGTCTGACGGCACCGGCGAATACACGATCGAGACGGTCGAGAAGAAGACGCGCGGGACCGACGTCGTGCTCCACCTGCGCGAAGGCGAGGACGATCTCCTGTCCGATTTCAGGCTGAAGGAGATCCTGCGCAAGTATTCCGACCACATCGCAGTGCCGATCGTGATGCAGAAGCTCGAGTGGTCCGACGAGAAGAAGGAGATGGTCGGCACCGGGCTCGAGGAAACGGTGAACCAGGCGAGTGCGCTCTGGGCGCGGCCGAAGGGCGAGATCACGGACGAGCAGTATCAGGAGTTCTACAAGCACGTCGCGCACGACTTCGATCCGGCGCTCGCCTGGACGCACAACCGCGTCGAGGGGCGCCAGGAGTACACGCAGCTCCTCTACCTGCCGTCGCGCGCGCCGTTCGACCTCTGGGACCGGCACCAGCGCCGGGGGCTGAAGCTCTACGTGCGGCGCGTCTTCATCATGGACGACGCCGAGCATCTCTTGCCAGGGTACCTGCGGTTCGTGCGCGGCGTCGTGGACTCGAACGACCTGCCGCTCAACATCTCACGCGAGATGCTCCAGGAGAGCCGCGACGTCAAAGCGATCCGCTCGGGCTCAGCGCAGCGGATCCTCGCGCTTCTCGAGGATCTCGCCGCCAACCAACCGGAGAAGTACGCGACCTTCTGGAAGGAGTTCGGCAAGGTGCTGAAGGAGGGCGTCGGCGAGGACGCCGCCAACCGAGAACGGATCGCGAAGCTCCTCCGCTTCGCCTCGACGCAGGCCGACACCGAGGAGCAGAACGCGTCCCTCGCCGGCTACGTGTCGCGGATGAAGGAGGGCCAGGACAAGATCTACTACGTCACCGCCGACTCGTTCCTCGCCGCGAAGTCCAGCCCACATCTCGAGGTCTTCCGGAAGAAGGGGATCGAGGTGCTGCTCGCCTTCGATCGGGTCGACGAGTGGGTCATCGCGCATCTGCCCGAGTTCGAGGGCAAGCCACTCGTCTCGGTCGCGAAGGGCGATCTCGAGCTCGGCAAGCTCGAGAGCGAGGCCGAGCGCGACGAGAGCCGCAAGCAGGCAGACGCCTACCGCGAGCTCGTGGAGCGGATTCGCAAGGCGCTCGGCGATCGGATCAACGACGTGCGCGTCACGGCGCGGCTAACGTCATCGCCGGCGTGCCTCGTGGCCGACGCCCGCGATCCGGGCGCCAATCTGCAGCGGATCCTCCGTTCGGTGGGCCAGGACGTCCCGCGTTTCAAGCCGATCCTGGAGATCAATCCCGATCACCCGATGGTCCAGCGGCTGAAGTACGAGGAGAAGCGGTTCGAAGAATGGGCGGTGCTTCTCTTCGACCAGGCCCTGCTCGCCGAGGGCGGCCAGCTCGACGACCCCGCCGGCTTCGTGAAGCGCCTGAACGAGCTGATGCTCGACCTCGCCGGTGCCGGCTCGCGGATCTGGACGCCGAGCTGAAGAAGGCGCTGACGGCGACGTTGTCAGGCGTGGGTCCGCCGCCGAATATCTCTGCATCTGCAAAGGGTTAGGTCGTTTCCACGAGGTGAGCGACTGTCTCCCTTGCGATCTGTGAGCGATCCTTGAGCCGCAACCGACCACCCTCGCCCCACGATCCGGGGGGGTCCCCGCCTCCGGCTCTTCGACTACGAGGGGAATGCTTCGAGCACCGGTCGAGGACGGCGCGCTCGCGACCGTGCTCGCGTTCGAGTTCGCACGGTTCGCTGATCGGCGCCCGGGGCTGGCCGCGCGGGCGTCGTCGCGACGTTCGGCCGAGTGCCGTTCGTGTTCTGCGTCGTGCAGGCGGTCGCTGTCCTTGTCACGCTCCATCCCCTCTGCCGGTGGTTCGCTGAACTGACGCCGCTGAGCGTCGGCGAGGCTCGGGCGCCGGCTTGCTTGATCTCACCAATGCGCTCGTCTATGCTGGCCGCTGGCAGGGCCCAGTGGGTCTTCGGCGGCATGTGGCTTCCGTTTCGGATCGGTCCGATTCAAATCCCGCTCCCATCACACGCTGCACCAGCTGCGCGTCGGCGCAGCACGTCGCGAAAGCGCCTGCCGTTAAGCCCCGGGACGCGCGACGAAAGCTCATCAAGATCACCATCCGTGCGGAACGGTCGGTCGAGTGTACTGACTCTGTCCACCATCACGAGGAGGTAGCAGATCATGTCTGCAGCAAGTAAGGTCACCCCCGGGATTGACGCGCTCGCCATGAAATCGGGACCCAGCGTCCTGCCGAGCGTCAGCGCGTCCCCCGCCGATGCGGTCAGCGTCGACAAGATTCGGGACATCCTGTTCGGCAACCAGATGCAGGACTACGATCGTCGATTCGCGCAGATCGACGAGCGTTTCCAGCAGAAGCTGCGCGATCTCGAATCGGAAACGACGCGGCACCTGAGCACGGTCGAAACCTCGCTCAAGAAGCAGCTCGATTCGGTCGCTAACCAGATGGTGCAGGAGAAGGACCTGCGCGCCGACAGCGACAAGGAGCTCGAGCGCGGCCTGCGCGACCACGCGCAAAGCCTGGAGAAGCGCATCGGCCAGCTCTCCGATCAGCTGAGCCAGTTCGAGCGCGATTTCATCGAGCGCATCACCCAGGAGACGCAAGCGCTGCGCGACGAGCTGAAGCGCCGCAACGACGATACGCGCGCCGCGGTCGAGAGGATGTTCGCCGAGCTTTCCGGCGTGAAGACCGATCGCAACCTGCTCGCCGGGCTGTTCGTCGAAATCGCGAAATGCCTGAATCAGGACGTCGCGCCGAAGGGATTCGCCAAGGCGAGCAGCAGCGATCACAATTGAGCACTCGCTGCGGGTCGCTCCACGGCCTGGACCGGGCCACGGTGGGATCACCGCCGGACGGCAGCTGAGGTTGCGGCGATGAGCACGCCAGAGCCCGCGGTGGAATGGCTCGATTCCGAGCCCGATCAGGCCGGAATCGACCGCCAGCGCCTCGCCGGCCTGCTGTTCGAACTCGCGCGAGCGATCAACCGGGACTTCGCCGCCAAGGTCCCGAGCCTGTTGCCCGCGGATCCGCGCCTGGCAGAGCTGCGGACGATCCTGATGGGCCGTGAGCAGGCGCTGCTGGCGCGCCTCGCGCGGCGTCTCGATGACCCCGAACAGCTGGCCGCCGCCGTCAGCCAGGTCCTGCCGTCCGCCATCGTGCAGGCGGCTGCACGCGACGAGCGATTGGGCCAGGTCCTCGCGCCGACGGTCGAGCGCGCCGCCGAATCGTCGATCCGGCGTGATCCGCGCGCACTGGTCGGCATTCTGTCGCCGGTCATGGCCCCGGCGATTCGCCGCTCGATCGGCGAGGCGATCGAGAGCATGCTGCAATCGCTGAACGAGGCGCTGAAAGCGAGCTTCTCCTGGCGCGGCCTCAGATGGCGTCTCGAAGCGTGGCGCACCGGCACCCCCTTTGCCACCGTCGTGCTGCAGCACACGCTCGTCTATCGGGTGGAGCACGTCTTTTTGATTCACAAGGAGAGCGGCCTGCTGATCGAGCATGTCGCCGCCGACCCCGCCGCGAGCCGAGATCCGCAGATGGTCTCCGGCATGCTGAGCGCGATCCAGGATTTCGTGCGCGACTCGTTTGCGGACCACGCCGGAGGCGAGGTCGATGCCATGCGGCTCGGCGAGCTGCTGATCTGGCGGAGTGACGGCCCGCATGCGTTCCTCGCCACAGTCATCCGCGGCAAGCCGCCTGAAAGCCTCCGCGAACGCTTTGAGAGCACCTTGGCGCAGATCCACGTCGAGCGACGCCACGCGCTCCAGCATTTCGACGGCGACACCGCGGCGTTTCCCGGACTGCGCGATCAGCTCGCCGAGTGCCTGCTCAAGCAGGCGAAGCCCCGCGATCGGCGCGCCTCGCCGATCCTCTGGGGGTTCCTCTTCGCGTTGCTGGCACTCCTCGCTTGGGGCGCGTACGCGTGGTATGAGCGCCATCAGGAAGACGCGCAATGGGCGGCTTACCTGCGGCGACTGCAAGCCGAGCCAGGCATCGTCGTCACAGGGGCGGAGCGGCGCGACGGCAAGCTGTACGTGACCGGCCTGCGGGATCCCCTGGCGGTCCGGCCGGAGGCGCTGCTCGACGGATTCGCGCTGGCGCCGGCGAAGGTGATCGGCAGCTGGAGCCCGTATCAGGCGCTCGACCCTGCGTTCGTCTTTAAGCGCGTGCAGGCCAGCCTCGAGCCGCTGCAAACCGTCGAGCTTCGTCTCGAGGCGGACGCGGTGCGCGCGTACGGTTCTGCGCCGCGACATTGGATCGAGAAGGCGCGCGCGGTGAGCCGCTTGCTCCCCGCCGGGGCGTTGGCGCTCGATCTGTCCGGTGTACAGGACGTCGACATGACCGAGGTCGAGCGGCTGCGCGCGAGCATCGAAGCGCAGGTCATCCGCTTCGACACCGATGCACCGCGGCCCGCGCCGGGGCAGGAGGCGATCATCGATAGCGTGGCCGCGGAGCTGCGCGCGCTCGCCGAGCTCGCGCGCAGCCTCGGACTATCGATGCGCACCACCATCATCGGGCACGCGGACGCAACCGGGAAGGACGCCCCGAATCTCGCGCTCAGCCTCGGACGGGCGGAAGTGGTTCGATCGCTGCTCCGCGCCAGAGGCATCGATCCGGATCTCCTGTCGGTCCGGGGCGCCGGGATGCTGGAGCCGACGGAGGAGGGGGCCGTCCGCGATTCTTCGCGCGACCGTCGAGTGTCGTTTACGATCCGGATCAGCGAGTAAGAGGTCAGGCGGATGGCGCTGCAAAAGAAGATTTGCATGCTCGGTGCGTTCGCCGTGGGCAAGACCAGCCTCGTGCGCCGCTACGTCGACAGCATCTTTTCCGATCGCTACCTCACAACTGTCGGCGTCAAGATCGACAAGCGGATGGTGACCGTGGGCACGGCCGAGGTGTCTCTCATTCTGTGGGATATCGCCGGGGAGGACGACATCTCGCAAGTGCGCGCGAGCTACGTACGTGGCGCAGCGGGTTACCTGCTCGTGGCGGACGGAACGCGCCCCGCGACCATCGACGTGGCGCAGTCGATACAGCAACGGGTGGAAGCCGAGGTCGGGAAGCTGCCGTTCATCGTGCTTCTCAACAAGCGTGATCTGCAAAGCCTCTGGTCGGTCTCCGGCCAGGACATCGTCGCGCTGGAGCGCGCCGGCTGGACGGTGCGAATGACAAGCGCGCACTCCGGGGAAGGCGTGGAGCAGGCGTTTCAGACCCTTGCCGAGCGTGTGACGTCCCATCCTTAAGCGGGTTCGTCCGCGAGTTTCGTGGCAGCGCGCGGACCCGTCTCGCGGATTCGGAAAATGACGCCCGCACCTGCGATACCGCCCGAGATCGCCGAGTACCTTCATGGACTGGTCCTGGGTGAACGGCCGATCGCTTGGTTGGCCATAGACTCGGCGCAGACCCTGGTTGCCGCCGGCGGTGCGCTGACCGAGCACGGCCTCGATGCCGTCCACGGCGGGTGCCCGGTGCCCGAGCAATTGGGCTTTCTCGAGGGTCTGCTGCCGCTCGCCGAATCGCCGTTTCGGCTGCAGCACGTCCAGACCGCCGACGGACGGGCAGCGGACCTGCACTTGTTCGTCGCCGGCGACCGGGTGTGGGTGGTGCTGATCGACAGCGCGACCGAGCGCGACGCCGCGCAGCGCGTGCAGCAGAAAGCCTACGACATGACGCTCCTCTCGGAGCGCGAGGCGCGCCTCATCACCGAGCTCGAGGCCGCCAACCTGGAGCTGAAGCAAACCTACGAGGCGCTCGAGGAATCCAACCAGCGTCTCGCGAGGGAGCTGGAAGAGGCCGCGAACTACGTTCGCTCCATTCTGCCGCCGCCGGTGGCCGGCCGGACGCTGACGGCCGACTGGCTCTTCATCCCGTCGACGGAGCTCGGCGGCGATTCGTTCGGTTACCACTGGATCGACAGCGAGCACCTGGCGCTCTACGTCCTCGATGTCAGCGGGCACGGCGTGGGCGCGGCGCTGCTCTCGGCAGCAGTCGCCAACGCGCTGCGCGCGGAGGCCCTGCCCAACACCGATTTCCGGGCGCCGGCCGAGGTCCTCGGCGCGCTCAACCAGATTTACTTGATGGAGCAGCACAACAACCTGTTCTTCACGATCTGGTACGGCGTGTTCCACAAGCGGACGCGGCTGCTCGCGTACGCCAGTGCCGGGCATCCACCAGCGCTGCTGGTGCCGGATGGCGCACGCAGCGCTGCGGAGATCAAGCCATTGCGCGCCACTGAGCCCGTCCTTGGCGCGCTCGCGGGAATAAAGTTCGTCCAGCACGAATGGACGGTGCCGCGCGGTTCACGACTGTTCCTCATCACCGACGGTGCGTTCGAGATCGTGAAGGCGGACGGATCGATGCTCGAGTTGGACGAGTTTGTCGAGCTGCTCGTAGAGTCGGCGCCGTCGCGGAAGGCGGAGCCGTCGGGGAAAGCGGAGCCACGGGGGAAGGCGGAGCCGTCGGGGAAGGCGGAGCTCGATCGACTGGTCGGTGTCCTGCGCTCGCTGCATGGCCCCGGCCCGTTTGACGACGACCTCTCCATCATCCGGTTCGAGCTGTGAGGCTCCGGATCAGCAACCAGCGCGTCGAGCTCGCCCGGGTCAAGGAGGGCGTGGACCAGTTCGCGGCCGCGCACGGTCTGCCGCCGACCGTGCTGGCGGATCTTCAGGTGTCGCTCGATGAAATCCTCTCCAACATCATCTCGTACGGCTATGCTGACACCGCCACGCACGAGATCGTCATCCAGCTCGCCATCGCCGATGGCGTGCTGCATGCGGTGATCGAGGACGATGGTGCGCCGTTCAACCCCTTGACGGTGCCCCTCCCCGATACCGGGGCCGACCTGTCGAAGCGCGCAATCGGCGGCCTCGGCATCCGGTTCATTCGCGCCCTGAACGACGAGGTCCGCTACGAGCGCGCCGGGAATCGCAACCGTCTGAGCCTGCGGCGCAACCTCGCGCTTCCCCCCGCGTCGACGTGAAGAGGCCGCCCGACATCGTCTACGGGCTGGAAGAGGCGCCCCCGCCCGTCGTCACGATGCTCCTCGGGGTCCAGCACGTCGGACTGATCGCGATCAACCTGGTGTACCCGTTGCTAGTGTTCCGGGTTGCCGGAGCGCCGGCGGACGCCGTCGTCGATCTGATCGGTTCGGGGATGCTGGTGCTTGCCGCCGCGACGTTGCTGCAGGCGCGGCGGGTCGGCCCGTTCGGATCGGGATTCATGTCTCCGGCGGTGTTCACGGCCACCTATCTCGGCCCGTCGCTGGTCGCGGCAAAGGTCGGCGGGCTGCCGCTCGTGTTCGGCATGACGATGTTTGCCGGTTTTCTGGAAGCCGCCCTGGCACCGCTGCTCAACCGGCTGCGCCCGATCTTCCCACCGGAAATTTCGGGCCTGGTGATCTTCATGATCGGTGTGTCCGCGGCCGTCGCCGGGTTGCGCCTCATGCTCGGCGGCAGCGCCGTGCCGGTGACATCGGCCGAATGGGGCGTCGCCACGATCACGCTCGCCACGATGATGATCCTCAGCGTCTGGGCGCGCGGAATGGCACGCATGCTGTGCGCGCTGATCGGCGTGGCGATCGGCTACGTCGCCACGGGAATCGTCGGCACGTTCGATCCTGCGCAGAGCGCTGCCGTCGGTGCGGCCGCCTGGGTGGACGTCCCGCACGTTGGCCGGGTCTCCTGGTCGTTCGACTTCGGGCTCGCCGTACCGTTCGCGATCGCCGCCGTAGCTGCGGCGATGAAGGCGCTGGGCGTGATCACGATCTGCCAACGGGCGAACGATCCCGAGTGGGTGCGCCCCGACATGTCCTCGATAAGGGGTGGGGTGCTGGCCGACGGCGCTGCCAGCGTCCTGTCGGGCCTGGCCGGTGCCATGGGCACGAACACGGCGAGCGCGAACGTGGGCCTCGCCGCGGTGACGGGCGTGACCAGCCGCAGAATCGCGTACGCGATCGCACTGATCCTCGTGCTCCTGGCGTTCGTGCCGAAGGTCGCCGCGGCGCTCGCGTCGATGCCGCGATCGGTAATGGTGGCGACGCTCCTGTTCGCGATGAGCTCCGTCATCGTCCAGGGCATCCAGATCATGAGCTCCCGCCTGCTCGATGCGCGCAGGACGCTGACCATCGCGCTGTCGATCGTCGCCGGCATCGCGGTCGACATCTTCCCGGCGATCGCGGAGGCGACTCCGATCGTGGGCTCCTCCCTGGTGCTCGCAACCGCGACGGCGCTCGGACTCAATCTGCTGTTCCGTCTCGGCGTGAAGAAGAAAGTGGACCTCACGATCGCCGGCGAGGTCGCCGATCCGGACACGATCGAGGCCTTCTTTGCCCGGTACGGCAGGGCTTGGGGCGCGCGTCCCGAGGTGATCAGCCGTGCCATTTTCGGTGTCCAGCAGCTCGCTGAAACGATCTTCGAGAATTGCGATCCCAAGGGCCCACTTGCGATCGAAGCGACCTTCGACGAATTCAATTTGGACGTCCGCGTGCACTATCAAGGTGAGCTGCTCGAGCTTCCGGATAGGCGTCCGACCGATCAGGAGATTCGCGAATCGGAGGATGGGGTGCGACGGCTCGCCGGATTTCTCGTCCGCCACAATGCGGACCGCGCGCGCGCCACGGCGGCGCGCGGCCGGGTGACGATCCATTTCCATTTCGACCATTGAAGCAGGCAAGTCACGTAGATCTCACGCGAGGTAAGCTTTAGGGTTAGCGAGCCCAGGGCTCGGCAAACAGGAGTTGTGCAGTGGAAGTCGATATCCGCGCAGCCGGCGGCGTCTCAGTCGTCGAGCCGAAAGGACGCATCGATTCGGTCACCGCCAAGGCATTCGGCGAGCGCGTCTGCGAGCTGATCCGCGGCGGCGAGAATCGCGTCGTGATCGATCTCGCCAACGTCGCCTACATGTCGAGCGCCGGATTCCGCTCGCTGCTCATCGTCGGCAAGACGATCGAGCAGACCGCGGGCCGGCTCGCGCTGTGCGGCGTCATCGGCGAGCTCAAGCGTCTGTTCGACATCGGCGGCTTCAGCCAGCTGTTCGTGATTTGTCCGACGCGCGCGGAGTGCATCGCCAAGGTCGGGCCCGCAGGCCCACAGTGAAAGCGAGTTCCACCATGGAAGTGACCGTCGCCACGATCGAGGGACAGTGCGTCATCACACCGCGCGGGCCCATCGACAGTACGAGTGCGCCCGAGTTTGAGCATGCGTTGCTCGAAGCGATTGACGCAACCGCCCAGCCGCTCGTCGTCGACTGCGCCGCAGTGTCGTACGCAACCAGCGCCGGGGTGCATGTCCTCGTGGTCGCTGCGAAGGCGCTCGCCGCGAGCGCGAGGCGTCTGCAGCTGGTGCACGTGGGCAAGCCGCTGCGCTCGGTGCTGGACATCGCGAACCTGGGCGTCCTGATCGACTTGGCGCCATAGCGCTGCACGCCCATCGATCCCTGAGGCCGGCGGGTGGGTGGCCTCAGTGGTCGAAGTGGAAGAGGATCGTGGATCGCCCGGCCCTGGTCGTCGCCTGCACTCGATCGGCATGGCGGCGGAGCAGGAAGCCCGCGAGCCGGTGCGCGCCTTCCTCCGAAGCGATGATCTCCTCGTTCGAGGGCCGCGCCTCGGGCAGCTCGAGCGGCGGGCCATCGTACGACACGCGCAGATCCAGGCTGAACTCGTCGAAGCTCGCCTCGATCTCGAGCGGGCCGGACGCGACGCCGCTGTCGACGATGGTCTCGATCGACTGCGCGAGATCGAAGCCCGCGCGGTCGATGACGTCCCGCCGCGCGCCCCAGGCGGCGCCCTGCGTCTCCATGAAGGTTTCGATTGCGGCGGGGTCCAAGCGCCGCGGGTCGACGAGGAGCCGCTGGGTCTTGCGCACGCCGAGCCGGAACACGAGGTTGAGGAGCAGCGCGGTCACGGTGCCGAGCACGAGCGAGCTCCCAAAAAACACCTGGGTCGCGGCCGGCAGCCCGCCGAAGAACGACGGGTGGAGCTCGACCGCCATCGCGGCCATGAAAGCGAGCCCGATTACGAACGTCCGCCGCGCGTCGAGCAGGCGCGAGGTGATGATCTGCAGCCCATTGATGAAGATGATCGCCGACGTGAACAGCGTGGCGGCACCGATGACCGGCGCCGGCATGACGAGGAACACCGCGCTCGCCTTCGGCATGAAGGCGAGCAGGACGAAGATGCCGCCGATGGCGTAGCCCACCTGGCGGCTCGCCACCCCGGTCGCTGCAGCGAGGCCGACGCTGCTGGTATAGGTGCTCACGCCGTGGGCGCCCAGCATCCCGCCGACGACGTTGGTGACGCCGTTCGCGAGCGCGCCACCGCTGATCGACCGCATGTCGGGGCGCACCCAGTCCGCGTCGTTGATCTTCTGGCAGATCGTGACGTCGCCGATCGTGCGTACGCAGTTCGCGAGCGCCGCCACCGCAAACGGCAGCACCAGGCTCGCGTCCCAGGCCCAACCCTGCGCCGCGAAGCCCGGCGGCGAAAGCAGCGGAGCGGCGCGGACAGTCTGCAGATCCGTCGCCGAAAGCGCGCCGTTCGCGACCGCCACCGCGTAACCGACGGCCATCCCGATCAGCGCGCAGAAGAGCCGCGGGATGCCGCGGCTCCACACGCTCAGCCCGACCATCGTCCCGAGCGTGACCGCGGCGACGACGAAATGCGGCAGGTGCTCGGCTTGCGGCATCCCGACGCCGAGCAGACTGCGGAACGCGAGGCTGCCGAGCACGACCGCGATCAGCACGACGACCAGCCCGGAGATCTCGGGGGGGAGGTACGGCCGCAACGGACGCAGCAGGCGCGATAGCGCGGCCTCGATGACACCCGCGACCGCGAGCATCCCGAAGGCGAGCGATATCCCGCCCGTCTTGACCGCGAGAATCGCGGGCCCGAGATACGCCGCAGTGCACACGGGCGGGCACAGGTAGCCAGCCCCGAGAGGGCCGCGCGGCAGGCTCTGGAGCACTGCCCCGAGCCCAAGGATGAGCATGGTCGCCGCGAGGACATCCGAGATCCGGTCGACCGAAAGGCCGGCCTCGCGGCCGAGGAGGAGCGGGTAGACGAGGGCGATCGCGATGATGCCGACGTGTTGCAGGCCGCTCAACAGCGTCACGGTGAGCGGCGGCCGGTCGTCGACCGCGTAGATGATGTGCGGAGGCTTCTTCAACGGGCGGCCATTCTACGACGCCAACTGACGCATGGACGACCGGGAAGGAAGTAGACTCGCCGCGCGAATCGCCTGGGTCCGAACAGCTAGCGCTTCCTTGTCGGCGCTGCAGAACCGTTCTACCTTCTTTTAATATTCATGCATGCAGATCTTCTATTCGGACCATTACGTCCTGCCGTTACCGCGCGGGCACCGGTTTCCGATGAGCAAGTACGCTCGCCTGCGAAGCCGCGTGCTCGAGAGTGATTTCGCCGCGTGTTGCCGCGTCGCGCCTGCCGCGCGGGACGACGAGATCACGCTCGCCCATTGCCCGGCGTACCTGCGCCGGGTCGTCGAGGGAACGCTGAGCGAGGCGGAGCAGCGGGCGATCGGCTTTCCGTGGACGCCGCAGATGGTCGAGCGCTCGCGCCGGACGAGCGGCGCCACGATCGCGGCCGCGCGGGCGGCGCTAGAGGAGGGCGTCGCGGCGAACCTGGCGGGCGGCACGCACCATGCGTTTCGCGATCGCGGCGAGGGGTTTTGCGTTCTCAACGATAGCGCGATCGCCGCGCGGGCGCTCCAGCGCGAAGGGCTCGTCGAGCGCGTGATCGTCGTCGACTGCGACGTCCACCAGGGCAACGGCACCGCGTCGATCTTCCGCGACGACCCGAGCGTGTTCACGTTCTCGATCCACGGCGGACACAACTTCCCGTTCGCGAAGGAGACGAGCGACATGGACGTCGAGCTCCCCGACGGCGCCGACGATCGCGAGTACCTCTCCGCCTTGGAGGGGAGCTTGCGCCAGGCGCTAGCGCGCGCTCGCGCCGACCTCGCGATCTACCTCGCGGGGGCCGATCCGTACCACGACGATCGGCTGGGGCGCCTCGGGCTGACGAAGCAGGGGCTGCTCGGCCGCGACCGGCTCGTGTTCGAGCTGTGCGAGGACTCGCGTGTGCCGGTGGTGGTCACGATGGCGGGCGGCTACGCCCGCGACATCGACGACACGGTGGAGATCCACTACCACACCGTCGAGACCGCGGCGTGGTTCTGTTCCAGCTGAGGAACGCCCTAGCGCCTGAGGGCCTGGGGCTCGACGATCAAGCGCGCGCCCGCGCCGAACGCGGGGTCGGAGCGCGCTCCCGACGCCCGGGCACTGGCCGGCGTTCCGGCGCGCGCATCATGCGCGGGCGCGGCTTCCGACGGCGCGCTCGCATCGGCGGGCACGCCGGGCGGCGTGTCGTTGTAGACGACCCGTCCGTCCGGGAGCACGTTGCGATACGCGAGCTGCGCGCCGACTGGGCCTGCCACGAGCGCGGCGAAGAGACACAGGAGACTGATCCGCATCATGCCCGCTCCTTTCGCGAAAGGCGAAGCGGCCAATCTAGCAAAGAAAAAGCGGCCCAAGTGGGCCGCCGCATGACATTGTCGACACTCCGCGCCGCTAAACTTGCCCGAGGATCACCTCGGCACCCGAAACCTCGTATTTGCCCGGGGCTTCGGCATTCAGCCGCTTGACAACGCCGTCCTCGACGAGCATCGAGTAGCGCGACGAGCGCACGCCCATGTTCCGGGCGGTGAGATCGAGCTCGAGCCCGAGCTTCTTCGTGTACTCGGCGCTGCCGTCCGCCATCATCCTGACCTTGCCGTTCGCCTTCTGGTCGCGCATCCAGGCCGCCATGACGAACGCGTCGTTCACGGCGATGCACCAGATCTCGTCGACGCCCTTCTTCCGCAGGGCGTCGAAGTTCGCGATGTAGCTCGGGACGTGCTTGGCCGAGCAGGTCGGCGTGAACGCACCGGGCAAACCGAAGATCACGATCTTCTTGCCCTTGACGAGGTCCTGCACGTTCAGGTCGCGGGGGTTGACCGGGCACCCTTGCGGGTCGAACTCGACGCACTCGGTGAGCCGGCCCTCGGGCAGGCGGTCGCCGACCTTGATCGTCATGGTGATCTCCTGGTGGGGGGCTAAAGCGGGAGCGGGGAGGATGGCCGACTTCCCCGCTGAAGTCAAAACCGTCACGCGCGGAAGACTTAAAGCCGTTGAGGGACAAGGGGTTCCTGGATATAGTCGATGCTTCGCTTGAGGCGGGAGCCCGCGTGTCGGTCACCGCAGTCGCCAACGAAGAACGCCGCCTGACGCTTGCGGAGGTCGTGGAGGAACTGATCGCCGACGGCCTCGTGCCGCGCGAAGAGGCGGAGCGGCTCGCCAGCGACCGCAGGGCGTACCGCGCCGGCGCGCTGCACCCGCTCGTGGCGGTCGCCGAGCAGAAGTGGCGCTCGGCGCAGTCGCCCCACCGGCTCCTCACGCTCGAGGCGCTGACCGAGTGGTACGCGCCGAAGGTCGGGCTCGCGTACTTCCACGTCGATCCGCTCAAGATCAACTTCAGCGCCGTGACCGAGTTGATGTCGAGCGCGTACGCGGAGCGTTACAAGATCCTGCCGGTGGAGGTGGGTCAGAAGAAGGCGGTCGTCGCGACCGCCGAGCCCCACATTCGGGAGTGGGAGACCGAGCTCAAGCGGATTCATCGCGTGGAGATCGAGCGGGTGTTCGCGAACCCGCTCGACATCCAGCGCTACATCGTCGAGTTCTACAACCTCGCCAAGTCGGTCAAGAAGGCGACCGGGGCGGCCGAGGCGCGCTCGAGCCTCTCGAACTTCGAGCAGCTCGTCGAGCTCGGGAAGACGAACCGGCAGCTCGACGCGAACGATCAGCACATCGTCAACATCGTCGACTGGCTGTGGCAGTACGCGTTCGACCAGCGCGCGAGCGACATTCACATCGAGCCGCGGCGTGACCTCGGTTCCGTGCGGTTCCGCATCGACGGCGTGCTCCACAACGTCTACCAGCTGCCCGCGCCGGTCATCGCCGCGATGACGAGCCGCATCAAGATCCTCGGCCGGATGGACGTGGTGGAGAAGCGCCGGCCTCAGGACGGACGAATCAAGACGCGCACCGCCGACGGCCAGGAGGTGGAGCTGCGGCTCTCGACCTTGCCGACCGCGTTCGGCGAGAAGCTGGTGATGCGGATCTTCGACCCCGAGGTGCTGGTCAAGGACCTCACCGAGCTCGGCTTCTCCGACGAGGACAAGGCGCGGTGGAACGAGATGACCGGGAAGCCGCACGGGATCATCCTCGTGACCGGCCCGACCGGCTCGGGCAAGACGACCACCCTGTACTCCACGCTCAAGTCGCTCGCGACGCCCGAGGTCAATGTCTGCACGATCGAGGACCCGATCGAGATGATCGAGCCCTCCTTCAACCAGATGCAGGTGCAGGCGGCGATCGACCTCAACTTCGCCGAGGGCGTACGCGCGCTCATGCGCCAGGACCCGGACATCATCATGATCGGTGAGATCCGCGACCTCGAGACCGCCGAGATGGCGATCCAGGCGGCGCTGACCGGCCACCTGGTGCTCTCGACGCTGCACACGAACGACGCGGCAAGCGCGGTCACGCGGATGCTCGACCTCGGCGTGCCGGCCTATCTGATGAACGCGACCGTGCTCGGCGTGATGGCGCAACGCCTGGTGCGGACGCTGTGCGCGCAATGCAAGCAAAAGGTGCCGTTCGGGGACGGCCGCGCGGACGATGTGTCGTGGGATGAGCTCGTGTCGCCCTGGAAATCGCGCCGGCCGAATCGCGTGTACCGGCCGGTCGGCTGTCTCGACTGCCGGATGACCGGCTACCGCGGCCGCACCGGCATCTACGAGGTGATGCTGCTCACGCCGGCGATCAAGCGCCTGGTGATCGCGCAGCCAGAGCTCGGCAAGCTCCGCGAGCAAGCGTACAAGGACGGCATGAAGTCGCTGCGCATCAGCGGCGCGGTGAAGGTGGCGACCGGGGCGACGACCTTCGAGGAAGTGCTGAAGGTCGCGCCGCCGCATCAGCATGAGGGGGCGTAGCGCGCTCCGCGGATGAACTACCTCCGCGATCTCGCGAAACAACTCGGGCTCGCCGTGGCCTACTTCGCCGCGACGAAGCTCGGGCTCCTGTTCGCGGTCGTTTTCCCAGGTATCACGCTCGTCTCACCGGCGTCTGGCCTCGCGCTCGCGGCGCTGGCGCTGATGGGGCTGGAGCACTTCCCGGCGGTGCTGCTTGGGGCGTTCTGTGTCGCGTTGACCCGGGACGTGCCCGCGTTCGCGGCCGGCGCAATCGCGCTCGGCAGCACGCTCGCGGCGGTCGTGGGGGCATGGCTGCTCACGCGAGGGAGCGCCTTCGATCCGGCGCTCGCCCGCGTCCGGGACGTGCTGCGGGTCGTGTTTCCGGCCGCGCTCGGCACGCCGATCATCGCCGCGGCCATCGGCGCCGCGAGCCTCGTGCATGCGGGGCTCGTCGAATCCGAGCGGACCTTGCGCGTCGGTCTCGTCTGGTGGGCGGGCGACGCGTTGGGCGTGCTCCTCCTCGCGCCGCTCGTTTTCACCTGGGCGCGCGACAAGCGTCCCGATGTTCGCGTCGCGCAAGCGCTCGGGCACGCGGTCCTGATCGCGGCGGTGCTCGCTGGCGCCGCGATCGTCCTCGAGAGCCACATCGGGAGCGCGAAGTCCGAGTTGCTGACCGCCTTCCTGCTGTTCCCGCTCGCGGTGTGGCCCGCCGTGCGCCTGCCAATGCGGGAGGTCGCGACCTTCAACGTCGCGCTCGCGGTGCTCTGCATCGGCGGAGCCTGGCTCGGAATGGGGCCGTTCGCGCCGGAGCGGGAGCTCGCCACCCTGGTCGCAATCCACGCGCTGCTCGGATCAGTGGCGCTCACGACGCTGCTCCTCGGGGCGCTCAGCACCGAGCGCCGCGAGGCCGCGGAGCGGCTGCGCGCGAGCGAGGAGCGGTTCCGCAGCCTGACCGACCTCTCCGCCGACTGGTACTGGGAGCAGGACGAGAACTTCCGCTTCACGCTCCTCTCGCCCGGTTTCGGGCCAGCGTCGGGTTTCGATCCGGCCGGGTACCTCGGCAAGCAACGCTGGGAGCTCGCGCACGAAGAGCGCGACGACGCGACGTGGGCGGAGCATATGCGGCGGGTCGAGGCTCACGAGCCGTTCCGCAACTTCCTGATCGTCCGGCGCGCCGCCGACGGTCGGATGCGCTATGGCCTGACGAGCGGCGAGCCGATCTTCGACGCGGCAGGGCGCTTTTGCGGCTATCGCGGCGTCGGCCGCGACATCACCGCGCAGCAGGAGGCCGAAACGCAGCTGCGCGAGTCGCGCGAGCTGTTCGCGCGGATCTTCAGCTCGAGCCCGAACCCGATGCTGATCAGCCGGTTCGAGGACAAGCGTATCCTCGAAGTGAACGCCGCCTGGCTCGCGTTCTTCGGGCGCGAGCGGGAGACGGTCCTCGGCCGGACGCTGGAGGAGGTCGACGTGCTCGTCCACGGCGCGGACCGACCGCGGATCAGCGCGATGCTGAAGGCCCGCGGCGCGGCGCGCAACTTCGAGCTCGATGTGCGCACGCCGGGGAACGAGGTGCGCACGGCACTCTACTCGGGCGAACTGGTCGAGCTCGCCGGCAGCCGCTGCGTGATCTCGACGCTGACCGACGTCACCGAGCGCAACCGGGCGCTCGTCGAGCTGCGCGCCTCGCGGGAACGGCTCGAGCGAATGTTCCGCGGGAGCCCGCTGCCGATCGCGATCTCGGGCATCGCGGACGGTACGGTGTTCGACGTGAACGACGCCTGGACGCGGACGTTCGGCTTCGCGCGCGAGGAGATCCTCGGTCGCACCTTCGTCGACTTCGGCCTGTGGGCCGATCCCGAGGCGCGCGGCCGGATCCGCGACCTCCTCCTCGCCCACGGCACGGTGCGCAACTACGAGTGTCGCTGGCGGGCGAAGTCCGGCGAAATCGCCGAGGTGCTACTCTCGGCCGACGTCATCGAGATCGACGGCGGCCCGGTCATGCTTTCGACCGGGCTCGACGTGACCCAGCGCAAGCGCGCCGAGGCGCGGCTGCGCGAGTCGGAGGGCCGTTTCGTCAAGATCTTCCAGTCGAGCCCGCTGCCGGTCCAGATCAGCCGCCTCCAGGACGGCCGCTTCCTGGAGGTGAACGACGCGTGGGCGAAATGGTTCGGCTGGCCGCGCGACGAAGCGGTCGGCAAGACCTCGATCGACCTGCAGATCTGGATCCACCCGAGCGACCGCGACGAGTTCGTGCAGATGCTGCGCACCGGCGTCGGCGTGCGGAACATGGAGTGCCGGCTGCGCAAGCGCTCGGGCGAGATCGCCGAGGTGCTCGTCTCGGCGGAACTGCTCGAGCTCGGCGGCGAATCCTGCATCGTCGCCTCGGCGATGGACATCACCGAGCGCAAGCAGGCCGAGCGGCAGCTGCGCGAGTCCGAGCGGCGCTTCCGCGACTTCGCCGAGGCCGCGGGCGAGTACGTGTGGGAGCTCGACGTCGACGGCCGGTTCACCTACCTGTCGCGGCGGGCCGAGCAGGTCCTCGGCTATCCGCCCGAGGAGCTCTACGGCCGCCGGCCGTACGAGCTGATGCCGGCCGGCGAGCAGGAACGCCTGCGCGAGTGGTACGCCGAGACGATGCGCGCGCGGGTCGCGTTCCGCAACGTCGAGCAGCGCATCCTCACGCGCTCCGGGAGCCAGGTCTGGCAGATCGTGAGCGGCGTGCCGATCGTCGACCCCGACGGGCGGTTCGTCGGCTACCGCGGCACCGCGCTCGACATCAGCGAGCGCAAGCAGGCCGAGACGCGCATCGCCGAGCTCGCCACGCGCGATCCACTCACCGGGCTGCCGAACCGACTGCTGCTCTCCGACCGCCTCGCGCGCGGCATCGCGGGCGCGCAGCGCGACGGCGGTCTGCTCGCGGTGATGTTCATCGATCTCGACCACTTCAAGCGCATCAACGACACGCTCGGCCACGAGGTGGGCGACCTGCTGCTGCGCGAGGTGGCGAAG
>Ga0126369_10000979_pt1 | contig 19439 bp, 23 predicted proteins | sample PanSoiMetaPlot_1_FD_109646 | JGI IMG/M metagenome (GOLD analysis project Ga0126369, IMG submission 109646) | Tropical forest soil microbial communities from Panama - MetaG Plot_1 | ecosystem: Environmental > Terrestrial > Soil > Tropical forest > Bulk soil | place: Panama | collected 2016-02-17 | reverse complement strand
CTCTCGTCGTTGCCTGATAGTGAACGGGCGGACTATTTGAAAGAGATGGGGTTGACGGAATCGGGGCTGGTTCGCCTCACGCGGGAGGCTTACGCCCTCTTGAACCTGATCACCTTTTTCACAGCGGGGGAGACAGAATCGCGAGCCTGGCCGTTACGAAAAGGACTGACAGCTCCGCAGGCCGCGGGGAAGATCCACTCTGACATGGAGCGTGGGTTCATCCGTGCCGAGGTCTATCATTACGATGACTTAGTGTCCTGTGGATCGGAGGCCAAGGTGAAGGAGAAGGGGTTATTTCGTTTAGAGGGAAAAGATTACATCATCAAAGAAGCGGACGTCGTGTACTTCCGATTCAACGTGTGATTGGGAGGTCTTTTTGCATGCTCACGACATCCCATATCTCTTAGCTGCGGCCCAGCAGCACCGCAAATTGGATGCGTCATCAAATCCGCCGCTGGGTACGTGGTGTCGTACTCATATCCTTATCAACGACCATAGCTGCCTCCATAAGCACTGCCGGGGAGGTGAGGCTCGAATCTTTTGCCCTACGAGGCGGTTTCAGCGGCGGCTCTCCGATAGGGGAAGAGCAGGAAGTCTATTTTACGCAAGCCGATATGGCCCTTGCCGCTCGACTTCCCTGGGAGTGGGAAATTGCATCCGGCTGGGTCTTTAGAACCCGACTGCTGACCTCTGCAGGGGTGCTTCGTGGTGCAGGGGAGACCAACGCTGTCTTCACCCTTGTGCCGCTCGATCTTGCTTTCGGACGGAAGGATGGGCTCATCACGATTGACATGGGTGGCGGTGGGGCCCTCTTGAGCGATTACAAGTTTGGCCCCCAAAACTTTGGCGGGCCATTTCAATTCGTGTGGACGTTCGGTGCAACCAGCCGGTTTGTCGGACCATTCGGCGCAGGCTATCATTTTCAACATTACTCCGACGCGACCATCTATGGTTCTCAGAGCCGTGGGGTCGATCTTCATCTCTTCGAACTCATCTATTGGTTCGAGATGGCGCGATAGGCGTGAGCTACCTTAGGCCCAAGCTTCTCAAGCGGCCCGGGCTTTCAGGATTTGCCGATGCGCCACAGATCCTCGACGAAGCGACGGTACTCCTCATCGCGTTGGACGGCTTCAGGGTGACGGAGAATTGCTGAGGGATGAACCGTCACGAAGACATTCTCCCCAATCGCTGCACTCCAACTTCTTCCCCTCATCTCATGAAGGCGAACGATCTTACCAAACACGGATTGGGCTGCCGTGACGCCAAGACAGACGATGACGCGCGGTGTTACTGCCTTCACTTCCGCTTCAAGCCAAGGCCGACAGGCGGCGATTTCGGCGGCCGAAGGTTTTTTGTGCTTGCGTCGCCTGCCTTGTGGCTCCCATTTGAAATGTTTCACGGCATTCGTGACATAGACGTCTTGTCGCGCGATCCCGGCTTCCGCCAATGCCTTATCTAATATTTTTCCTGCCGGACCGACGAAGGGATGTCCGGCCCGGTCTTCCTGATCCCTCGGTTGTTCGCCAAGCAAGATGATCTCGGCATGACCTGCCCCTTCTCCGAAGACAGTTTGTGTAGCCCGTTTGTAGAGATCGCAGCCGGTACAGGAGGCCGCGGCTTCTTGCAGGTTGGAACGGTCAGTTTAGCGGGAATGAATGAGGCGGCGGATCTGGCAGGACGTCGCATGTATTACCATACCATGCTCCATGAGGAGGCTGCGTTTCAGGATCTGGGAGCGATGTGGATTCGAGTAATTGAAGGTCAGACACGGTGAGCGTCACGACCCCGAACTCTTCTTCCACCAGACCCCGCACGACATAGGGTCGGTTCGGGGAGAGGAGCTGGTGACAGCGTCGATAAACTTCCGGAAAGAGAGTGGCGTCATACAGAGTCGTGGTATCTTCGAGCGTGATAAATTCCATCGCCAGGCCGCTTTTGGTTTCCACCGGCTTCTCAGTAATGAGCCATCCCACCATCGTAATATGATGTCCAATGTAGCGATCCATCTGAGAAGCCGGCACAGGCCGCAGCCGCTCAATCTGTTTTTGGTACAACGTCAGAGGGTGACGACTCGCCAGAAAGCCGAACGACTCGATTTCATGGGCGACTTTCTGTAGAGGAGCATATTCATCGGGGACGGGTAATGGGCCTGAACCAATGCTGGCCTCTGCGTAGACTCGCCAGAGTAACGCCGGTCTTGTCAATTCGCCGGCAAGGGAGTCGCAGCAACCGGCGCGAATCAATATGCGCGTGTGAGCCGGCTCAGGATCCACGCGTCTCACAAAATCATGAAACGAGCAGTAAGCACCACCTTCTGTTCGTTCTTTCACGATTTTCTCGCCAAGCACTTGAGGAATCGTTTTCACTTGCATCAATCCCATGTGCAGCCGATCTCCTTCGCCGCGATAGGCCCAGTCGCTGGCATTCACATCCGGGAGAAGAATCGCGAGTCCCATCCGGCGGGCTTCTGAGAGATAGGCGAACGTCGAGTAAAAGCCGCCTTCATTGCTGATGACGGCTGCCATGAATTCCGCCGGATAGTGAGCACGAAGATAGGCGGACTTGAAGGACACCTGGGCATAGCTGGCCGAATGAGGTTTGCAGAAACTATAGCCTGCAAAGCTCATGATCATCGTCCAAATTTTCTCGATGGTCTCCGGTGCGACGCCGTTTCTCGCCGCGCCGCAGCAAAACTGGTGATAGTAATCCCTGAGCTGCCGTTGTTTGTGTTTCTTGCTGATCACTTTTCGGAGTTGATCCGCGTCTTCCAGGGAAAAGTCTGCGAGCGCCATCGCGACTTTCGTGACGTCTTCCTGATAGACCATGATGCCGAAGGTCTCCGCAAGAATGGACTGCATCAACGGGTGCAACGGTACATAGGATTCGCCGTGTGCCCGCCGCACGAAGTCCTGCACGAAGGTAATGGCTGCAGGACGCACGAGTGAGGAAACGATGACGAGATATTCAAAGACATCAGCGATCGCACGTCGATCGGCTGGCATACCACTCCAGAGTTTTCTGAGCAAGAGCCTTGTCGCCGGCGATTCGACGTAAAAACAGCCGATCGTGTCGCCCCGCCGAATCGCATCCTGTGTGGCTCGATCGTTCAGCGGGTCCCAGCTGACATAGTCGATCTCACGACCGGTGTGGCGAGCGATGGCGGCGAGCGCATCACGAATGACGGCAAGCGATCGGTTTCCCAACAGATCGATTTTGACCAGACCCGCCTCTTCTGTTTGATCTTTTTCCCATTGAATGACCGGCAGACCCTTCACAGTGAACTCGACCGGCACATACCGTCGGATCTCATCCGGCACGATCACAACGCCGCCACAATGCATGGAGAGATGACGAAAATGATTCTGGGCGCGCAGCGCTTGCGCGAGAATCTTGGGCCAGGGGGCTTTTAACCGGAGTGCCCGAGAGAGTTCGTCCAGCCATTGATGGGCTGTGGGAGGTTTGGCGAATTCCAGCAGGTCTTTTTGCCGAAAGACTCGCGAGGAGATCGTGGCGATTTCATCGGCGGGCATTCCGTACACCTTTGCGGTTTCGCGGATAGCCGCGCGGAAGCCGAGACTATTTTGATTCGCCACCATGGCGGCTTGGCGTTCGCCATATTGTGCGAAGACCCAATCGAGAATATCATCGCGTTCGTCCCAGGGAAAATCGATATCGATATCAGGCGGATCTTTCCGGCCCGGATTCAGAAACCGCTCAAAAAATAAATGATGCTTGAGCGGATCAACATGCGTGATCTTCAAACAATAGGACACGATAGAGGCTGCCACAGATCCCCGACCACAGGTACGAGGCGCGTTCCTGACGATTTCTTCCACGACGAGAAAATAATGCGCGAAGCGCTTCTCTCGAATGACTGTTAATTCCTGTTCGATCCGCTGACGGATCTCCGACGACAGCGCACCATACCGCTCGTGTGCACCCGAATAGGTTTGTTCGTGAAGCCTGGCGAACGCAGCGTCATCCGTGAGACGGCGAAAGGCTGGGAAAATTGTATTGCTGAAACGCCAGTCGCTGTGGCAGGTCTCGGCGATCCGAACGGTATTCTCCAGCGCCTCCGGCACATGGGGGAACTGTTCCGCCATGCGAGCGGGCGGTAGCAGCCATTGCGTGGGAGCACAACAGGCCTGTGCCGGAAGCCTGGAGAGCGTGGTATTGAGCGCGATAGCGCGCAGCAACCTATGGGTTTCAAAGCCGTCCGGTTTCACAAAGTATGTTCGGTTGGTGGCAACGGGCGGAAGACCGGTGCGGCGACTGAATAACAGGATGCGATGCATGGCAGGACCCGGCGTGAGTTCAGCATAGAGGTCTTGTGGGGATTCTTTTCTCCAAGCCACGAGAGCCTCTTCATCATCGGTGATGAGAATCAGCCCATTCCGATAGTGTGAAATCGACGCGATACAATCGAACGCCGGATCACAATGGCGTTCGGACAGCACGCGGCAGAGGTTGGCATAGCCCTCTGGTGTTTTAGCCAACAGCAGCGTGCGGTGATCGCCGACCGTTAGCTCAGCGCCGAGAATCGGCCGCAGACCCTGCTGCTTCGCCTGCTCGATGAATCTGATCGCTCCATACAATCCATTCGTATCGGTCAATCCTATTGCCGACATAGCCTGTCGTTGTGCCGAGACACAAAGTTCTTTGAGCGACGACACACCGCGCATCGGCGAAAAATCCGAATGGACATGCAAGTGCACGAATGGTGCGGTCGTCATCGCCACGTCTTCCCCCATGCGACGGCCCGCTCGCCGAATTTCGTGCGAATGCGATCCAGCGCCAGAGAGAGCCGATGGTGCGCCGGTTGCGCTAGGGATTCCGATTCGACAAAGAGCGATAGCTGTTCAGCCGGCGATCCCAGGCGATCCACGCGGAGGGTCATGCGCTGAAGTCTGATGCGTCGTCGGAAGCAGCGAGTAAACAGGCTGGTGAGCACCGGTTGAAGATCGGTCTCCCAAAAGGTGCCGTGGTCAAGCCTCTGTTGGGCGGCTTGTTCATGATGATCGCTGTACCGGATCGCGAGGCTCAGGCGTCGGCAGACCCGCCGTTGTTGCCGGAGCGTCGCGCACACATGTTCTAATAATCGGTATAAACGGCCCAGGAGGAGTTGATCGTCCACTTCATCCGGGTCGAGCCCGATCGATCGCTCGATCGCCGGTTGTTCGATCGGCTGGCGAACAGGAGAGGGATCAATGCCTAATGCCCAGTTGTACAGAAAACCGGCTGTCGCACCGAATACCGATTCCAGATGAGCTATCGAGACGGCGGCAATCGATCCCAATGTTCGCAGATTCAAATCGTCTAGCCGGCGCAGAACCTGCGAGGCCTGTGCACGATCAAGGCCGGGGAGCACCGTGGGCGGCAATGGAGCGAGAAACGGTTGTTCTGAACCATGGTGAATCGAGAATACTTGTGGCGGTCGTTCGAGGGTCGTGGCGGCGAGTTGCGAGACCAGCTTGTTGCCTGCCAGTCCGATCACACTGTTCCATCCCTGCCGATGTATCAGTTCTCGACCGAGTCGGGCGGCTGTATCAATAGGAGCGCCCAAGAGGCGAGCAGTGCCGGTGAGATCCAGAAATAGCGAGCCCGGCCGGATCGATTCCCAAGCCGGTGCCAGGGGCAGGATGGTGCGTTGGAGCTCACGGTGCGCCGTCCATAGGCGTGACGAGTCGGGCGGCACCAGGCGCAAACCCGGACATATCCGGCGCGCCAATTCCACCGATACGCCCGGTTCGACCCCTTCATGGAACGCTTCATGCGAGACCTCCTGCACCAGTGCGCGCGGTGTATGCACCGGCGCCATGGCAACGGGTCGATCCCGTAGCGAGGCATTGCCTGCTCGCGCAAGCGCGATCCCGAACGAAGGAATCTGCACACACAAAATATGCCGGTCCATGCTCCATTCTCTATGTAACCAATGGTTACAAATGACATGCGTGATGTCAATGGCGAGAAACCCTCTATTCATAAAGGGAAAATCACCTGAGGACGCTCATGAGAGACAGGAAAAAAATATTGCGCCCACCTCTCCTGCTGTGTTACTTTCCCACCTTTGCGCTGGCTGATCCAGCGTACCTACACCTCGCTCCCAGCTGGTCTGGGGGCCTTTGTCCAGGAGGATCGCTGCATGGAGCTCTACGAGTCTCTGTTTATTATTCGTCCGTCTATCTCCGATGAGGAGACCAATGCGCTAATCGAGAAGATGAAAGGCGTGGCTGATAAGACCGGCGCGCAGTTCATCAAGTCGGAAAATTGGGGCCGGAAGAAGCTCGCCTACGAAGTGCGGCGGGAACGAAAGGGCACCTACGTGTACTTCTATTTCAAGGCGCCGAACAATACGGTCGGTGAGTTGGAGCATGCCTACCGGTTGGAGGACAACATCATTAAGTTCCTCACGGTTCACCTCGAAAAGGAACTGGTCCCGCGTCGTGCAGTTGAGGCGCCGTCTGAGGAGTTTACTGGTGGCCGGATTTAACAAAGTTATTCTTATCGGAAATCTCACGCGCAATCCGGAGTTGCGATACACGCCGAACGGAACGCCCGTGGCCACCCTGGGGCTCGCGGTCAGCCGCCGTTACAAGCAGAGCGACGAGTTGAAGGAGGAAGTCTGTTTCGTCGATATCGTCGTATTTGGAAAGCAGGCGGAACATTGTGGTCAGTATCTCAGCAAGGGAAACGGTATCATCGTCGACGGACGCTTACAGCAACGGCGCTGGGAAACAGAAGACGGCCAGAAGCGCAGCAAGCACGAGGTCGTCGCGCAAACCGTGACGTTTATGCCCAAACGCGGCGACGGGGGAGGGCAGAGTGGCGGCGGTGGTGCTCAACCACACGATGATCCCGGCTATGAATACGAAGAACCGCAGTAACTGAATAAGGGAGAGCTTTATGGAACGTGAACGTGACCGTGGCGGTAGCGGTGGGGGACGGGGTGAGAGTGGCGGCAGTGGCGGGGGAGGACGGTTTTTCCAACGCCGCCGACCTTGCCGGTTTTGCATTGAGAAAGGCTCGATTGATTTCAAAGACGTGGGACTCTTGCGCAATTTTCTAACGGAGCGTGGGCGCATTGTTCCGCGTCGCATTTCCGGCAATTGCCTGGGACATCAGCGTGAGTTGACGACTGCCGTCAAGCGCGCTCGACATATTGCCCTGATTAGTTTTGCCGAAGAGCGCTAAGTCAGCCTTGGAAACGTATATTCTGGCAGGTATTACGATGGAGTTGCTCACACCGCTGGTGTCAGACATTACTTCAGAGGGTCTGTCATTGGTCGGCGAGGCGACGGCGGAGGAACTCGGTCTGACGGAAGCCGATGCGACCCTGCGCGGTCCGCTGTCGGTGAGTCTGGACCTGACGCAAGCCGATGGCATGATTGCTGTAACCGGTGTCTTGGAAGGCACGGTCGTCCGGCAATGCGTTCGTTGCTTAAAGGAATATGAGGATCCGTTGGCATTCTCGGTGCACGCAGCGTTTGCTCGCGAAGGCAAGGAAGCGAAAGTCGCAACGCGTCCTCCGAAGCTCATTGAGCCACGCAAAGGTCGTTCGACGCTCGCCAAGGCCGAGGTCCAAATTGAGGAGGAGGTGGAAGGGGACGATCGCTATTTCTACCAAGGCGATCATGTGGAACTGGCGCCGATGTTACGCGAACACATCATTTTGGCGGCACCGATGCAACCGCTCTGCAGGGAAGAATGTGCGGGGCTTTGCGCGCGTTGTGGAAAGGATCTGAACGAAGGGCCCTGTCAGTGCCCTACTGAAGCACCAGCCACGGCCATCCGGGTGATCAGAAGCACGAAACATTAAATTGGTCAGGGCGGGCGCAGGCTCTCCGGTGGCCGACCGTTGGAGGAAGAATCATGCCGAATCCGAAACATAAACATTCCCGTGCCAGAAGGGACAAGCGCCGGACGCAAAAATTACGGGTGACACCACCGGGGATGTCGGTGTGTCCACAGTGCCATGAACTGAAGCTGCCTCATTACACCTGCCTGAACTGCGGCACGTATAAGGGTAAGGCTGTCATTCAGGTCGAGGAAGTGTAGGGTTCTTTGGATAGTCCGATGGCCCGAGTCTCGGGCTGTCGGGGGCTAGATTCGGCCGCCATCATCAATCTGTTGCGTCGCTGTCCATACTGCACTACACTCCCTCCGTATTTTGAGCCCGCGCAAAAATTCGTTCCATTCGGAGAATATCGCCTTCATGACTGCATCCTCTCGAACCAAGATTGCGCTTGATGCGATGGGCGGGGATCACGGTCCTGCTCCCTGCATTGAGGGGGCCCTGCAGGCTGCGCAGGAACTGGACGTCGAGGTGGTGCTCGTGGGCGACGAGAAGATTCTCTCGGAAACATGTTCTCGCCTGGGGTGCACTGACAGCCGTCTATCGATCAAGCATGCACCACAGGTGGTGGAAATGCACGAGTCTCCTGCCGCCGTGGCTCGCAAGAAGCGAGATTCCTCCATTTGGATTGCGACGGAATTAGTCAAGAGCGGCGATGCCCAGGCGGTCGTGAGTCCGGGAAATACCGGTGCCAGCATGGTTGCCTCGTTTTTTGTCCTCGGCCTGATAAAAGGCGTCGAACGGCCGGCCATTGCAACCAGCCTACCGACACTCAATGGGGAAGCGGTCATGTTGGATGTCGGTGCCAACGTCGATTGCACGGCGCAACATCTCACGCAGTTCGCGATCATGGGCAACGAATATGGGCAGCACCTGTTCAAAAAGCCGAACCCCCGCGTCGGGCTTTTGAGCATTGGCGAAGAAGACAGCAAGGGCAATGAGGTGACCAAGGAGGCCTTTCGGCTATTGAAGGACAGTCCATTGAACTTCATCGGCAATGTCGAGGGCCGGGATGTCTACAGCGGCAGTGCAGATGTGGTTGTGTGCGACGGGTTCATCGGGAACGTCGCGCTGAAGATTTCCGAGGGCGTGGCGGAAACCATCAAGAAGTTGCTGATCAAAGAGATCTCAGGCTCGTTCTTCGGCCGGTTGGCCTACCCGCTGATCGCCTCTCCGCTGCTGAACCTCAAACGGCGCATCGACTATGCCGAGTTCGGCGGTGCCCCGCTGCTCGGGGTCAACGGCATCACTATCGTCTGTCACGGGCGCTCTTCTGCAAAAGCCATCAAAAACGCGATTCGCCGTGCAAAAGGTCTCGCTGAGAGCCACGTCGACGCATTGATCCAACGCGACATTGAAGAAAGTCTCTCGCTAAGCCGTCCTGCCGAGGAGCCCTCAACATGAGGGCTCGCATTACAGGGACCGGCTCCTACGTCCCACACAAGATTCTCTCCAATGCCGATCTGGAAAAAATGGTTGCTACATCGGATGAGTGGATCGCCGAGCGGACAGGCATCAGGGCGCGTCGTGTGGCTGGCTCGGGCGAAGCCTGCTCGGACCTGGCCTTGAAGGCGGCCCAGCGGGCCCTCGAGAGTGCGAACATCGGGGCGGCCGACCTCGATATGATTCTCCTGGCTACCTGCACCGGCGACTACCCTCTTCCGGCGACTGCATGTTTGGTTCAACATCAATTGGGTGCGACGCGCGCAGCAGCGTGTGATATTGGTGCCGCATGCTGCGGGTTTATTTATGCCCTGTCAGTGGCCGATGCCTACGTCAGAACAGGCATGCAGCACGTATTGGTCGTCGGATCGGAGGTCATGTCGGCAATTTTAGACTGGACCGATCGCAACACCTGCGTGTTGTTCGGTGATGGAGCGGGAGCCACTGTCGTCAGTGCCAGCGAGGGAGACTATGGTGTACTGTCCACGCATTTGCGTTCCGCCGGTGCGCTGTGGGAGTTGATCGCTGTGCCGGGTGGCGGATCCCGCATGCCGCCCTCCGAAAAGGTTATCGCCGAGAAACTCAATTGCATCAAGATGAAGGGGAACGAAACCTTCAAGGTAGCAGTACGCACCTTGGAAGACGTTGCGCGCGAAACGCTTGCCGCCAACAACGTGACCGTTGCCGACCTCGACTTGTATGTCCCCCATCAGGCGAATGTACGCATTCTCAAAGCTGTGGCGGATCGCTTGGGCTTGCCGCTCGAAAAAGTCATGCTCAATTTGGATCGCTATGGCAATACCTCCGCGGCATCGATCCCGATCGCGCTTGACGAGGCGGTCCGGCAAGGCCGTATCAATGAGGGATCTCTGGTGATGCTCGGAGCGTTTGGCGCGGGATTAACCTGGGCCTCAGCGTTGATAAAGTGGTAGCGGTCTTCGAACTTTTGCCGTTGACTTTCCAGGGCATTTCGAAGATATCTAACCCCTTATGCAGCAAGGAATCGGCCTCGTATTTCCCGGCCAAGGCTCACAGTCGGTGGGGATGGGGAAGGCACTGTGCGAAGCCTACCCGCAACTCAGGCAGGTCTATGACGAAGCATCGACGGTACTGGGGTACGATGTGGCTGCACTCTGCTTCGAAGGACCTGCGGAAAAACTCAATCTGACGGAACATACGCAGCCCGCCTTGCTGGTGAGCAGTATTGCCGCCCTTCGTGCCTTGCAACCGTTCGGGATCAAGCCGGTAGCGGTCGCAGGCCATAGTCTGGGCGAATATTCCGCCCTGGTAGCAGCAGGAGGCCTGAGTTATCGGGATGCCGTCGGTATCGTGCAGAAGCGGGGACGGTATATGTCGGAAGCAGTCCCGACCGGTACCGGGTTGGTTGCGGCCTTGTTAGGACTCGGAGCAGAAGCGGTGAGAGAAGTCTGCCGAGAGGCGGCTTCTGCCGGAGTCGTTCAAGCCGCAAACTTCAACTCGCCCGGTCAGGTGGTGATCGCTGGCGAGAAGGCGGCGGTAGAACGAGCGATCGAAATTGCTAAGACGAAAGGATGCAAGAAAGCGGTGCCGTTGCCGGTGAGCGTTCCGGTTCACACGCCGTTGATGCAGAAGGCCGCTGACCGGTTGGCGAAGGATCTTGCGGCAATTACCTGGTCGGATTTGCACATGCCGTTGATCAACAACGCCGAAGCGAAACAAATTGCGAAGGCCACCGACATTCAGGCCTCGTTGGTCCGTCAGCTGCCCTCTTCAGTGCTGTGGGAAGATTCAATGAAAGCGATGGCCGCCATGGGCGTGAAGACGTTCATTGAAGTGGGTCCAGGTTCCGTGCTGACCGGTTTGAACAAGAGGATCGTGCCGGAGGCGGTGACCATGAATGTGAATGATCCCAAGTCATTAGAATCGACACGCGCGGCATTAGGAGCCTAAGGAGTCGAAATGTCATTGCAGGGTCGAGTTGCAATCGTGACAGGAGCTGCGCAGGGAATCGGGCGTGCCATCGCAGAAACCTTGGCGGAGGCCGGAGCGGATATTGTCGTCGCCGATCTCGATCCGGCACGATCAAAAGACGCGGTGACCGCGGTCGAAAAGTTGGGAAGAAAGGCACTCAACATCAAAGTCAACGTGGCGGATGCCAACGAGACCAAAGCCATGGCAGACCAGGTCATCAAGGAATGGGGCAAGATCGACATCCTCGTGAATAATGCCGGTATCACACGTGATGGCCTTCTGTTACGAATGAAAGAACAGGACTGGAATCTGGTGCTCCAGGTGAATTTGAACGGAACTTTCAACTGCACCAAGGCGGTCTTGCAGCCGATGACCAAACAGCGTTATGGTCGCATCGTCAATATCGCCTCAATCGTCGGTGCGATGGGGAACGTGGGACAGGCGAACTATGCGGCGTCCAAGGCGGCGGTGATCGGATTCAGCAAGACGGTAGCCCGCGAATATGCAAGCCGCAACGTCACCGTCAACGCCGTTGCGCCGGGATTCATCGATACGGCGATGACGCAGGGGTTGTCGGCCGAAGTGAAAGAGGCGCTGCAGAAGCAAATTCCCCTGGCGCGGTTAGGGACGCCGGCGGATATCGCAAACGCCGTGCGCTTCCTAGTCTCTGAGGAAGCAGCGTATATTACAGGTCATGTCCTGCATGTGAATGGCGGCATGCTGATGTCCTGAGCGTGCTATTGGGGCAGACCGCCGGCGACAAATACGAAACGAACAAGATCGAGAAGGAGGATCTCACGTCTATGGCTACAGTAGATGAACGAGTGAAGAAGATTATTGCGGAGCAACTCGGAGTCGAGGAAGATGAAGTGACGCCCGAGGCGAGCTTCGTCGAGGACCTCGGGGCCGATTCACTCGATACCGTCGAGCTCGTGATGGCGCTCGAAGAGGAATTTGGCATCGAGATCCCCGACGAAGACGCCGAGAAGATCCTCACGGTCGGTAAAGCGCTGGATTACATCAAGGAAAAGGCCTAACGGCAAGAAGTGGTGATGAGTGATCGTCGCACCAGACGTATCGTCGTCACCGGTCTCGGGTTGATCACTCCGCTCGGGACCGGCGTCGAAAAAACGTGGAAGGCGATTTGCGCCGGAGAGTCCGGCATCGCCCGCATCACGAAGTTCGATCCTGCCGGCTATGACGCCCAGATTGCCGGCGAAGTCAAAGATTTCGATCCCGCCCAGTTCATCGAGAAAAAGGAAATCAAGAAAATGGATGCATTCATCCATTTCGCTGTAGGCGCCGCCCAACTCGCGGTCGATGACGCGGGACTGAAAGTCTCGCCGGACGAGGCCTCCAAAGTTGGTGTCTATATCGGCTCTGGTATCGGTGGACTGGGTTCCATCGAGCACTATCATGCCATCCTCAAGGAGAAAGGTCCTGGTCGAGTTTCCCCCTTCTTCATTCCGATGACGATCATCAATCTCGCCTCGGGACAAGTCGCGATCAGATTGGGCGCCAAAGGCCCGAACTCCTGCGCGGTGACGGCTTGTGCGACCGGCAACCATTGTATCGGTGACGCGTTCCGTCTCATCCAACGGGGCGATGCCGATGTCATGGTGGCAGGAGGCGCAGAGGCAGCAATTACAACACTTGGAGTTGCGGGATTTGCGGCCTCGAAGGCACTCTCCTTCCGAAATGACGAACCCACCAAAGCCAGCCGCCCGTTCGATAAAGATCGCGATGGATTCGTGTTGGGCGAAGGCGCCGGCGTCATCGTGCTGGAAGAATTGGAACACGCTCGCCGACGGGGAGTCCGCATCTACGCGGAAGTGGTGGGATACGGAATGAACAGCGACGCCTATCACATTACCGCTCCTTCAGAGGAAGGTGAGGGGGCCGTACGCTGCATGGAATTGGCACTCCACGACGCCGGAGTCGGCAAGGACCAGGTGGGCTACATCAATGCGCATGGCACATCGACTATGGCGGATGTCATTGAGACGAAGGCTATCAAACAGGTATTCGGCGAACGGGCCTTTCGCATCCCGGTCAGTTCGACGAAGTCGATGACAGGCCATCTGCTCGGTGCAGCTGGTGGAATTGAGGCGGTGTTCAGCATCCTGGCAATTCATCAAGGCATCCTGCCGCCTACGATTAATCTGGATAACCCCGATCCGGAATGCGATCTCGACTATGTGCCGCACACAGCCCGACAGGCATCAGTCGACGTGGTGCTGTCGAATTCCTTTGGTTTCGGCGGGGTCAACGCCTGTCTGCTCTTCAAGAAGCTCGAAGCCTGATCGATCTCACATCTGACGACCTGCCCCTATGACAGCGGCCTCTCTGCTCGATTCGCTCCAAACGGCTCTCGGCTATCGGTTCAGGAATCATTCCTTGCTCGAGGAAGCGCTCACGCACAAATCCTACGTCAACGAGCAAAAGACACTATCCCGCCAGCACAATGAACGGCTGGAATTCCTGGGCGACGCCGTGCTGTCACTCATCATCAGCGAGCAGCTGGCTTCTTTGCTGCCGCAGTCGTCTGAAGGGGCACTTTCCAAGCTCAAGGCGAGGCTGGTCAGTGAAACGGTTCTGGCAGCAGCGGCAAGGCGGCTCATCTTAGGATCGTGTCTGCGGCTGGGGCGAGGTGAAGAATTATCTAAAGGCCGTGAAAAGGACTCCCTCCTGGCGGATGCCTTGGAAGCAGTGATAGCTGCCGTCCATCTCGACGGAGGAATCGATGCGGCCCGGCAGGTCGTCGCCACTCTGTTCGCCGAGGAGTTTTCACGGGTGGTGACCCAGCAACACCAGCCCGGGGCGGACGATTACAAGACACAGGTCCAAGAGTGGTGCCAACAACGGTTCGACAGTCTGCCATCCTATGCCGTTGTCCGAGAATCCGGGCCGGATCACGACAAAGTCTTCGAAGTCGAAGTGACGGTTAACAGCGAGGTGGTCGGCAGAGGGAAAGGGCGAAGCAAAAAGGAGGCAGAGCAATCGGCGGCGAAGGAAGCGTTGCGACAAGTACGGTCGTGACCTGGTAGGATGAACGTCTGCGACTCGATTCACTGGAGGAGGAGATTATGATGCAGAGACGGGCTGTTATGGGCATTGCGGTTTGTTTGATGTTGAGCGGAGCATGGTTTCTCAGCACAGCGGCTTTGTTTGCAGCAGATAAAGTTGCGACGAAGGCTCCTAAGGCCATTATCAAGACCAAATTCGGCGACATGGAGGTTCTGTTTTTCCCCGATAAAGCCCCCAAGCACGTGGAAAACTTCGTCACGTTGGCCAAGTCAGGGTTCTATAACGGAACGATTTTTCACCGTGTGATCCCGGGCTTCATGATTCAAGGTGGTGATCCCAACACGAAGGATCCGAAGAAGCCGGAGACATATGGCATGGGTGGTCCTGGTCATCACGTCAATGCCGAATTCAACGACATCCCGCACCGTCGTGGCATTCTCTCCATGGCGAGGACGAATGATCCGAACAGCGCCGGCTCACAGTTTTTCATTGTGGTCAAGGACTCGAATTTTCTTGATGGTCAATACACGGTGTTCGGTGAGGTCGTGAAGGGTATGGAAGTCGCAGACCAAATCGTGAGTCTTCCGAGAAACGCCCGCGATCTACCGACCGAACGGGCTGAAATGACAGTCGTTATTGAATAACTGATGTCACTGGCGTTGGCTGTTAGAAAAGGTTCAGCTACCAAAAGTTGGCTCGTCGTTGCGGCGGCGCTGGTGGCAGCGAGTGTGCTCACGGGGTGCTGGGGGAAGAATGAGGTCAAACCCATTCCTCTGCCGCCGGACACCCGTCCGAAGGCGATCATCAAGACGAAGTTCGGCGAAATGGAGATGAAATTTTATCCCGATCTTGCACCCAACCACGTCGAAAACTTCATCAAACTTGCCAAGTCCGGCTTTTACAATGGGACGATCTTCCATCGTGTGATTCCCGGCTTCATGATCCAGGGAGGTGATCCGAACACGAAAAATTCGCTGCGGAAAGAGACATTTGGACAGGGCGGCCCGAAAGATGACAAAGGCAACCCCATTTTGTTGAAGGCGGAGTTTACCGATACCCCGCACAAGCGCGGAATCGTCTCGATGGCCCGGGCCAACGAGCCTGACACGGCCGGCTCCCAGTTCTTCATCGTTGTCGAGGATTCGTTTTTCTTAGATCGGAAATATACCGTGTTCGGTCAAGTGACGAAGGGACTGGGGATTGCGGACAAGATTGCCGGTTTACCGCGGAACGATCATGACCTCCCGAACGACCGAATCGAAATGACGGTGACGATTGTGGAATGAAGCAGGCGGTGCTACGAAGACTACTTGATCGTCTCAAGATATTTCTGAAGTTTTGCGCGTTCTGACGGGAGGAAGAGCATGAAGCTTAAGCCGAAAACATTGCCCTTGACCCAGCGCACGGCCGCACGTTCGACCTTCAATAACGCAGATTCTCCCGGAAGATGCAGCAGGACATGAAATTCCAACCCTTCGGCGACATTGATCTCCGATTCCGCCCGACATCCTCCGGTCGAAATGTTCGTAATACGGGCCTCGCCTTCGATCTCCTCGGAGGAAAAGCCCAACTCACACCGTAGGTCCACTCGACGGGATTTCCGAATCTTCTTTTCTCTTTCAACGGTCATCGCACGCGATCCTTACACGCCTAATGATGATGGTGCTCACATCCGGGCCCGTGGGTGTGGGGCTCCGGTCCGACGGGCGGCATAAACGATTGCCCAGGCAGGACGATGTGGCCGGGCTCCTGTTGTTTGGTCAAGTGCGCCGCGATCTCAGGGTGGTACGCCTTCACATATCCTACCAATCCGCTCAAGAACCGCTGCGACTGAAAATCGCTGCCTGAGAATTCAGAGACAAACTTAATCACACGATCGAGCACATCGGGAGCTGTCGAGGCATCGGCGATCTGCTGCGGGTTCTGCTTCTTGAAGCTGTCGTATTCTTTCTTGAGATGCTCCGCAAACACCGGCGCCGGTGCCGACGGCACGTGCAGAGGACTCAAGGTGCGTCGCAATGCTTGAATCGCGGCCACAACCTCTGCGTCTTGCCCGTCGCGACGGCCCTGGAAATAACTGAACGTCACCACTTCAATCAGGTTGTAGAGGGCGACCGCCTTCTCGCCTCCCAGTTCGCTGATCTCACGGTAGAACTCTCTCCGCACCGGCATGAACTGCTCACTCAGCCGTTTCTGTTGGTAATCGCTTCCGGTGCCGAGGTACACACAGTCTGTCGGGCAGGAGATCCGGACGATACGGTGCTCGCCGCAACATTGACTGCAGATGAGCCCCCCTAACGCAGGGCAAGGCCGCTTGCCTTTCCTTTGTTTGCAATACACGCACTGGCTCATTTGGCCGGTGCTCCTTCTCCAGAGGGTTTCGGGGGCGGGGGAATGAAACCGTAATCAGCGAGCGTCCGTTTTTCCTTACCGGACTTGCCTTCGCGGGGCGCCTCCAACCCATTCATTTCGGCGGCATGCGCGAGTTCGTAGGGAACGAGAATCAAGTTGTTGACGCGATCGATCCCGAGATCACCCGGCGAAGGCAGATACTCCGCGATGACTTGAAACCGTTTATCCCAGGTCATCCGCCACACCTTCCCCCTTGTGAAATCCGAAACATACATGTTGCCCCAACGGTCGAAGTCGACTCCTCTCAGGTTTGTAAAGCGGCCGGAGAAGAAACCATTTGAGAACAACTCCGAGAGGGTCCCGTCCTGAGCGATCTCGAAGATTTTGCCCTTCTCCCAACTGACGGCGATAAGTCGGCCGGATTTCGGATGAACGGCCAATCCCGTGGGACCTGCCAAGGCCGGGTCGGCGACGAGGATGGATATTTTCTGCGAGGGAAGTTCTACCCGGTAGATTCGATTGGCATGTTGATCGGAACAATACAATATACCTGTCCCATCGTAGGCGACGTCGGTCAAGCTGGCGCGATCGGAACCTGTTCCGCCGGGTAGGAAAACCTCCGCAACGGGTTTCCCATTGGTGATATCGAAGGCACGTAGGTGGTCCAGATCGGCGACGTAGAGTGTCTGACCAATGAGCGCCATGCCCTTGGGTGCATGCAGGGTCACTCCGGCGGTGCCCCCTTGAATGAATTTTAGATTGAGGATCTTCCCGTTCGCGTCAAGCTTGGTAATGAAGCCGTTGTTGTCCCTGGCTTCTGGCTCACCGTTGACACTGGAAATAAAATATTCTTTTCCCGATGGGCTGCTGACAAAACTATATGGGGATTGCAGATCCGTCACCGTGATTTGTGCGAAGACCGCGGAGGTCAATCCACATAGGTACAGACCGACACAGCCCATTACGATCTGAACGGGGTGCTTGAACATCACAAAAGCCAGGGGAGAACGGTTGATCACGGGTGATGTGTCACTGATCCGGTTGTCATGAGATCATCGTAGCCGTGGGTTAGAGAACCTGTCAAGAAATGGACGCCGTATTCATCACGTTGACTTGCGTAAAATTGCCCTGTTAAGGTGCCCAGGATTTGAGGGCATCGTTCTGAAAACGAGGAGGACATTGTGGCAGCTCGACTGATCGACGGAAAAGCATTGGCACAGCAGGTACGAGATCGGTTGGCGGTGGAATCGGCGGCGGTCTTGGCGAAGACCGGAATGAAGCCGGGCCTGGCAACGATCCTGGTCGGCGACGATCCGGCATCGCACGTCTATGTGAAGAACAAACAAAAGGCCTGTGAACTGGCCGGTATCCATGTCGACGACCATAAGTTGTCAGCGTCCACGACCCAGGCCGAGCTTCTGGCGTTGATTGAGAAGAAAAACGCCGATCAGAAAATCCACGGGATTCTTGTTCAGCTTCCTCTCCCCAAGCACATCGATAGTCGCGTGATTCTTGAAGCGGTTTCCCCTGACAAGGATGCCGACGGATTTCATCCGTATAACTTCGGCCGCCTGGTCGAGGGTCATCCCGTATTTGAAGCCTGCACGCCGAAGGGCGTCATCAAGATGATCGAGTCAACTGGGGTGACCATCGAAGGGAAGCGTGCTGTCGTACTGGGTCGTAGCAACATTGTGGGCAAGCCTCTGGCTTTGATGCTGTTGCAACGAAATGCCACCGTGACGATCTGTCATTCGAAGACGAAAGATCTTCCCGCTGTCTGCCGCGAAGCCGAGCTGTTATTGGTGGCGATCGGGAAAGCGAAGTTCGTGACCGCCGATATGGTACGCGAAGGCTCTGTCGTCATCGATGTCGGAACCAATAAGTCGCCCGATGGCAAACTATGTGGGGATGTCGATTTCGAACCGGTCAGTCAGAAAGCCGGATGGATCAGTCCCGTGCCGGGTGGTGTGGGACCAATGACGATTGCAATGTTGCTGGACAATACGGTGGAGTCTGCTAAGAGAATGGCGGGGATGATGTAGGAGGACGGGGGCTCCCTTGCTCGCCGAACGCGCACGATGAAACTGTGCTCGTCCAAGCGCGCAGTGGGAGCCCCCATTCCTCCTCCATCACGTGTCGGGGTAGGGGGGTAGAAAGAAACCATGAGTCGGGAGCCGAGGAGACTGAAAGAGGTACTCGAGCAGGGACAGTTCGCTGTCACGATCGAATACAATCCTCCCAAAGGGACTAATATCAGTGGTGTATTGGATAACGCCAAGCAGCTCCTAGGACGCGTGCATGGCGTGAACGTGACCGATAACACCGCCGCAGTGGTGCGTGCCGGTTCCTTGCCCGTCTGCCGGTTGCTCTATGAATTAGGACATGATCCGGTGATGCAGGTCACCTGCCGCGACCGGAATCGAATTGCGATGCAGTCCGACCTGATGGGAGCTCACATGCTCGGAATCCGCAATGTCCTCTGTCTGACGGGTGACTATCCAACCGTCGGCGATCAGAAAGAGGCGAAACCGGTTTACGATCTGGACTCTGTGCAGGTCATGCAGTTGGTGCAGGGACTGAACAATGGGCGTGATATGGCAGGGCACAAGCTGGATGGTTCAACGGATTTCACGATCGGTGCAGCCGTGACCCCCGAAGCCGATCTTGTCGGTCCTGTACTGGCCAAGTTCGAAGTCAAGGTCAAGGCCGGGGCGCAATTTTTTCAGACGCAGGCCATCTACAATCCCATTCAATTCGCGGCCTTTATGAAAGCTGTACGTCCGTTCAAGGTAAAAGTCTTGGCCGGCATTTTGTT
>Ga0126369_10000977_pt1 | contig 19466 bp, 6 predicted proteins | sample PanSoiMetaPlot_1_FD_109646 | JGI IMG/M metagenome (GOLD analysis project Ga0126369, IMG submission 109646) | Tropical forest soil microbial communities from Panama - MetaG Plot_1 | ecosystem: Environmental > Terrestrial > Soil > Tropical forest > Bulk soil | place: Panama | collected 2016-02-17 | reverse complement strand
GGGACTTGCCGTTCCTGAGGAAATCCGGATGGCTTGCACTAATGCCGGTATCGAGAATGGCGATGCCGATTCCTTTGCCGTCAAAACCCGGCGCCGTCGTTGTTCCCGCCTGCACCTGCGACGCGCCGACAGTGTCGTTCGTTAAGTTCATCTGCGCTTTCACCGGGCGGTCCGGAGCCACGTAAAGAACATCATCGCGCGCCGCAATCGAAGCGATTTCGTTTAGCGGCAGGTCGGCCACCACCACGTCCAGCGCGTCATAGGTCGCCCGCTTGCGGCCGTGGCTGTGAGCCAACGCGGCATCGTGAGCCGCCGTGGGCGCACCCTTCGTTTTGATCAACGCGCGAACACTCGCCGTCGAGCCGTTAGTGTTTGCGAACTCAGGCGCGCTTTTCTTTTCGACCTGCGGCGGCGCGGCCGCTGTCAGTGGAGTCGCCAGGGCTGCGGGCGCCAATGAAACGACCAGCAAACTAATAAGACTGAGAGAAGCTGAGATTTTGCGTAACATTACGGGGATCCTTTCAATCGTGAAATTCCGGATGTGCGCTGAGCATTTCAACCTCCGTGCCAGGCTCTGGAATTCAGACGTGGATCCTCCTGGATTCAAAAATAAAGGGCTTATCAACCACAAGCGTGAAATTGCTCAACGGCGCATTTGCATATGAGGTATCCAACCTGAGAGTACGATTCGGATGCCGCGAGTCTTTCCCTATCGCGCCAGGTTTGCCTCAAACGCAATTTTCTGTTTCCAAGTCACACCTGGCCGTCGTTCCGGTTGATCGAGTGGCAACGCCCGGAGCGAAATCGTTTTAGCGGTTTCGGGCCAATTTGAGGGTTCTTCGACGCCTCGCTCAAGCCAGGTGATGATGAAATGACCGTTGACAAACGACTCGCGAGGCAGAACCTATAGGGCTCACCGAGAGGTGCGTAGAATCACCAGGACGTTACTGTCAATCTGGTATACAAAGATTAGTTGATATACAGCGGATTTTTCCCCAAACATTCCGAGAACGCGACGCGCGAGGCTTCGTGCCTCCACATGAGCCGGACAACGCGACCCCGTCGCTGCCGCTCCGGGTACTGACCCGTTGCCTGTCAACTCAGCGATTAGCAACGAAGTCAGTACCGTCTGCGTGAGCAGATGGATCCACCTTGCCCGATCGGATACTCCCCATCCTTCCGCTCACGAGGATGATACCGGCCTTATTCTCCTGCAAAAAGATTACCGGTCCTCTCCGACCTTCGTCGCAGAGGACCGGCGTTGTCGACTCGACCTACGCCCCACGTAGTCGAGTCGTGCGGTTCAGGCACCTCACGGCCCAAACCGAGCTCGATACTCACTTGACTCAATGAAGGCGCCGACCATGTCCGCTTCGATAAAGTTTCCATGGAAGCGATTCAGCTTGTTCAGCCAGTAGTCATAGCCGTCAAAGTTCGCGTCGGGAAGTTCGTTCGGGTTGCGCCGCAGGTAACCGATGTACTGCATCTGCACAAAGGAACGATTGAACTCGCCGCCGAGGTCTGCCGACTGCGTCACCTGGAGCAGGACTTGAGCCCGTGCCCCCGGATCTTCAGCCGTAAAGCTGTTGCCGAATTCATTCAGCGCCTGACTGAGTTCACCAGCGGCAGGCTGGCGACCGAGCGCGTGCAGGTAGAGCTTGTTGACATAACCCGCGGGCGAATCGACCGTCGGATACAATCCCACAAACTCCGGCCGCATGACGAAGTCTTTCATGAAGGCGTCGCGGTTTTCATTTAGGGTTTGCTGCCAATTGCCCTCGCCTACGACTACCCCGCGGCCTACTGCCTGGTTGTCACGAATGAACTCCAGATAGCCGGGCCGGTTATTCGGGCGATCGAGGGCCGCCGCATAGAAGGCCTGGACCAGGCCTCCTGACTGCGAAAACTCGATCGACAGGAAGAACGCTGCCGAGGTGTTTATCCGCATGACCTGCTTGCACTGGTCCGCGCCCAAATCGATGGGCCGGCGCGCCGGATCGTCGCATCGATCGATGTTGTCCACCCAGAAAGCCAGGCCGGCGGGATCAGGCTCACGATTCAGAAAATCGTGATACTGCTGGCGGACGAAGGTCTTGGTGTCGTCGACGACGTTGAAGCCCGGCGGCAAGCCGGCACTCGCGTCGTCAATCCGCACGGTAGCGCTGGAAGTCGCGCCCAGCGCTGCGCCGCCCGTGGGGTTCGATAACTTCACCATGAAGGTTTCGAATGGGCCTTCGACATAGCTATCCTGATTTACCAGCACGTCGAAAGTCTTCTCAGTTTCTCCCGCGGCAAACTTCAAGGTGCCCACCGCCGTGTTGAAGTCACAACGAGATGATGCGAGACCGGTAATCTTCGCGCAGTCGGTGGCCGCGCCCGTGTCGTCGGTGGCGTAATCGACGGTCGTGGCCGTGGAGGTGTCTCCGGAGCGGGTGACCGTGACGTGCACGACGCCGACTTTCTCGGTTACTTCGTATGAAGATGAGCCGAAGCTAATCAACGCCTGGCTATTAACGACATCGGCAATGGCGAAGGAGCGCGCGATTGCCGTCGCCGGATTGTAATTGGCATCGCCGTCCTGCGAAGCGGTGATGGTGCAGTGCCCGGCGGCCATGAGATGGACCATGGTCCCATTCAGAGTACAGCTTCCGTCAGCCGCCAGTTGCACTTGCAGGTTCGATGAAGCCGTGGCGTTTAGGCTGAAATCGGCATCGCCGATGGTCTTGTCCAGCAGAACGTCAAAGGTGATCAACTGATCGGCTTTGGCGATGCTAAACGAGTGCGCGATCGCAGGGGCGGGATTGTAATCAGCGTTTCCGTCCTGTGATGCGGTTAGGGTGCACGTGCCGCCTCCGTTTAAGTGAACCTGGGTACCGGCAATCGTGCAGTTACCCGTGGCAACCAGGCTGACAGCCAGCCCGGACGAAGCAGTGGCGCTTACGTTAAAGTCAGCGTCACCCACGGTCTTGTTTGCTAAAGGTTCGAAGGTGATCTGCTGGCCGGCTTTGCCGATTGCGAACGTGCGCGCGACCGGAGCGGCCGGGTTGTAATCGGCATTCCCATCCTGCGAAGCGGTGATGGTGCATTGGCCGGCGCCGGTCAGGTGGACCTTCGATTCATTCAAGGCGCAATTACCCGTAGCCATCAATCCGACTAACAGATTTGACGAAGCCTTTGCGTCGATACTGAAGTCAGCATCGCCGACTTTCTTATCTGCGAGAGGCGCAAACGTAATCTGCTGCTCGGCCTTGTTGATAGTAAAGAGCCGCGACACTGACATGGCAGCGTTGTAGTTGTCGTCGCCATCCTGCACGGCCGCAATGGTGCACTGGCCCGCGCCGGTCAGGTGGGCCAGCTCGCCGGTTAGGGTGCAGTTACCTTTGGCGGCGAGGGTGACAGCCAACGAGGACGAAGCCGTCGCGGTCAGTTTAAAATCAGCATCACCAAAGGTCTTGTTCGCGAGAGCTGCGAAGATGATCTGCTGATCGCCTTTGCCAATCGCGAAGCTGCGAGTGAGCGCCGGCGCCGCGTTGTAGTCGGCGTTGCCGTCCTGCAAAGCAGTGATCGCGCAATGACCGGCGCCGCTAAGGTGCACTTGCGTACCCGTCAATGAGCAATTGCCGCTGACTGAGAAACTGACAAGTAGGTTCGACGAAGCCGTGGCAATCACATTGAAATCAGCATCGCCAAACTTCTTGTCGGCCAGGTCAGCGAACGTGATCTGTTGATTAGCTTTGGCAATCGTGAATGTCCGAGCTACCGCGGCCGCCGGGTTGTAATTCGTATTGCCCTCCTGCGATGCCGTGATGGTGCAGGAACCGCTGCCCGTGATGTGTACTTGCGTGCCCGTCACGGTGCAGTTGCCGCCGCCTGAGAAACCAACGGCCAGGTTAGACGATGTCGTCGCGCTAACATTGAAGTCAGCTTCACCCACAGTCTTGTTCGACAAGTTGGCAAAGGTGATCTGCTGGTCAGCCTTGCCAATGGTGAAAGTGCGGGCCACCGCAGCCGCCGGGTTGTAATCCGAATTTCCCTCCTGCGAAGCCGTGATGGTGCATTGGCCCGCCCCGTTGAGGTGCACTTGCGAACCCGTCAACGAGCAATTGCCACCGGCTGAAAAACTAACAGCCAGGTTTGATGACGCTGTGGCGCTGACATTGAAATCAGCATCGCCAAATTTCTTGTCTGGCAGAGCCTCGAAGGTGATCTGCTGATCAGCCTTGCCAATCGTGAATGACCGGGCCACCGGGGCCGCCGGGTTGTAATCCGAGTTTCCCTCCTGCGAAGCCGTGATGGTGCATTGGCCCGCCCCGTTGAGGTGCACTTCGGTACCTGTCACTGAGCAATTGCCACCGGCTGAGAAACTGACCTCCAGTTTTGACGGCGTTGACGCGCTCACAGCGAAATCAGCATCGCCAAACTTTTTGTCTGGCAAGGCTTTGAACGTGATCTGTTGATTGAGCCTGGCAATCGTGAACGCCCGGGATACCGGTGTCGCCGGATTGTAGTTCGTGTTGCCATCTTGCGAAGCAGTGATTGTGCAAGAGCCGCCGCCGGCAATCTGCACCAGCGTGCCGGCCACGCTGCAATTGCCGCTGGCTGAGAAACTAACAGCCAGGTTCGAGGATGCCGTGGCAAGCACATTGAAGTCCGCATCACCCACCGTCCGGTTGGGCAAAGCTCCGAACGAAATCTGTTGATTTGCCGGCTGAATGATCAGAGTGCCATTCGCCTCACCAGTGAAACTGGGATCGGTAACCGTCGCGGTCACGGGATAGCTGCCGGCGTTGGTCGGCGAGGTAGCGGATCCGTTGTACGTCACCGCTACGTTCAGACCGGCCGGATTGCTGCTCACTGAGACGCTTTTCGGCGTGCCATCAAATGTTTGGATGAGATTATCAAGCGTGACCTGTGCGGTCGCGGCGGTGTTTGTCAGCGCAAAGGCCGCTGACGTCGACACGCCGGCTTGAGTCGCGGTGACATTGTATGGTCCACCGACGATCGAATTCGCAGTAAATGCCGGCGCCGTCGCGACGCCATTGGAATCTGTTGGGACGGTCGCGTTGCCTGAGAATGAACCGCTGGGTCCGTTCGCCGGCGCGGCAAAGGTAACCAGGACTCCGCTCCTGGGAATGCCGGACTCAATCACAGTTGCCTGAAGAGGAGCGGCGAAGACACTTCCAATCGTCGCTGATTGAGGTGTGCCTCCGGTGGCAGTGATGGCGTAGCCAACCTCCACGGCGCCAATGTCGATAGGGCCAGAAGCAGCGCGGTTGAAACCGCGTTGGTCGGTCGTATTCCCGTCCGCAAGCGCGTTAATGCCGGCTTTGATCGCAGGACTGCCGGGCAGGAGCAAATGCGTCCGGGTTGGTCCGCCGTTATCAGCCAGGGGACCAAGCAGCGGGTTAATTGGGTTCGCGAGTGTACCTAACAGATTGGTCGCGCCATCGAGTCCAGTCGAATCGTCGTTGACCCCAATCAGATTGTTATGGCTGCTTGAGACATAAGGATCAGTTGCATTGCCGGTCAAATCGCTGGCCGTGTTCCCGTTCCCCTTAAAGTTGCCGGCCACGATACTGTTGCGCAGGTTCATGTGGCTGCCCAACTGGATCATGCCGCCGTCGTACTCCACTCCGGTGGCATCGCTGTCGGCGCGGTTGTTGGTAATGGTGACATTCGTCAACGTTGCGTCGTTCGCCAGATTGCGCAACCCGCCGCCGTAGCCCTGGGCAGTGTTACCGCTGATGGTGCTGTTGATGATCGACAGATGACTGTTGAAGGTGGTATCGATTGCGCCGCCGCTACCATCGGGCCCTTCGGCGTTGTTACCAGTCAGCGTGCTGTTCTTGATGGTTAAGCTTCCTTCGCTGCGGATGCCCGCTCCAGAGTTCGCCTTCCCGTCCGCGATGGTCAGATTGGAGATTTTGAGGTCCGCCTGCCACCAGTTGACGTTGAACACACGACTACTATTGTTGCCACTAATGACCAGGCTCGTATCAGTCGGGCCGGCGATGGTTTGCTCCTGGCCAACAGCCAGTTCGCCGCTGGTCAAGATAATCGGACTGGTGACGTGCCCGGGAGACATATCGAAGGTGACCTTGCCGCCAGAGCAGGCATTACTCAACACATCACGCAGGCTGCCCGGGCCGCTGTCGTTGCTATTGCTGACTACAAACACCTGGGCTTCCGTACACGTAACCCCGATGCCAACCGTCAGGCCGCCCGGACCGAAGTCCGCAGGCGCGGGGCCCAAACCGGCCGCCACGACGAAAAAGAAAAATGATTGCGGGCTGTAGAGATCGGGATCAGGTGTGAATCTCAATCCGGCTTTACCCTGATCCACCGTGATCACGTCGCCGCTTTGAATCTCGGTTGCGCCATCATGTTGAAACAGCCGGCCGTTGGTGATGCTGGAGATTCTGAAGTGGGTCACTTCGGGACCATCAACCGGATTCCGGTCGATGACCAGGCCAGTGGTAGTTTGCGTATTAACCTTGGTGTCCGCGGGCGTGGCAGTGGGGAAATCGGCGACCGGTTTAACCGTTATCTTGAAGGTCTGGGCCGCAGATGTGTCCTGTCCGCCTCCGTTGTCATGGAGTTTCACGCTAACCGTGGCGTCGCCGAAAGCATTCGCCGCTGGTTTGTAGGTCAAGGTGCCGTCTGTGGCTACTGCCGGTTGATTGGCGAAAAGCTGGTTATTGTCATTGGTCACAATGAAGTTCAACGTCTGGCTCGACTCATTTGGCCCGGCTGAGATGTTGGACGCCCAGCCGGTAACGGTCTTCGCCCCGGCGTCTTCGTTGACTGTCTGATCTGCACCCTTAGTGAACGATGGCGGGTCATTGATGGCGTTGACGGTAATGTTGACGTTGGCCGTATCACTGCCGCCGTGTCCATCGCTAATTGTGTAGGTGAAAGTATCCGGACCGGCGTAATCGGCCGCCGGAGTGTAGGTCACTCCCGACCCGCCTCCGGTGATGGCCACCACGCCGTGCGCGCCTTGCGTAACGGCGGTGATACTCAGGGCATCGTTATCATGATCCGTGTCATTCGCGAGCACGGTAATCGGATTGGCGCCGCTGTCTTCATTTATAGTCGCAGTGTCATCGACCGCATCGGGCGCGGAATTCGACTGGGTCGTGAATCGCGTCAGCAGACCAAAATTGTCGGTGAATGCACCGCCGACTACGCCCGCAGGGTTTGCGGCGCGACTGGTCCGCGAGTCGGCTCCGGCGCGAAAGTACAGCAGCGACCCTCCCGAAAATTGCGGCGCCGAATTGAAAGTGAATTCGACCAGCAGATTGCCGTTCGCCGGATCATAGGTGAAGGGCGTGACGTCGATGAGGACATCGAATTGAGCGCCGTCGGTTATGTTGGCGGTGACCGGTCCGGAGAAGACCTGAACCATTTGCGGCCCGCGGTTGGTGGCCAGGTTCGTGCTCAGCGCGTTGGGCGTGGCCGCGGTGGCTCCGACTGAAATATTAAAGTTGTAATTCGCGGTTCCCGGACCGGATGTCAGCTCGTGTGACGCAAATGCTATTTGGGTGATCGTGACCGGGCCGGTGAACGCGGTCTTGGCATAGACCTGTTGATAAGTGCCGCCGGTCTGAAAATTCGGAAAGGACGTGCCGGTGGCAGATGGGTCCAGACCGATCGGGTATCTACTGTTATTGTCGTTGGCGCCGATGGTGATGGTGCCATTGACGGCGGAAACCGGAATGCTGACAAAGACGATTGCCGTTAACGCCAGCGCAAGAATGAGTGTGAGTATGCGGGACATTTCTTCTCCTTGCGTGACGTCTCGGTCACGCGTTTAAGTCCGGCGGTCCACGGACCAGCCGTCCGATTCGTAGCTCTGAAAAATTCGTTTGGTTCAAATCGTTTTTTAGGGGCTGGCGTGCGCGGCGCGCTCTAATTCGTCACCCACGCCAGCCGTTGTGGCCCGGTACCAGGCCTCAGGCCTGCTTCACGCCGGAGGCGTGCGTACCTTGCCGCTTACCACTTAGCAGAAAGCCGGCGCGACGCTTTCAATTCGTTGACGCGCCTTCGGCGAAAGGCCCTCGAGCGTGGCCAGGACTTTTTCGTGAGTCATGGCGCTGCCGAGGTAGGTCCAACGGTTCGCCTGCTTCTGCACGAGCCGGAACTCTTCCTTCTCGGCCTCAGTCAGCTGGCGGCCGGTCGCCCGCATGAAGGCGTCCATGTCGAACTCGACCTGCTGCGTCAGACCGTTGTCGATGAAACCGCCAATCTCGAGAAACTCTTCAACGGCTTCCATGATCTGAGCTTCGGATTTTCCGGCCGCCAGCGATTCGACCATCAACGTGTCGGTCTTGGCATGCTGGGCCTCTTCCACCCAGTGGTGTTTGAGCAGGCTCTTGAACTGCGGATCGAGTTCCTGGTTGTCCTTGATGCTCTCGAGGTAATGCCGCTGCGACATCCACTCGATTTGCAGAATCGCGATGGCGACCGCCAACGGCTGATGCGCCAGCACGGCTTTGGCCACTTGGTCGGGCGGTCCAATCACCGCGCACTCGGTACCGAAGCCTTCGGCAAACTCGCGCTTGAAAGTTTTGAAGAGCTGAATGTGTTTCGCCTCTTCACTGGCGAGCTGCAGCAGCGCGCGCACCCGGTAATCATCTTCGAGCAGATGCGGCCGCGCTTCGTCCAGCGCGAAGGGCAGAATGAACTCTTCCACCAGTTCGAAGATACTCAGGTAAGTATTGCCTCGAATCTGGTTGAGAATTCGCTTTTCGTCCGCCGTCAGGAAGGTGAGCTGATCCATCCAGGCCAGCGATTCCGGCAGGAATGGTTTGGAAAAGTCGAGCCGCTTATCGCCGCCGATGATGTCCTCAACGCGCCAGGGCGTAATCTGGCTGGCAGCCAACGTCGATTGATATGTATATCCGTGATTCATCTTGTCTCCTTAATCTTTGTCAATACCCGCATTAGCGGGCGGTCTTGTCGGTACCACCTGCGGTAGCGGGTGGGTCGTCGGTCAACTGCATGATCCTTGAGATCAACCCACCTGCTACCGCAGGCGGTACTGACCTCATCTGCGCCACGCAGAACTTACTGTTCGCGATAGAAGTAGTACTCGGCTGTGTAAGGGACCTGGACGGTCTCTCCCACGAACGAGCCGGGGCCGGCCGGGGCCAAACCACCTTTGGTGTTCAGCCGCTGGATGTAGGTCACCGTGCTGTAAATGCCCGGGCCGCTGGTTGACACGGCTTCGAGCAGCAGCCAGGGAATTGCTGTCGTGTCGGGCGAACATCCATACATCCGCGCCCCGACAACTTTGCTGCCGCTGTTGCTTTCCCACGTGGGACCGGCGTAGTGCCTGCCGACTTTGCCGTCATACGAAGCATTGGCGAACAAGGTCGCCGCCGGCTCGACAAACACCCAACTGAGGCCGTCCCAGCGATAGATCTGCACGCCGTCCGCATAAACATGCGAATGCAACCTGTTTCCCTCAGGAACGCGCAAACGGTCACAAAGAGGGGACGGCAAGTCGGGACCATCCTTGTCCCGGGCCGGCGCAGTGGGAATAGCAGCCGTCGCGATGGCGGTGATCGTGAGCAGGACGATCGCTGCGGCGGCTCTGATTTTCATGCTGTACATAACTGTCTCCTTAGAATTTATGGATCTGTAGCTTTCGGTTTCATCGCTGCTTTCACCGCGGCGGAACCGGCGCTTCCCGGCGATTAGGACATTCAGCTTTTCGCCGTCACTAAGGGATGCGTTGTCGGCAGGCGGATTCCATCAGGCCGGTGAAGAGTTTTTTTGATTTAAGAATGCCTGTATGATTTGGGCCGATATTTCAGGGTTCTGACCCTATCCGGGCCGAAACATGACTTCATCCCCCAGCCAAAACCTGACACAGATGCTGGTTGCCTGGGGCGACGGTGATGAGGCTGCCCGCGATGCTCTGATCCCGGTCGTCTACGAACACTTGCGCCGCATCGCGCGCCACCATTTACGCGGTGAGCGGGCGGGACACACACTGCAAACTTCAGCTTTGATCAACGAAGCCTATTTGAAGCTGGTGGACCAGACGGTTTCATGGCAGAACCGGAATCATTTCTTCGGCATTGCAGCGCGGCTGATGCGGCAGATACTTGTCGACCATGCGCGCGCGCGACAGCGGCTTAAGCGCGGCGGCGACCAATATCAAATCTCTTTGACTGCGGCCGAAAGCGAAGGCCAACAGGCGCGTGATCTCCTGGCCCTCAACGAGGCGTTGGAGACTCTCGCCAAAGTTGATCCGCTGCGCAGCCAGATCGTCGAGTTGCGGTTCTTTGGTGGACTAACGATTGACGAGGCGGCCCAGGTAATGCGGGTTTCGACGCCCACGGTCGAACGTGGATGGCGGGCCGCCCGCGCCTGGTTGCAGACAGAGTTGGGCTAGCCGCCGAGACGTGGCTCGGCTTGGGTAAGCTGCCGTCATAAATCCGTTTAGAGGCGGGCTACCGCCCGCCATCAACCATGAACCGGTACAAATCGAACGAACTGAATGTGTTTTCGCCATGATGGTTACGGATCAGAGATCGTGCGGATCTGCCGCATGGGATTGGCGAGGTTCCAATTGAGATTGATTGGCAAGGTTTTCTTAAAGAGCAGACATTGCTGAGCGCCGGCGGGCGGTGGCCCGCCGCTAAACGATCGCCTGACTTATATGGCGCGGTAAGATCGATTCAAAATGGATTCCGCGAAGTGGCGCAAAATCACTGAGCTTTTTGAGGCGGCGCTCGAGCGCCCGGAAGACGAACGCGCGGCGTTCCTGGCCACGGCCTGCGACGGCGATGAAGAAGTGCGCGGCCGGGTGCAGGAGATGCTCGCCGCTGATGCGCGTCAGAATCTGCTGATGGACCGGCCGGCTTATAAAGCCGTCGGCACCTTTGTACCCTCACTCATCACTCAGGCGGACTCGCAAAGCTTCAGCGGCGAAATGATTGGCGATTATCGTCTGGTCAGAGAACTGGGCCAGGGCGGCATGGGCGCCGTCTATCTCGCCTATGACACGCGTCTGGGAAGATTCGCCGCGCTCAAGTTTCTGCCCTCGCGCTTGCATAGTCCGGAGCGCGTCCTGCGCCTTGAACGGGAAGCCAAAGCCGCCAGCGCGCTCAATCATCCACACATTCTGACCATATACGATTTCGGCCAGCAGGATGGCCGTGACTTTATCGCGTCGGAATTTGTCGAGGGCCGCACGCTGCGCGACCACATTACCGCCAATGATCTGACCCTGCACGAAATTCTGGAACTCGCCATCCAGGTCGCCAACGCGCTGGGCACCGCACACGCGGCCGGCATAATTCATCGCGACATCAAGCCTGAGAACATCATGCGGCGTCCCGACGGCTACGCCAAAGTGCTCGATTTTGGATTGGCGAAGCTCACGGAAAAGGAAGTGGGAGATGACAGCCCGGGCGATCCGCGCGTAACCGCGGGTTTCAAAACGCGGACCGGAATCCTGCTCGGCACGACCAGTTACATGTCTCCCGAGCAGGTCCGGGGGCAGAAGCTTGACGGCCGCAGCGATCTCTTCAGCCTCGGCGTGGTGCTCTATGAACTTATCAGCGGCCAGAGACCTTTCCGCGGCGAGACGGTCCATCACGTGATGGTGGCGATTACCGATAATGAGCCGACACCGATCGGGCACCTGGTGCCGCGCGCGCCGGTCAAATTCCAGAACATCATTAATCGCATCCTGGCCAAAGATCCGGAAGCGCGGTATCAGACTGCCGGCGAGTTGCTGCCGGACCTCGAAGAGTTGCAGAGCGAGATCGCCGCTCATGCTCGCATCAGCGCCGGGGAAACGTCCTCAGCCGAGGTGCGAAAGATAAGTGAACATACAACGCCGGTCATGGCCGAACAGCCGGCGCCCCTCACCGCCACGACCGCCAGGAAATATCGCAGAGCCGCGGCTGTTTTTCCCGAGTCAAAGCAATGGCGTTGGTTAGCCATCGTCGGCGTGGTTCTGGCCCTCGTGATCGGAGGCATTTACCTCTACCGGCTGCGCGGATTCGGCGCCCGACCGCCGGCCCTGACCGAGAAAGACACCATTCTGCTGACCGACTTTATCAACACCACCGGCGACGCTGATTTTGACGGCACCCTGAAACAGGGTCTGACTGTGCAGCTTGAACAGTCGCCCTATATCAACATCTTTCCTGAGGAGCGGGCTCGTGACACGCTGCGCCAAATGGAGCGTTCTCGCGACGAGAAAATCACCCGCGAGATAGGCCGCGAGATCTGCCAGCGGCGCGGCATTAAGGTCCTGATGATTGGTTCCATTGCCAGCCTGGGCCGCAATTATGTGATCACCCTGGAAGGCATAAACAGTCAGAGCGGTGAAACCGTCGCCCACCAGCAAACCGAGGCTGAAGGCAAAGAGCAGGTGTTGCGGGCGCTGGGACGGGCCACGACCGCCATGCGCGAGAAGTTAGGGGAATCGCTGGCTTCGATCCGCAAGTTCGACATGCCCATCGAAACCGCCACCACGGCGTCGCTGGAAGCCTTCAAAGATTTTATTGCCGGGGTCGAGTTACGGCGCAAGGCCCAGTACGCCCAATCGGTCACGCAATTCAAACGGGCGATCGAACTTGATCCCGACTTTGCTCTGGCCCACGTTCAGCTTGGCGCGTCGTATCGCGATTTGCGGAATCTGGCGCTCGGTAACGAGCACATCAGGCGAGCTTACGAACTGCGCGACCGGGTTACCGAGCGAGAGCGGTTCGAGATTGCCGGCACTTACTTCCGGCACATCACCGGCGAGCTCGACAAGCGGATCGAAATGACCTCGCTCCTGACGCAGACCTATCCGCGCGATCCGGATGGGTTTCACCTGCATGGAAACTCTTTGATGATTGCCGGCGAGTTCGAACAGGCGGCCGAGGCGTATCGCTCCACCCTGAGACTGGATCCTGATTATTCCCTCTCGCGCGCGAATCTGGCCCTGGCCCTCATTGGCCTCGATCATTTTGACGAGGCTTATCAGGTAATCCAGGAAGGACTGCAGCGCGGATTGGACTCAAACGGTTTTCACAACCGCCTGTTCCTGATTGGATTTCTGAAGCAGGATGGGGCATTGATGGATCGTCAGGTCGCATGGTTTTCCGGCCGGCCCGACGAATATCAGATTCGCGAGATGCAGGCGCGCGCCCTGGCTTTCGCGGGGCGGCGGCGCGAAGCCAGCGCCATCATGGCCCAGGCGGCGGCCCTGGCTGAGGCGCGAGGCTTGCCCGCGGAAAAGGCGCGGATCCTCGCGAACGATTTCAACTTAAGCGCGACCTTTGGCATGGACCAGCTGGCGGGAAGACAGGCCGAAGCCGTGCTGGCGCTGCTGGCAAAAGAAACCATCAGCGCCGAAGAGCTCCAGCCCTCGCTGATCGGCCAACTGGATTCTCAACCGCTGGCGTGGAGCCTGGCCCTGTCGGGTGATGCGAAACGCGCGCTCTCAATAACCGAGGACTTCTCCAAAAAATTTCCGTTGGATACGATTCACAACTCGGTCTGGCTGCCGATTATTCACGCCACCGTCGAACTGAAACGTGACGAAGAGACATCGACGGCGTCGAACAGAGGCCGGGCGGTGGAATTGTTGCCACCATCAAAGCAGTACGAAGCCGCTCTCAGCTTCAGACCCACGTGGGTGCGCGGTCTGGCTTACCTGCGCTCACAAAACGGAGCGCTGGCCGCGGCAGAGTTTCAACGGATCATCGATCATCGAGGTTGGGATGTAGTTTCCCCTCTGTGGCCCATGGCCCACCTGGGCCTCGCGCGAGCTGCCGTCTTGCAGGACGACCCGGCGGCGGCCCGCAAAGCCTACGAGGATTTTTTCAGCTTGTGGAAGGACGCAGATGCCGACCTGCCGATTATGATCGAAGCCCGGCGCGAGTACGGCAAGTTGAAGTGACGAAGTGCAGAGAGTCAGTACCATCTGCGTCAGCAGATGGAAACAAGGCGATCCGCTGCCGGAATTTGACTGAAGCGAGAGACTTCTCGGTCCCATCCGCTAACGCGGATGGGCTGACTTCATCGCGGCTGAGCTGAGATTAAACCTACGGTTGTGGCAAAGGCGCGCTGGGTGATTTGCGATCGACTGCCACGGCGGGTTTGCCGCCCATCCACTCCTGCAGTCTCTCAAAGTACAAATACACCACCGGTGTGAGATAAAGCGTCAGCACCTGAGAAACGATCAGGCCGCCCACCACCGCCAGACCCAGGCCCCGGCGGGCTGAAGCGCCGGCGCCCCACCCTAAGGCAATCGGGAGAGTGCCCATCAGCGCCGACATGGTGGTCATCATGATGGGACGGAAGCGGATGACGCAGGCGTCGTAGATGGCCCGGCGCGCGTCTTCGCCTTCGCGCCGCTGCTTATCCAGCGCGAAGTCGATCATCATGATGGCATTTTTCTTGACGATGCCGATTAGCATGATCAGACCGACGAAGGCATAGATGTCCAACTCCCGGTGAAAGATCATCAGCGTCAGCAGCGCGCCCAATCCGGCCGAGGGCAAACCTGAAAGGATGGTGAGCGGGTGAATAAAGCTTTCATAGAGAATGCCCAGCACCAGATAAATCACCAGCACCGCCACCAGCAGCAGCAGCGTCAGGTTTTGCAGCGATTGCTGGAAAACCTGGGCCGAGCCCTGGAAGGTCGTGGTGATGGTCGCCGGCAAATTCTGGCGCGCGACCCGCTGGATTTCGCTGGTGGCCTGGCTCAACGAGACACCGGGTTTGAGATTGAACGAGATGGTCGTCGCCGGCATCTCGCCAAAGTGATTGACCTGCGATGGCCCGACGGTTTGTGAGAAGCTGGCCACGGCGCTCAGCGGCACCAGCCGGCCATTCGACGCGTGAATATACAGGCGGCCCAGGGCCGTCGGATCGCTCTGAAATTCCGGCTTGGCTTCGAGGATCACCTGGTACTCATTGGTCGGCATGTAAATGGTCGAGACCTGCCGCGAGCCGAAGGCGTCGCCCAGCGCGGTTTGAATTTGCGAGATCGTGACGTTGTGGGTCGCCGCCTGCTTGCGATCAATATCGACGTTTATCTGCGGCGTATTTATTTGCAGATTACTGTTGACGTCCTGAAGCATTGGCATGTCGCGCATGAGCCGTTCCAGCTTCGGCGCCGTGTCGGCCAACTCATTCGTGGTGGAGGCCTGGATCGTCACCTGATAACTGCTACGGCCAAAGCCGCCGCCGACATTGAGTGAGGGCGGATTTTGCAGAATCACGCGCAGACCGGTTTCGCGCGACACCTTGGGCCGGAGGTTTTCAATAACGTCGTCGGCGCTGAGTTTCCGCTGGCCCAGAGGCTTCAGTCCAATAAAGATCGTGCCGCTATTGCTGCCGTTGTTCCGGCCGCCGGAACCGACGGACGAAGCATACGACTGCACATTGGGATCGTTCTTGATGATGTCGGCGATCCGGTTCTGGTGCTTGATCATATCGTCAAGCGAAATGCCCTGGGCCGCTTCCGTATTGCCGAACAGCAATCCGGTATCGCCCGTAGGAATGAAACCTTTAGGCACGGCGCCGAATAAATAAAAGGTAAAGACCGCCAGGATCAAACTGATGGTGACCGTATAGAGCGGATGGGCCAAAACTTTGCGCAAGGTCCATTCATAGAATTGCAGCACCCGGTTGTAGATGCCTTCGGTAAATCCCCACCAGCCGCGCCGGGGAGTATGGCCGCCTTCTTCATGCAGCGCGCTTTCGCGAATCGCCGAGGCCTTCAGCAGTTTGCTGGCCAGCATGGGCGTCAAAGTCAGCGACACCAGACCCGAAACCAGGATCGCGACGCTGATGGTAATCGCGAATTCCCGGAACAGGCGGCCGAGAATTCCGCCCATGAACAGCACCGGAATAAAAACCGCCACCAGTGACACGGTCATCGAAACGATGGTGAATCCGATTTCACGTGAGCCGTTGAGCGCGGCTTCCATCACGCTTTCACCCAGTTCGATCCGCCGCACAATATTTTCCAGCATCACGACCGCGTCATCGACCACGAAGCCGACGGACAAGGTCAAAGCCATCAGCGACAGATTATCGAGGCTGAAATTGAGCAGGTACATCACCGCAAACGTGCCCACAATCGAGGTCGGCAGCGCCAGCGTGGGAATGATGGTCGCGCGCACGTTGCGCAGAAAGAGAAAGATCACCATCACCACCAGGCCCATGGCCAGCACCAGCGAAAACTGGACGTCGTCGACCGACTGGCGAATCGAGATCGAGCGATCGTTGAGCACGTCAAGATTGACCGAGGCCGGCAGTTGCTGCTTGAACTGCGGCATCAGAGCCTTGATGGCGTCGACCACGGCCACGGTGTTGGTTCCCGGCTGTCGCTGCACGGCCATGGTCACGCTGCGCCGGCCATTGAACCAGCTCGCCGCCTTGTTGTTTTCGACACTGTCAAGGACGTTGGCGACTTCCTCCAGACGCACCGGCGCGCCATTCCGGTAGGCGACAATGAGCCGGCGAAACTGTGACGCATCGTCAAGCTGCACGTTGGTCTGGACTGTCAGGTTTGAATACTTGCCATAGAGCGAGCCGGTGGGCGTGTTGGGATTGGCGTTGCGAATCGCGGTGTCGATATCGTCAACGCCGATGCCGCGGTCGGCGAGCTGGTTCGGATCCATCTGCACGCGCACCGCATATTTCGTGGCGCCATAGACCTGCACCTGCGACACGCCATCGACCATTGAGATGCGCTGCGCGATGAGCGTCTCGGCGTATTCATCAATCTTCTGTAGCGACAGCACATCCGAGTTGAGCGCAAAGAAAAGAATGGGGCTGTCCGACGGGTTCGATTTGCGCAAGCTGGGCGGGCTCGGCATGCCCGGCGGCAACTGCGGCAACGCGGCTGAGATTGCCTGCTGAACATCCTGAGCGGCGGCGTCAATGTTGCGGCTCAGATTGAACTGCAGCGTAATCGAAGTAGAACCCTGCGAGTTGGACGAATTAATCGAATCGATTCCGGCAATGCCTGAGAACTGACGCTCGAGCGGCGTGGCCACCGACGCGGCCATCGTCTCGGGATTTGCGCCCGGCAGACTGGCGTTGACATTAATGGTGGGATAATCAACCGTCGGCAGATCGCTGACCGGCAGCGCGGCGTAACCGATCATCCCAAACAAAACGATGCCGACCATCACCAGCGTGGTGGTGATGGGTCGCTGGATAAAGAGCTCGGAAATGCCGCGGCGGTGTGTGGGATCTTTCTTCACATCAAAACAACTATTTAAGATTTGATATTTGAAATTTGATATTTGGCATTTGGTAATTGGGGTGACATCGGAGCCGCGCCGGCCGCATAAACCGAGTCAGTACCATCCGCGTCAGCGGATGGGATCATGACGCTACCTTGGATCCATCTTGATCTATCCGCTCACTCTGATGGTACTGACCTGATTACGCAGGTCAGCAATCAACAAATCCCAAATATCAAATCTCAAATCTCGTGATTACGCCACCGCCGGCTCGCGCCTCCGCCTCCGCGCAAACCATTCCTGCATCCGTTCAAAATACAGATACACCACCGGGGTCAGATAAAGCGTCACTACCTGCGAGACCATTAAGCCGCCGACTACGGCCAAACCCAATCCTCTCCGCGACGCCGCGCCGGCGCCCCAACCGAGGGCGATTGGCAGGGTGCCCATCAAGGCGGCCATGGTAGTCATCATGATCGGCCGGAAACGGATCAGGCACGCCTGAAAGATGGCCTCCTCGGCCGGCTTGCCTTCTTCGCGCTGCGAAGTCAGCGCAAAGTCGATCATCATGATGGCGTTCTTTTCGACGATGCCAATCAACATGATCAGTCCCACAAAGGCGTAGACGTCCAATTCACGTCCAAACACCAGCAGCGTCAGCAACGCGCCCAGACCGGCTGAGGGCAATCCCGACAGAATGGTGAACGGATGAATGAAGCTCTCGTAAAGAATGCCGAGCACCAGATAAATCACCAGCACCGCGACCAGCATCAGCAAGGTCAGGTTCTGCAGAGAGGACTGGAAGATCTGCGCCGTGCCCTGAAAGCTGGTGGTGATGGTGCCCGGCAGGGTCTTCTTGGCCAGCGCCTGCACTTCATCCGTAGCCGCGCTCAGCGACACGCCGTCGCGCAGGTTGAACGAGATGGTGGCCGACGGCAGCTGGCTCAGGTGATTGACCAACAATGGTCCGACCCCGCGCGAGAACGTGGCCACCGTGCTCAAGGGAACCAGGCGCCCGGTGGTGGCGGTGCCCGGCTGAGTCAATCCCGCCGGTGGTTGCGTCGAATTTACAATCGCCGGCGATGGCTGGGCCATGGCGCTCTGTACCTGCGCGACCTGGCTGGCGGTCGCGGCCGTGGCCGTCGAGTGAATATAGAGACGGCCCAGCGCTGAAGGATCCTGTTGATACTCGGGCTTTACTTCGAGAATCACCTGATACTCATTCGAGGTCGCATAGATGGTCGAAATCTGCCGCGTGCCGTACGCATCGTTCAACGCATCTTCGATCTGTTGCGCGGTGACGCCGACCGCGGACGCTTTGTCGCGATCGATATCGACATTAAGTTGCGGGTTGTGAATCTGTATGTCACTGGTCACGTCGAGCAACTGCGGCAGCGCCGCCATCTTTTGCAGCAGCACATTGGCATTTGTGTAGAGCTCGTCCCGATCGGGACCTTGCAGCGTCAACTGGTAAGGGCTCTTGGTGACCTGGCCCCCAACCTGGACCAGCGGTGGATTCTGCAGATAGATGCGCATGCCGGGGACGGTGGCGAGCCGCGGCCGCAAGTCGTCGATCACGGCCTCTACAGTTTTCTTCCGTTGATTCACCGGCTTCAGCAGGATGAGAATGTTGCCGGTGTTGCTGGCCGCGCTGATGTCACTCTCGCCGACCGTGGACAGGACGCCGACAACGTTCGGGTCTTTGCGGATCAGATCGACGATCTGTTCCTGGTGCCGCGACATTTCATTGAACGAGATTCCTTCGGCCGCCTCGGTGTAGCCGACGATTTGCGCGGTGTCGTCATTCGGGATAAACCCCTTCGGAATGATGTAGAAAAGTCCGATGGTCACCAGAAACAACACGCCGCAAATCGCCAGGGTCAGGGCGCTGTTATCCAGGGCGATACGCAGCGTCCAGCGATAGCCGCCGACCAGCCAGTCATAGCCGCGCTCGGTAATTTCCCAGAATCGGCCGTGCTGAAGCGCAGGCTCTGATGGCCCAGTTTCTGGGAGCGCAACGACGGGTCCGCCCGCTTCCGCAGGCGGTTCTGACTTTTTGCGGTGCGCAAATGATTTGAGAATGCGGCTGCAGAGCATTGGCGTCAGGCTGAGTGAGACAAAACCGGAGACCAGGATTGCCACACTGATCGTGATGGCGAACTCGCGGAATAATCTTCCCAGGATGCCGCTGAGGAACAGCACAGGAATGAAGACCGCCACCAGCGACACCGTCATCGAGACGATGGT